>Ga0114951_10005245_pt1 | contig 12065 bp, 12 predicted proteins | sample AM7aDNAmetaG_FD_88677 | JGI IMG/M metagenome (GOLD analysis project Ga0114951, IMG submission 88677) | Freshwater microbial communities from Finland to study Microbial Dark Matter (Phase II) - AM7a DNA metaG | ecosystem: Environmental > Aquatic > Freshwater > Lake | place: Finland: Lake Alinen... | reverse complement strand
TATAATGTTTCAAATGTAACTCATGATGGTTTTTTAAATGAATGTTTTAAAGTCCGTGATGATATTGTAAACACATACGATAAAATATATGTCCCTTTAAGTGGAGGAATGGACTCTGAATTTGTCATAAAATGTTTCGGTAATTCTGCTACTCCTATAATTGTAGATACACCAGGTAACGTATTAGAAGTTTCTTATGCATATCATTACTGTAAAATTAATAATATAACACCAATTGTTATAAAAAAAACAGAAAAAGAGATGTTAAAAATATTTTATGAACAAATGATAAAAAAGATAAATGGTAGAGCTTCTGATACTGTTGCTAATTACATAGCAGTTAAATATGCTGTAGACAATGGAGGTGTAGCAGTTATAGGAGAGCATGCATATTATGGTGTAAATGAACGGGATTTTTATAACGATATATTGATTGATGAAAATTCTAGCTTATATTTTTTTATGTGGACACCTGAAATAATAAAGGCTATGCAAGAAGAATGGAAAAAATTTGATGACCATCAAGAGTTTAAATACTCAATTTATAATATTCCTTTTAGACCTAAATTGAAATATAATTATAGTACAGAATATCAGAATATTTTATATAAACTATGTAATTGTCAACCCCCAAACCCAAAAGAATTTTATATAAATATATGACATTTAGGAGTTAAAAATGACACAACTATGGTCAAATACGTATAACTATGATGCTCTATACCCAAAAAATAATAGAAACAATTATTACCTGTTCATAGGTTCTAATGGTAGAATACAAACTAACGATTTGATTAACAATTATTCTATTAAAAGTATTTTAGATTATGGTTGTGGTTATTCTAATAGCGTACAGTCTAGCTGTAATAATTTTAATATTACAGATGTTGTAATTTCAAAATATGATCCATTTATACCTGAATTTTCAACACATCCTGATACACCTTCTGATTTTGTAGTTTGTTATAATGTTCTACAATTTGTTGAACCGCAGTTTTTAAATAATGTAGTTCAGGATATTTCCAATTTAAGTAATAAAATAACTTTGTTTAATATCGTTATTCCACCTATAGGTGAAAATACAGTATCAAACACAAACCCAATAGTTTTAAAATATATCAATGCTTTTCAATCTGCCAATTTAAATATTGTAGATTTTAAAATTAGTAATACCGAAGATAAAATTGTTATTCTAGGTAATACAATAACTGATGAAACAAAAACGGTTATTAGATCTTATAATACATTAGATTTAACTATACTAGCTAGCAAAACGTAATAAAGGGATACATTATGATTAGATTATGTTTCGTAGCAGTAATGCTACTGTTTTCTCAACCTTTGTTTGCTAAAGAAGAAATCACGATTATTACTAGGAACGCTGCTTCTTCTCCAAGTATGGTTACTGGTTCTATTCTAGTTAAACGGTTGAACGCTATCCAGGACAAGTACAATTTTACTCTTCGTTCTGTGTTAGGCAACAACGGAGAAAATGCTGACCAGAGAGCGTTGGCGCTGGCTAGAAACGGAACCAAAGTTTTATCGTTTGGACCAATCGCCTCATACACTGTCAATAGATATGAGGTAGGTCCAACTTTCGATAGAGACAACGACTTTTATTTTATCAAGTCATTCACTACAACATATCAGTCTGTTGTAACGAACCCAGACGATACTTCAAAGAACGCTGATGAGTATTTTGAAGCTCTGAAAAAGAAAAACAAATCGTTTTATGGTATTACAATGGAAGCAGGTTCTTCTGGTTACTTGACGAACATATTACTTCGTCATTATAATATTATCAACGCTGAAAAAATAAAGTATAAAGATTTTGCTGAAATTTCCAGAGCTTTATTGAATAAAGAAATCGATTTTTCTATCTACATTTTTCCTGGTATTGGTAGCCTAAAAGAAGTATTAAATTCTAGCACAGGCGCTAACTCAGGAAAAGAATCAGGTATTGAAGATTTCTTTTATGAGAACAACAGCTCATTTGCTGTTCCGAAAGAGTTTAAAGAGTTTGGGTTAGAAATTAAACCTTATTTTGATCAGCTGTGTAATGACCCGGAAATTAACGAAGCTGTAGAAAAATACAAGTATAAACGCACTTGTTATGATGATGATATGATGCGTCAAAAAATTGAAAAAGAATTAAAAATGATTGAAAAGTATAAATGAAAATTATATCACCAGCTGATGATCCAACATTAGACAACGGTTATTATTTGTATAATGGAAATATACACACTGACCGCCACTCTATAGCTGATGAAATATTATCCGACCCAATAAAACTAAAAGAATACAATAAAACAAACGCTTTGAGAAGCGACGAAGTGGTCAAATTTATATTTCATGATGAACATTTTTCGAAATTTGACTGGACAAAAGAGCCCCCTGAATCTTTACAAAAATTATATAGACAAAGGGCGATTCAGCTCAGGGACAAATACAAATATTTGATAGTGGGTTATTCTGGCGGCTCTGATTCGCATCAGATTTTGCAAACGTTTTTAGACAATAACATTTTTATTGACGAAGTTTTTACTTCTAATTGGGAAAAGCTTTTAGATGGTATAGACAGAAACGAACTGGCTTCGGATGAACATTTAAAATTTTTTCTAGAATATGAATTAAACGTAGTTCCTATGTTGAAATTGATAAAGGAAAAAAGTCCTTTAACAAAAATAACTGTTGCTGATACTTCAGATTTTTTATATAATGATGCTAAATCTGGCAAATTTGAAGTTTTAGGTATGCTTAGAACGAATGGCGGTAGTTTTAGAGGGTTGTTAGTTCCTATCCCTCAAACTATGAAATTATTCTCTGGTTATTATGTTAATAAAATGTCACAAGATAGCATAGCACTAATATCAGGAATAGACAAACCTTTGATTGGTATATATGATAAATCTATATTTTTACATTTTTCTGACGTAGGGTATACATACGACAAATTAATCAATAACAAAATTATTGATAAAACTTGTAAAATAGAGTATTTTTTCTGGACACCGGATTTCCCTTTCATACCTATGAAACAAGCGCATGTTGTTAAAAGGGCTTTAGAAACAGATAAAATATTTTACAGCCAGTATATCAATATACGAGATAACGCAAATAGGCATGACTTAACAAAAAAATTCGGTCACAATCATTGGCATGATTTTGATCAAATTTTAATGCATAAAATTTACCCAGATTTAAAAGGGTTGAATTACGTTGTCGGTAAACCGAAAAAAATAAGCCCAGAATTAAAACTACTTTCCAAATATCATGGGATGGAAAACGTTATTGCTGGAGCTTATGCAGAAGCATATTCATACAGGATGAAAAAATTTGCTAAGTTGAAAATGGATATGTTGAAATACGCTATACTAAGCAAAAAATATTACATTGGCGAATTTCAACCAGAATTTAATATTAGATAAATTTTGGTCCGGTCACCCATACAACCAAAGATTTACGAACACCTTTTTTAATTGGTGCTACTCTATGAATCACAAAGGAAGGGAAGAAAAATGCTCTTCCTTTTTTTGCAGGTAATGTTTCTGCGTTCTTTTCATTTCCTTCGTTGATTTGAAATTCGCCGCCAGCGTAATCGCTATTTAAACAAATTGTTACACTGAGTTTTCTTGTTTCTTGTAAACCGCCCGGATCTTGACCTAAATTTGTGTCCATATGCCAGTCGTATTTTCCTGTTTTATCATAAGTCGTGTATTGAAAAGCATCATACCCGTTTAAATTAAAACGATAGTAACGTTCGTTGTTCGCTTCGATAGCTAAATTCAAACGATCAAATATCCAAGCAGTGTTTTCGTCTCTTTTGTGAAACTTGACGCCAGACTTCCTAACCTTTTCAACGGTTTCTTTTTCTTGAGAACCGAAAGTCAAGCCGATTTCGGTGCCTTGGTAATCGCAATATTTTACAATTGAATCAATTTCTTCGTCAGTAAAAATATTATCTTGCCAAACCCATGGGTGCGTTATGCGAGCTCTTTCAACCGGGTCATTATAAATCATAAAAAATTTCTCCAATTATAAACAGGTTGAATGCCAAGAGGGCTTGCTGTTTTTTCTTTGTATGTCAATAAAATATCACCAGCTAAGCAAAGCCTGTAATGTAATATGTTTTGTTCATTTATACCAGTTTCTATTCCAGTGACATAACCGATAGTGTCATGCTGAATAGAAGAAGGAAACACCAACAGCTGCCCCTCTATGGGCGTAAAGGTGTGGGTGTATGAATTTAAATCATCCCATAAATTTTTCGTGTTGTTGTGTTGAATTGAACCTTGATATGGTTCTGATTTAGGTTCTGGGCAATAAAAACGAATCGGCAAACTACAATCTTCAGGCATATTTACATAATACGTAAAAGATAAATGAGCGTCATGATGAGCGTGTCTTGGAGTTGTTGCATTTTTCTTAACGTTCATCCAAGTTTTTACAATATTAATATCAAATTTATATGTATCGATATTTAAACGTTCTATATACGTTTCAACAGCTTCGGAAGCAAATTTGAATAAGTTTTCGAAGTTTTTTTCATGATGCAACGTTACATGACCGGAATATTCGTTCGAATAACCTTCTTGTGTTGTGTATTTGAAAATGTTTTCTACGAATAGCTGTTTAAATTTATCTTTTTCTGGATAATGAAATTCGCCAACTAGCGTCGGAAACAACCTATGTTCAATCATTGTTTTACCTGATATATTTGTCTTAACATTGTTATTATACTTGTGTCTGCTTTAGAAGTAAAGGTAATAATTTCCTGTGCAGATTCGCCATCTATAGGAGACACTTCTAGATTAATTTTTTTGGTTTCTTCTAAATATTCAGGGTCTTTCATAGTCATTTCAAATGCTTCACGAAGTTCTTTTACTCGTTTTTCAGGGACTCCAGGAGGGGCTAAAAATGGTCTTAAAAGCACAAATTGTGATTCAAAAACTTTAAGTAACTCAATATCATTCTCATCTGTAATATAATCTGCTACAGTATTTACGTTAGGATAATCGGGGTGTCTGAGTTTACCATTCCCAAACTGTAATACAGGTCTGATACGACTTTCTGGTTTAACCCAATCTGGGGTTCCTACTTTTACCCCAATTAAATTATATATTACAGCATCTACTTCTTTTCTAATAAGAGCTAATCTATTAGCACCAGTTGTTGGATAACCATTAACGATTTTAAAATCGGCATGCATTATCTGATTTATGAATTTAGCTAGATTTCCAGATGTAGCCCCTTCAGCTCCAACGATAAAATTAGATCTAAAAGTTGTCTCGTTAGACCAAACCATTACAGCGTCTTTACGACCATCTACAATCGAACCGATCCAATTAAATTTTGTTTGATCAAATTGAACTCCTTCGCCACCAAGTAGCCCAACGAATGGAATTTCTTTATAAACGATTCCTATCGTATTACCGTCTTTTGGGGCTACGTTATAAAGGTAGTTAGCCGCTGTTAAACTAGCAGCTCCAGGAATAGCCTGTATGATAATATTTGGATGTTCTGGGAGATATTTTCCATAGTATTTAGATAACACTCTAGCATTGATATTATAACTATCGTCGTTTGACGGTACAATTATTTTTAAATCTTCTGCTAATACGGAAAACGAAATAAAAGCAAAAAACAAAATAAGTAAATATTTTTTCACGATATCTCTCCATTATAAATAAATGAAATATACTGTATATATAGGATTCAAAAATGGCAGTACCAAGATCAAGACAAGAGTTTAAAGAATATTGCTTACGTAAACTCGGCGCTCCTGTTATCGAAATTAACGTAGATGATGACCAAGTAGATGATCGTGTAGACGAAGCTCTACGATATTTCTGGGACTATCATTTCGACGGTGCTGAAAAAACTTATTACAAGTATCAAATTACTGCTAACGATATACAAAATAAATTTATTCCTGTTCCTGATAATATTATCGGCGTTGTAAATTTATTTCCAATCGGGCAGGCGCTTAATACAAATAACCTATTCAATATTCGTTATCAAATTGCTTTGAACGATCTTTACACTTTGACCTCTGTATCTATGGTTCCTTATTATATGGCTCTTCAGCATATTCAATTCCTAGAAACTATGTTGGTCGGTCAGCAGCCTCTACGTTATAATCGTATGATTGGTAAGCTTTACGTTGATATGGACTGGAACCTTGTAAACCCAGGGGATTATATTATTGCAGAAGCATATCAGGTTGTTGATCCAGACGTATATACGAAAGCTTTTGGTGAACGTTTGTTACAAAACCATGCTACTGCATTGATCAAACGCCAGTGGGGTAATAATCTAAAAAAGTTTAGTGGTATGCAGCTTCCAGGCGGTATTACATTTAATGGTCAGCAGATATACAATGAAGCCGAACAAGAAATTAAAGAAATAGAAAAGATGATTGCTGACAGTAGCCTTCCAGCTGCAGATATGATCGGATGAAATATATGGAATCTTTTGTTTACTGTTGGACTGATAAGATTACAAATAAATTATATGTTGGTTCTCATAAAGGAACAACAAATGATGGGTATATTTGTTCTAGTAAACTAATGCTCGATGAATATAAAAAAAGACCTGGTGATTTTTCACGTCAAATAATTGCTGAGGGTAGTTTAAAAGATATTAGAAAATTAGAATCAAAAATACTTCAAGCTGTTAATGCTCGTTTAAACGAACAATTTTATAATAAACATGATAACGATGGTTTTTATTTTGATGGGTGGAAAAGTGGAACTCATACAGAAGAACATCGTCAAAATATGTCAATTGCTGCTTCAAAAAGAAAACGAACAGAAGAACATATAAATAAATTACACGAAGGGCGCAGGGCTTCTAAAAATTCTCCAGAACATAAAGCAGCTTTAATTGCATCAAAAATTGGTTCTACACATAACGAAGAAACAAAAAAGAAAATGAGTGAAAAGAAACTTTCTAATCCTCAAACAAAATTAAATGCAAGCGAAGCAGGTAAAAAATCACAAGCAGCTCGTAAAGCTTCTGGTTATTACGAAACACCAGAATATAAGGAAAAATGTAAGTTGGCTTGGGAAAAAAGAAAAGCTAAAAAATTATTGACACACGGAGGTTTGGCATAATGGCTACCAACTTCTACTTTCAATAACTTCAAAAACTCTGGCGAACAGGATTTGCTAGAGAGTCTTGTTGTTGAAGCCATCCAGATACATGGTTTAGACATGTATTACATTACCCGTGATATCAATCATCTTGATAAACTTTACACAGCTGACGATCAGTCATCATATACGAAACCATACCTATGTGAGTTCTATATTAAGTCGGTTGATGGGTTCGGCGGCGATGGTAATTTTATGTCTAAGTTTGGGCTCGAAATTCGTGACCAGGTTGTATTCTCTGTAGCTCAGAGAACTTTCAGTAGAGAGATAGGCGCTTACACTACACTAGTTAGACCAGTTGAAGGCGACCTTATTTACTTTCCATTAAACAATAAATGTTTTCAGGTTAAATTTGTCAACAAGTTCGAGATGTTTTTTCAACTAGGCGCATTACAAACATGGGAAATGACTTGTGAGTTATTTGAATATAGTGACGAAGTATTTAATACTGGCATACCTGAAATTGACAGCCTACAGAAAAATTTCAGCACTAACATTCTTGATTACACGATTGATGATGAACAAGGTAACTGGATTACTGACGAAAACGGTAATTATTTGGTCGTTGAAGGTTATAATTTAGATACAATAACAGGTACTGGAACAAATCAAGATTTCGCCACCGAATCTGCTGGTTTCATCGATTTCTCTCAAACTGATCCATTTGCCGAAGGGGTTGATGTATAATGTTCGGTCAAACTTTTTATTTTCAAACTATCCGTAAATATGTAACGCTTGTTGGTACTTTATTCGACGATATCTCTATTGTTCGAACGGACTCAAACAATAATATGACTGGCTTAATCAAAGTTCCTATTACATATGCTCCAAAAGATAAAATGCTTGCTCGTTTGCAGCAAGATCCGAATATTGATCGCCCAACAGCCACAATTACTTTACCAATTATGTCATTTGAAATGACTACATTGCGTTATGATGGTTCAAGAAAACTTCATACAACTGGTAGAGTTGCTTACGGTAACACTTCTGCTGGAAGTTTAAAGTATCAGTATAATCCTGTTCCGTATAATATTGATTTTCAGCTTCATATTATGGTAAAAAATGCTGAAGACGGAACCAAAATTGTAGAACAGATTTTACCATATTTTACTCCAGATTTTACAGTAAGTGTACACCTTATTCCCGAAATGGGAGTTATTATGGAAATACCAGTTGTTATGACAGGTATTTCTCAACAAGACACTTATGACGGTTCGTTTACAGAGCGTCAGTCACTCACTTGGACTTTAGATTTTACTGTAAAGGGTTATTTGTATGGACCAGTGAAAACAAGTGCAATTATTAAATATGCTAACACTGTTTTCTATACTCCTTCAGTTTCAGACGGTATGCTTAATACTGCTGTTGGAAATACCCCAGCTGTTGCTTGGATACAAACACAACCAGGCGAACTAGCAAACGGTTCGCCGACCTCTAATTCTTCTGCTTCTATACCTGTTTCAAGTATATTAGCAACAGATGATTATGGTTTTGTTAACACAATTACAGAAGTTAAATAATGACCCAATCTAATAATGATCCTTTGAGTGCAGCTTTAAATTTAACACCAATGACCAAAGACAATCCAGTAAAAGCGTTAGAAATGAAAGCGCATGACGACAGTGCTAAAAACGATTTCGAATTAGCACGTGCAAATATACATGAGATAATTCAGAACGGCAGCTATGCTATCGAAAAGTTATCTCAGATTGCAGATTCAAGTCAGCATCCTAGAGCTTTCGAAGTTCTCGGCACCCTTATGAAAACAATGCTTGATGCAAATAAAGACCTGTTAGACATTCAGAAAAGAATTCGAGAAATCAGCGCTGCTGATTCGCCAACGAATGATCAAGCACAACAAGTGACAAACAACCTATTTGTAGGATCTACGGCTGACCTTCAGAAAGTCATTGAGGACATGAAGAATGGTGGATCTAAGTAAACTTAAAGGGTATAATGGAAACCAAAATCTTAAACGTTCAAACCAATCAATTGAATGGACGCCTGAATTAGTTGGTGAATATGTAAAATGTTCAGAAGATCCGATATATTTTATCGAATCTCATATGAAAATTATTAACATCAATAAAGGTTTGGTAAGTTTCAAACTGTACGATTATCAAAAAGAGATGATCACAGCTATGAAAGAAAACCGTTTTAATGTTATAGCTACTGCTCGTCAGGCAGGTAAGTCAACTGTTACCTGTGGATTTATTCTTTGGTATATTATTTTCCATGCTGATAAAACTGTTGCTCTTCTAGCTAATAAGGGTGAAACTGCAAGAGAAATTCTCGGTCGTGTTCAGCTCGCATACGAGCATTTACCCCGTTGGTTACAGCATGGTGTTAAAGAATGGAACAAAGGTTCATTCGAACTTGAAAACAACAGCCGTGTTATTGCCACAGCGACATCTGCTTCTGCTATCCGTGGTTACTCTATCAACCTACTGTTTATCGACGAAGCAGCGTTTATTGAAAACTGGGACACATTTTTTACTTCAGTTTATCCTACTATTTCGTCAGGCGATGAATCTAAAATTATTCTTGTATCAACACCAAATGGTTTGAATCACTTTTATGCTATCTGGCAAAACGCCAACGAAAAAAGAAATAATTATCATCCAATTAAAGTTATGTGGGATGCTGTTCCTGGTCGTGATGAAAAATGGAAAGCAGACACTTTATCTTCTATGAACTTTGATACAGAAAAGTTTCAACAGGAATATTGTGTTGAGTTTATGGGTAGTTCTGGTACTCTTATTGCTGGTTGGAAACTTAAAGAACTCGTTCACCAAACACCACTAAACACCAAAGATGGTTTATCTGTATATGTTAGCCCCATCGCAGGTAATAGATATACTATAGTTGTTGACGTTTCTGAAGGTAGAGCGTTAGACTATTCGGCGTTTCATGTTGTTGATGTTACTAAAATGCCTTATCAGCAGGTTTGTGTTTATCGTAATAATTTAATCACTCCATTAGATTATGCTGAAGTGGTTCATCGTATTGCATTGGCTTATAATAGAGCTCCAGTACTAGTTGAAGTGAATAATATGGGCGCTCAGGTAAGTCATTCTCTTCATTATGATTTTGAATATGATAATATATTGTTTACTGAAAATAATGGTAGAAATGGTAAAAAAATAAGTGGTGGTTTCGGTTCAGGTTTTGATATGGGCGTAAGAACTACAACGCCCGTAAAAGCGAACGGTTGTTCTTTATTGAAACTATTAATTGAACAAAATCAACTTGTAATTAATGATTTTCATACCATTGAAGAATTGTCTCGTTTTTCTAGAAAAGGAAAAAGTTATGAAGCCGAAGAAGGAGCACATGACGATTTAGTTATGGGGCTTGTTCTATTTGGATGGTTATCAGAACAACAATATTTCAAAGATTTTACAGACATAAATACACTCATGAGATTAAGAGATAAAACTGACGATGAAATTATGCAAGATCTTTCTCCATTCGGGTTTGTTGATAACGGCATGGATGATCCATACGAGGCTTTAGAACTTTCTGAAGGCTCCGGCGGAAGTTGGATGTTTGAACTAGAAAATGATAATTTATAAATAATTACAGGAATTTCAAACACCTTTTCCATGGAAGGAGAAAATAAATGGTAGCGATTACTAACACTCTAATCAGCCCAGGTATCAACGTATCAGAAGTTGATCTTACAACAGTTGTTCCAAGACTTGGCACGACTGTAGGCGCTATTGCTGGTATGTTCCCTTGGGGTCCAATGCAGGAGCGCATTCTTATCGGTAGCGAATCTCAGCTTGTAGCTACATATGGCGAACCAAATTCAAACAATGCCGAAACATTTTTTACAGCAGCAAACTTCCTTTCATATGGTAATAGCCTTTATGTAGTTCGTGCGGGTAATACGACTTCGAATGATGCTAATGCTTATTTGAGTGCTGTTGCTAACGCTGCAGGTTACAATGTAACTAATGCTATTGCTTCATCTGTTTCGGTTCTTAATGAAATTGATTTTTCTAATAAGAAAGCGAACAATTATTCTTACGATGCTAACGTTATGTTCGTTGCTAAGTTTCCAGGCGCTCTTGGTAATTCACTTAAAGTTTCTGTTTGTGATAACGTAAATGCTTACGCTTCAAACGTAAATATCGTATCAACAAGCACAACACCTGATACAACTCTTACTCTTACAGTAACATCTGGAAATGCATCTGTAACAACAACAGATACAACTGGTTTGAAAGCTGGCGCAGTATTGTATTCTCTTTCAAATACTGCTCTTGGTATTACAAGCAACACTACAACAGTTGTTTCTGTTACAAATACAACAGTATTCGTAATTAATGCTACGCCATCTGCTTCAAATACAACAACTGCTAGTTTTGTTACAGCAAGAGGTATTGCTAACATAACTTATGGTTCTAGCAACCTTACTATCACTTTCGCTTCTGGTGGCGCTGCTAACGTTACAGCTCAAAATACACTAGCAACTTCAATTGCAAGTTCATTCTCTAATGGTGACGTTATTGTTCTTGGTAACAGTTCAATCGGTTATCAGTATAACAAAATTATGTCTATCCTTAACACAAGTAACACAACAGCTACTGGTGTTACTTTTGTTCTTAATGATACATATAAACTTACTAATGATTGGAAAGCTAATACTTCTGTAAATGGCAACACTACTGTTGTTAATATTCAGCGTGCATGGGAATATCAGAATCTATTCAATGCTGCTCCTATTACTTCAACATATGTACAGTTGAATGGTAATACACAAAACTGGGTTGCAAACACAGCTAATACACCAGTTGATTGTATGCACGTTGTTATCACTGATAACCTTGGTTCTTTCACTGGAACACCAGGTTCTGTTCTAGAAGTTTATACTAACGTGTCACGTGCGAACGATGCGATCGG
>Ga0114951_10005244_pt1 | contig 12067 bp, 21 predicted proteins | sample AM7aDNAmetaG_FD_88677 | JGI IMG/M metagenome (GOLD analysis project Ga0114951, IMG submission 88677) | Freshwater microbial communities from Finland to study Microbial Dark Matter (Phase II) - AM7a DNA metaG | ecosystem: Environmental > Aquatic > Freshwater > Lake | place: Finland: Lake Alinen... | reverse complement strand
TGACTCGGGATGACGGCAGCTTTTATTACCGAAACACCAATCTGGACATTGAAATAGCCGTTGATTGTATGGCCAGACTCGATAAATTCGAGAAATGGATTCTGTTTTCCGGAGACGGAGATTTCCTGTATCTCTGCAAGCAAGCCCGCCAAATGGGTAAAAAAGTGGAAATATGGAGTTTTAAAGAATGCTACAACTCAAAGCTCGATTCTTACGCCGATAAAATTCATTTTATCGACAAACAGTTTTTCTATAAAGAACCAAAAATCAAAGTCTTTGGTTTTGCTCCTGGCTACAACAACCAGGGTCTTTAACAGTCTACGGGGGTAGTTAGTGAAATCCGTACGGGAGATATATCAGAAGTTGAGGGAAGTTAAGTATCACCATTTACTTAAGCTGTACAAAAAATACCTTAAGAAGGTCCCGGCTAACTGCAGGTATAATTACCCATACACGATAAACCCCGGGACAAAGGGTAGCGGCACCATAAGATTGTGCCTGCTTCATCAACCAGATATTGACCTAACAACTGGAATTTTTCCCCATTTAGTCGACATCTGTCAGGAGTCGGAGCACTGCATAAGCTGCAATGCCTTTATTTTGAGGCACACAAAAGACAGCATAAAAAATGATTTTGAAGAAGTGTTAAAAAATCAAAAAATTAAAGCGGATATTTATCCAGACATATGTGCTCTGGAATGGGCACTTGAAAAGTCTGTTCTTGAAACCGCCCCATTCCCGCTTTTAAAAAAGGTTTATCTAAACATAAAAAATATGATCAAAGGATAATTTATGAATATCACAAAAGCGGACATCTGTAAGCAGCTGTTAAAGAAAAATGAAGAACAGGGCATTGAGTATAGTCCTGTGGAGATTAAATCCATTCTGGAGTCTTTCTTAGACATAATTTTAAATTATCTTTCAGAAGACCAAAGAATTGAATTAAGAGGCTTTGGATCGTTCAAAGTCACAGAAAGAAAAGCACGTATCGGCCGTAATCCACGTACCGGCGAGACAGTTCCTATTGAGGCTTATAAAGAGCCTGTCTTCAAATTCTCTAAAGATGCCAAGAACACCTTTCAGAAGGCCGTGGCTACTAAGCTCAAAAATACTTAAAACCACCTTTTTTAGTGTTTCTCACAGCTTTTTTCTAATAATCAATTAATATAACCCTTTTTTAGAAGCTAAATACCCACTCTAAATAAGGAAGTTATATGCCCGTTACAGTTGAGAGCTGCTCCCACATAAATATCAGTACCCTTCAAAAAGCCATAAAGAAACTCGTCGATAAATACTATCCTGAGTCATCCCAGGAGGAAATGCATCAACATGTCATGGATGAATTAAATAAAGTAGAAGTTAATGGACAGAAATTCGAGTTTGACTCTCAACCTAACTATCTAGGCGGGTTTCGATGGTTTTTTTCCTGCCCCAAATGTAACAAGCGGGCGAGTAAATTATTCCTTCCGCCTATCACAGCCAAGAACAGGGAACAAAGATACCTGTGCAAGACCTGTCACAAGCTTAAAAACCAATCTGCGATAATGGGTCAGAATAAAATATATAAAAAGGTTACCAGACCTTTAAAGAGGATGAAAGAGATCGAGGATAGGCTCACTCGTGGTTACATGAAGGGTGAAAAAGTCCAGGAGCTTTTAAATGAGTATGAGACTTTAGAAAACCTAATGAAGGCGTCTCCGGAGTACCGACTTTTTTCATTTAAAAAGAAGCACAATCTGCTATAATAATCTACTAATCGACGGTTTTATAGCGTATGTTAAAAACAGCCATGAGATTCAGAGTCAAGCCTATTAAAAGACGCAACCCTATGCAGCGTCTTAAGGCTCGTATGTATTACCGTCAGAACAGGGCTAAAATCCGTGTTCAAAGACGTAGATACATGAGAATTCATAAGACTCAAATAAAGCATAGAAAGTCTTTCATGCGCTACAAACCTTCTTGGATCAAAAAACCCAAGAAGATGAAACATACTATACCTCACGGGTTTAAATTGCATGTGCCTAAAATGAGGCATCCAAAACCTCATTTCTTTAAGCCTAAAAAAATCCGCCCGCATAAAGTGCATTTCTATAAACCCCCTAAGCATCATAAATTTTAATTTATGATAGGCTCTAAAATCTGTATTATTAATTAGGATGCTTACAGCCAGTAAAATCAAGGAGCGCTTTGAATTATATCGGAAATGGTTTAACACCTTTATAAATAAAGAGTTCCTCAATCTGCCATATGATGACCAAGCCAACTTTTTAAGTCTTATCAAGGCTTTTTTAGGTAGCTGCGAACGTCTTCACAGTGAAGCAAAAAACATTCAGGAAAAAGCAGTAAAAATAAATGTGGATAAAATTGTCCACTTAAAAAATTCTTACCAAGTTATTGGAAACATTGACGATAAAACGTCGATAACAATTGACTTTCCTAAAGAAATTTCAGAACCTGAAATCGGGGCTTCTTTTTGTTGTATAATATTCTCAATGGACGGGATCGAGTGGTTTTCGTCCAAAAAGGAATTAATAACTGGGAGGCCCACATGAGACTGAGAAAGCCGTGGTACTTGAAGAAGGTCAGACCCAAGGTCAATAAGACTTGGACTGACTCCGAGAAGCTGAATGTCTTCTTATCTTCTCAGGACCGGCCATCGAGCGAGGTAGCAGATCTTTTCGGAATTACTCTTCATCAGGTCTATAACACTAATAGACTGGTCAAGAAGGGCCTAAAAAAACGTTGCTATATCTGTGGGGGACCTCTTAATAAAGCCGAACTGGGGGCTTCCCAGGGTCTGATAAAAGCCTGCACAAAATGTAAGAAGGCTTCCACCACTTATAAGCGGGGGCTCCGCAAAAGGGCTCTTAAAAAAGGCCTTTGTGGTTATTGTCAGGAAAAACCCGTTATTTCCGGTCAAACTGCCTGTGTCTCCTGTGTCTCTGCCACTCATCGACGGAGATATAACCAGGGGCTGTGCGGTACTTGCGGGAAAAGGCCTATCAGTAAAAACCATATCGCACTGTGTGAGGTATGTGCCCATGAATTTAAAATGAAAGCACGTCTAAAAAGGATAACCCATGCAAATGCTTAAAGAGACTCAGATAGTAGACATCAACAAAGATACGGCGCCCTGTCAGAAATGTGGGGCGAATCTGGTGGATGTGGCCAACTTTAAGTACATGGGTAAGGCCGACACTATGGCAACTTACATTGAAGAGCATTGTCAGTGTAAGCAATGTAAGAGTGATTTTATCCTACATTACGACTTATTTGATGCCAGTGGCCATGTCTATTCTAAGGTTTTCACGGAAGACATCAATAATCCCAACAATAACTGGCAGGATAATCTGACGGAAGATCAGCGAAAGATCATCTCACAGCATCTAAAAAGTTGCAAAATATGTATTGACCGCCTGGAGCAGGAAATCCTTACTGATGCATGGCTAAAAAGCTTTATTCACGCATTAAAAAATAATAATCTCTAAATAGTTTATATCCCTATCAACTTCAGATAGGGATATAAACAGATGTTCATAAGAACTTACGACTACATTACAGGTAAGCCATTAGCTACACTATCTTCTCTAAGTAGCATCAGCTTTGGCGATAATATTCAAAATCAGCATTGTTCTAAGCCTCAAGTAATAAGAGCTGAATCTGACGAAATTCTGTCGGATAGCAGTGTTTTATTATTTTTAGAAGATAAAGGCTCTTGGAAAAGTACGCAATTTGGGTATTATGTAAGTTCTGATTTTACGTCTTCTATCGAGTCAGGTAGTCCCGCACTCTCAAATCATTTTATTGAAACTTCTGGCGCCACCGTAGATTCCCCTAATTGCGTAAAAGTGCCTTGGGACAGAACCGCCTCCAATTATGTGTGGCTAGATTGTCATATATATGACGCTACCGGAATCATAAATCCCAACTACAGATTATTTTATTCTTTATAAAAGTCATGCTTTCGAATATAATAAGATATGGTAGAAGATCATTATTATGTCCTAGGCATCCCCAAAAATGCCAGTGAAGAGCAAATAAAGCAAGCTTACCGCATCTTAGTATTAAAATACCACCCTGATAAAAATGATGACCCAGAAGCACCAGAGCTATTCGATAAAATTACAAAGGCATATAATTTTGCTCTCAGTAATTTAAAGCCTGAGGCTCCTGCTTTTAAAAGCACTGCGCCCAAAAAGAGCACTCTTCAAGGCACCAATAATATCATCTCCATAACAGTGACCATGAAGGAGCTGATAAAAGGAGATGTAAAAACTTTAATCACGAAAAGAAAAGGTCTGTGCCCTGATTGTGGCGGCACAGGATCCGCTTCTAAAAGAGTTCAAAAATGCACGTATTGCGATGGGACAGGCTTGCAGGGTTTAGCTTTGGTTTTGGGGCAAAAAAAGAAATGTACTTTTTGTAGCGGCCGCGCCCACCTGCCTGTAGGGGAGCCTTGTCAAAAGTGCAAAGGCACGGCTTTAATACTTGAAGTCATCAAACATAACATAAAATTAAATCCTTACTCTAAATTCATTAACCTACCCGAATTAGGTAATTTCCCTAATTACGGAATAGGTAAAGCCGGCAGCTTAATAATAGAACTGAACGTTATTCAGGACCCGCTTTATAAAGTACAAGGGCTAAATATCGAAAGCGAAATAGCCATAAGCCCTGCTCAAGCAGTCCTGGGAGACGTTATAGTACTGTCAGTATTCGATAAAGAAGTAGCATTAAAAATCCCCTCTGGAACTAGACACGGGGATATAATTGTATTAGAGCAGCAAGGTATCCTCTATGAAGGTAAAGCAGGGTCTTTTAAAGCTAACATCAAACTTTTAATTCCGCATATATTATCCAGCAAAGAAAAAGAGCTTTACCAAGAGCTCCTTAATGCTGAAAAAACCCAGCCCGATTTCGAGACTCTCAGCCTCTAAAACTGCCCTGTAATAATCAATTAATATATCCTTTAGATAGAGAAGGGATATATGAAAAAACTTATGCATCTTTCCGATCAACAGATAAAAAGAATTCAGAAAGACGCTGAGGAAAAGGAAATCTCCTTTACCGAAATGGTCCGAAGAATAATTGACCGACATTACGAAGAAAAAGATAACCCCAAGTAATTGAAAGGCAATGCTATGGCTGAAAATCTTGACATGATAAGTCTTAGGCTTAATCAGCAGGTACAGGTGCTTGAGCAGTATCGGGCAAGCATGTACAATTCCGACCTAAGGATGGAGTTACTTATGAAGATGCTGGTTGAAAAAGGCCTTTTTGCCAAAGACGAATTTGATAAACGGTGGCCATTGTTTTTGAAAAATGACATAGGTGCCGTCGGTCCGGATGGGGTCATGGAAGGCACATGCAAAATTCACTTCTACGGAATGAGTTAGGTATGGTTGTAGATCAAAAGAAAAAATACAGGAGAGCATATTATTTAGCTCATAAACAAAGAAAGGATCGGAATAAATGAGAATGATTGAGATTAAAAAGCCTTTTAATAATGCAGGGGTTAAATTCGAAGTAGGCCACGCATACTGTCTTGCTGAAGACATTGAAGGTCAGCTCAGGGCTCAGTACGGGGACGCCATAGGGATGTCTTATCCGATAGACAATCTTTTAAAGCCCTATAAAGGTGAGGATCTTTCAGGAAAAAGACTTCTTACTTTTCGGACCGGAGGAATAGGCGACATTGGCTTTTTAAACCCCGTCCTTAGGTGGTTGAAGCACAAATATCCTACCTGTCAGATACATGCAGCATCTGCCTGCAAACAGTTTCTGGAAAACGTTCCTGAGATAGACTGTCTTTATGACATGCCTTTTGATGCAGCATTATTCAATGACGTGGATTATACGGTTTTTTTCCAAGGAATATTAGAGAGTTCCAGTGAAGAATCTAAGAAAAGCCATGCTGTGGATATGTTTTTCAAATACTTCGGTATAGACAGCATTCAGTTTCCCGCTGAAGAAAAAGTTCCCAGACTCTTTTTCAGTAAAAAAGAAACTGACTGGCTCGGCAAAACTTTGACCACTATCGGAATTAAAGAAGAGAATTACGTTATTGGGGTACAGATGGAAACTTCTGCCCCTCTACGTAATTTCCCTAAAGAGAAGATGAAAATGATAGTTGAGACACTGGCCCGTGAGGATAAAGTAAAAGTAATCCTCATCGGAACAGAGCAGCACGAATCCATAGGTCATTATCTTAGGGGGAATAACCCTAATATTCTTCTTGCTACCCGGTATGACGTCCGTCAGGTCATGACCATGGCCACCAGGTTCAACCTGATAATAGCGCCAGACTCATTCATGATTCAGACGGCAGGCGCCTTAGATAAGCCTTTAGTGGGCTTATATGGGCCGTTTCCAAGCGAAGTCAGGATGAAGTATTTTAAAAATGCCATTGGGCTTGATCCCAGTGTGGTGTGCAGCCCGTGTTTCAGACATGACTTCAGGGCCTGCATAAAGGGCTTTCCGAGCCCCTGCTTTACTCAGCTTGATACAGACAGTGTGATGCAGGCTGTTGATTACTTAAAATTCAAATTCACCGGCCAGCATTTTAGTTACATGTCCAGAATTTTAAAGGAACCCAATTTAAAAGACATTGAACAGTACATTCTTTCGGCCGACAGAGGGATAGCATTCTTTTCAAGGTACTTTAAACACCCGAACATGATTACGGTTGACCCCAATAAATTTACTGGGGCAGAAATATCCGACCTTAACATGGTTTTTAATAGGGAAGCATACCCCTTCGTGGTTTATTTCAACGAATTACAGCCTAAGCATATCAATCTGTACAATAATGCTAAAGGCATGGTAAGGCCGGGCGGGTATTTTATCGTTTATAGAGAAGAAGGGCCTGAAGGTCTTTTCAATGAAGTTAAGGTTGATTTGGGTAAATCCTTCACTTTAATGTACACAAAATACGACCCTGCTACCAAGTCCTTCGTAGTTGTAGGAAAAAAAGCCTACTAAAACCTATCAAAATCAAAGATTATCGGATAAAACCCTTTATCCGATAATCTTTTAATACGCTGCCATTATTATTCATTTTAATAGAGACAGGGCTTATTATGCTTCTATCTGTTTATGAGGTACTCAGAAAAATAGCAAGTTACTCATTTCGTAGTCCTGCGACAGAGAATCCCCCAACTACTTCGATACAGGGGCCTCCAAGCACACGGCCGCCGAAACATGAGTCTCCATTCAAGTTCAAAAAGCCTGGTAAACCTACTCCTGCGCCCGTATCTGTGCCTAAACCTGAGACTAAAGAGCCCATTAAACGGCCGCCGGACATGTCAGACCGTTCTGATGACACTAAAAAATTGCGTCTATTTAACCAGCTTAAGACTTTAACAAATAAAAGGCAGCAAGAAATAGAGAATGCTGAAAGGGAAAATAGGACACCTGACACATCTAAAATAGACAACGATAAAACTAAAATAGATCTGCAGGTTAATAAAATTAATACGAATCAGCTTAGAAGAAAGAAAATGCTGCAAAGATAAGGAGCACATTATGCCAGGTTTTGGTAATCCTTTTACAGGGTTAAAATTAGAAAAGCCTCTTTCGAAAGAGGAGCTCATTCGCTCTGTACGTTTCATGATCGCCGCAGAGTTTGAGGCCGTTGAAATGTATACCCGTGTAGCCGAAGCTACTCAGGATGAAAAGATTAAAAAGCTCATTCTTGATATAGCCAATGAAGAGAGGGTTCACGCAGGAGAGTTCGGAGAAATTCTAGTGACCTTAGACCCTCAGGAAAAAGTTCTCATAGAAAAAGGTATGGAAGAAGCTGAGGAAAAGCTAAAAACTGCGAAAGGCACTTTAGCCAATAGTGTACGGCGCCTGGCATTAATAATCGAGGAATAAAAATGAGGTTCCTTCTTTTCAGTCTCTTTGTATTTCTTTCATGTGCCTCGACTAAGCGGGCAGTAGAATACAAAAGTGAGTTTACCGGGTCTGCCTCAGAGAGAAATAAAATTGTCCACAGGTTAGATTCCTCAAAGACAAAATATTGGATAATAAATCATAAAGGTTTATGGGAAATTGAATATGAAGTCCCAGTTGTCCCTATTAAAGATGAGTCAAAAAAATGAACGCCTTAAGAGTGGCTCAAAATTTCATGGCTCTTTCGTTATCTAAAGGCGTATGGACTGCCTTTCATAGAACCAAATCAGCCCCGTTAAAACATACCGAAAAGAGATTCGAGCCAGGGCCAGGTAATATGTATGGTGCGGGCTTCTACGGGACTTTGGACATAGAGCCGCAATTTAAAGATGAAATGAAGAGATATGGCCCATACGTTATAAAATACGCAATAAAACCCAATAAGTTTTTAATCCTGGATAAAGACTTAATGCAAAGTCAGTACGGCACAAGTGACCTCTCAGAGCAGCTGAAAATTTTAGGCTTAAACAGAACGACCAGTGAAAAGATATTGAGCGCCTATAAAAAGACTAAAATTGTAGCTAACGCCGCTCAGACTATTGCTCTTTTAAAAGACGATTTTAAGGATAAAATATCAGGGATGGAGTTTACAAGAAGACAGGACCAAAAAACTGTCGTGGTATATGATACTGAATTGATTTCCCCTGTATCTTATTCAACTGATGACGGTAAAACCTGGGAAAATATTGTAAGTACTTTAAAATACCCTGGACGAAAGATAGCTTTTCCTCACATGGAGCTTAACAATAAAAGCAGCACTATTGATCTGTTTTTTGAGTTTCTGCCTATAGAAGGTAGAAGAAAGCTTATTCAAGATTTAAAAGCGGGGCATACTGTTGAGGTTCCAGACTACCACAGAGACGCTATAAGAAAATTTCGATTAACTGACCTGACGCCGGAAGATCAATGCAATATTTTACAAATAAAAAACCCGAAGCACAGTGACCACTCGCCTTTACCCCTGTTAGATTGGCTTGATAAAAAGCCGCCATCTCGAGTTCTAGTTAATTACGATGAAAAAGAACATAGATTAGAATGGCTAAGCCATCCGCAGTAATTCACTATTGATTATCCTAAATAAGAGAGCTATTTTTGAAGCTGAGTCTAAGAGATATTAATTATATATTGAAAAAAGGTGAGGGGTGTTTGAAAACTTTCTACGTAGGCAACCTTGAGTGGAGCACTACCGTTGAAGAGCTCGAGGAATTCTTCTCCTCCTACGGCATAGTTGTAAAAGCCGAAATTAAAAAAGATTTCAGTACAGGTAAGTCTAGGGGTTACGGTTTTATCACCATGGAAAATGCTGAAAAAGCCATGCGTGAAGCTAGTGGTAAGAACTTTAAAGGCAGACCTCTTAAAATCAATGATGCCCGTAAACGGAATTTTAATGAGCTGAGATCTAAGGCCGCCTTTTATAAAGAGCCCCCCTCTAAACCCCGTCGATACGAAAACTCCCCGAAAGAAAAACGAGCCGTAGGTGTTATAAGAGACCTAAAAAGAAGATACCCGCAGGAAGAGTTTATTCCAATCACATCTGAAGATGTCTGCTACTGATCGTCGTCTTTCTTCGTATCTGGCGGTTCCATACCAAGAAAACGCATAAACTGCCTCAATGTACTTTCGTCCATTTTTACTATCCCTGGGCCAGAAATAAAGGGATTATTAGACTGTAATTGATTTCCGCCGCCCATAAAGGGCATTGCGGCCGTCTGATTTGGGGAAGTAATTACCAGGACGCTGCCGTTTTTCTTAATACTGAAGGACACATTGATTTTATCCCACAATTTTAGGGTGTCTTTTAATTCAATCCAGGTTTTTTTAACTTTAAAATCCAAAAGAGTCTCGAGTTTATGAGCTTCAATGAACATGGCTGTATTTTTAGTCATGCTCGCTTCAACCGTCATTTTAGCTATTTCGATAGCCTGACGGTCATATTTCCTGATATGGTCAGCGAGATTTTCAGGGATGACGCCTAAAATGGTGTCCCCGGGAGTCACAGGGTCAAAAGAATAAAGGTGGGGTCGAACAGCTTTAGGCTTTGTATTGATGACAGCCTTGATTTCCTGCCTTTTGGGGTGTGCCCTTAGAGGATCGGAATTCAAAAAGTCGATAAGCTCCTTCCAGTAATTCATCGTTCTGGAAGGGTATTTCTTCCATCTCGATTTAATGGAAGTCAGCTTCTCTTCAAGATTAGGGTCGATTTTAATTATTCTATCGATTGCCCGACCTAAGTTCTTCAATTATAAGTCCTTGCTAAAAAAGTGGTAGCACCTTTCCTATTATAATAATACGTAAAAAACGAAAAAACGTCAAGTTAATAATATTTTTTATATTATTGAGCTACAGATAGTTAGTTTTCTTGTATAATATCAAAAGAACAAACTTTCGAACCAAGTTCAAATCAAATGGAGACCAAACATGAAGAAGCCTTTTAGAATGAACGAAGAAGAAAAGGCCATCATCAAGACCTACGTAGAGAAAAACCCTACCGGCACTTTTACCTCTTTTAAGGATGCCGTGGGCGGTAAAGTAATTTGCAGTGACACGCACTTTTACCAAATGCGAAGAAAAATACTTGGGAATACCTCGGCAGCCTCACCAAAAGTTCCACGTACTCCTTTGTACATGACCGTTTGGTCCTATCCCACAGAGCAATTTACCAGCGAGACAAAAAAGGTTCTCAATGACTTTATTCAGAGCCTTAATGGTATGCGACGTGCCAGGTTTCAAATGATCGAGCTCAAAGATCCCGCAATAGTCGAAATAAGGGAAACATCCAAATAACATCACATATTTCAAAGGAGTCGTATGAGCAGTCTAAATGTCTATGTCGAGCGTCTGAGGAAGTTGAGGGGCTGGATTGTTGAGTGTTCAGCCAACAAGGTGACCCTGTCAAAGACTCTCGGCAAGAAAAAGCCGAAGGTCATCTCAGTTGCAATCGAGAAGGAGCGGGACGGGACATTCACGGTTACCCCGTGTGTTTACAAGTTCAGCTCAACAATCTCCCACTTCACTTATTCCCAGGATGAAATGCGGTGGGCCAGAAACAAGGGGGTATTCTTTTCCTTGATCAAAAGCCTTAAAGACGTCGGCATGTGGGATGAGGTCAATAACAAAGACTTCATCGTCATTAACAGCGACAACAGGCGGCTAAACAAGTTTAAGGTAAAGAATGAGTTCAAGGCCATAATCTGCTGAAAATATTCAGGTAATAAGCTACTAATAAGTGCCCTCTTTGTTGTAAGAGGGCATTTTTATTGTGGGGTATCACCATGGATAAAGAAAAAGGCTACAGAAAATTCATTAATACGGAAGCCAGAATTATAGAAATCTCAAAATGGCTCGCCGGTGAAAAGATGGGCCGAGACCCTGGTCAGGAGTATATCGCCAAATGGATCGAAGACCATGCGGCCGAATTACGGGCTGCGTGGGATAAATCCAAGTGTAAAATATGTAAAAAGGAGTGCCTTCACAATTTAAGAGTCTATTGTGAAGACTTCCTTAATGAGGACGAGTAATTACCAGGTAGCCTTTATCTGGGCAAGAGTTTTCACCCCGTTAACAAAATCTCTCACATATTTCGTTCTACGAAGCCACCCATTTAAAAATTCCACCTGGTCCGGGTTATTGGCGACTATACCACGATAAAAGGCTTCTTTTTTATCTAAAAATTTATTGGAAAGATCAAGAGGATCGTAATTTTTAAGCTTTGTCAGGGTTTCATTGCCTATTATGCCGTCTACGACAGCCCCTATAGCCTGCTGTAGAGTCTTAATAGAGCGACTTTGACCGCAGTTAACGGATGTATCGAATACCGCAGTAGATACCTTAGCAGGCATTTGATTGCACTTAGAGGGCAGCCAATATTGATTTAAATAAATGTCTCTGACTTCGGTATCTGATATATTTTTTACATCATTCAATGGCAGACTCTTATTCTGGCGATATTTGTCGTATTCTCTTTGTATAATACCTTTATTAGTACGCCCGCCATGATCTTTTGGGTTATCAGTAAAACCCCCTTCAAAAACAAGAATCATGGGAAGATCCAAAGAGTCAAAAACCTCGATACCCATAAGGGTTGGAGGCGGCACTGGGGATGGGGTAGGGGTTA
>Ga0114951_10005242_pt1 | contig 12067 bp, 14 predicted proteins | sample AM7aDNAmetaG_FD_88677 | JGI IMG/M metagenome (GOLD analysis project Ga0114951, IMG submission 88677) | Freshwater microbial communities from Finland to study Microbial Dark Matter (Phase II) - AM7a DNA metaG | ecosystem: Environmental > Aquatic > Freshwater > Lake | place: Finland: Lake Alinen... | reverse complement strand
TTGTATGTGAGGATGATGGAGAAGGTATTCCAATTGAGGAGAAAGAGAAGATCTTTGAACGTGGCTTTGGGAAGAATACCGGACTTGGTTTAGCACTTTCTCGGGAAATTCTTGATATCACCGACATCACAATCCGTGAAACGAGAGTGCCAGGTAAGGGAGCAAGATTCGAGATCACGGTGCCGAAAGGGAAGTGGCGTTATGGGAGTGAAACGAGTTAATTTGCTATAGATCGCTCCAGTCGAACCCGCTTCGCAACGGTTCTCCCCTTGCTCCTGAAAGCGTGCAACGCTCGCCTGACACATGCTTGGCATCGGTCCTTTTCGTTGTTTCTATTGTTGAAACGGGTTAACCGCCGAGTTCACTTCGTTCACTGACTGGATTTGCCAACCCTTCGCTAGTCGGCACAAATCGTTGATAGGATTTCAGCGCCTTCTTGTGGGATGATCTGATGAAACCAATCGAGTTTTCGTTTTGTCCTTGAGAATCTATTATAAAATGGGGAAATAATGTATTTAGCGAGAAAATTACACGATGACGAAAAGATTTATTTTAAAATATGAGAATTGAAGGATTTTTCCCTACAAACTTTTTAGAAATGGTGTTATTTCTGAACAGTTAGCGGCCTTAAAAGTCGAGGTTATTTGAATAAGGTTTTAAACCATAACTCCTCTATTTAATCGTAAACCTTATTATCAGTGGTGATAATGACTCCTACATGAAAAAGTATGGAATTATTTTTCTCATTCTCATTAGTATTGTCACCTGTGGTTGTTTATCAACAGCTCCGCCAACACAGCCAGCCGCTCTACAGCCTGAAGTCCAATCAAACTTACAACAAGGTAATTTTCCTCCTGGTATGTCAAATGGAAGCATCCCGAATATTATCGGGCGATGGACTGGCCTAACCACCGGACATATCCAGGGTTCTGGATTCTATTCCCATAATAATGCTATATTCAATATTACCGAACAGCAAGGATACGCCTTTGCTGGAAATAAAGAGTATATCAGGCCAGACAAAAAAACCTATTATGAGAATTTCTCAGGAGCAATTTCACCCGGTGGAGAAATGATCTTTGCTGATACAACAAAAGGGTACTCCATGGGCAGAATGACCGGGCCGGATAGCATAGAACTTTTAACCGGACAAGACGGTACTGATGCAAGAGCTTTTATCCAGATCTTTTCACGGGAGAAGAACTAATACTCCTAATCAATTTTTTAGAGGTAGTAAGATGGAAATGAAACCGGTAATTCATTTTGAAATGCCTGCAATAGACAAAGAGCGAATGGTCAGATTTTATACGCAAGTATTTGGTTGGCAAACCCAGCAACTTGGACCGGAGATGGGAAATTTTATTCTTGTCACCACAACTGAATCTGATGAAAACGGTCCGAAGACACCAGGTGAAATTAATGGCGGGTTCTATCAAAAAAATGACAATGATTCGTCACAAACAACTACGGTGACTATTCAGGTAGATGACATCGAAGAATACATCAGGAAAGTCAGGGCTGCTGGTGGAAAAATATCAGGAGAAATAATGGATACCCCTGGACTCGGCTTCTTTGCCTCTTTTTTTGACCCTGAAGGTAACAGGGTTAACATGCTTCAACCTGCAAACGATAAAACAAAAATGGGAGACAATCCAGAATCCTCATCGAATTAAAGGCTAAAAGAAACGGAAAATATAGAGTTAATTTCGGGATGAAGGTATCAGGGATGCAACCCACTACAATAGATGATTACATACGGAGCTTTCCGCCGGATGTACAGGTTATTCTTGAAACGATGAGGAAGACCGTACTGGAAGCAGCGCCCAAAGCTTCAGAAACTATCAGCTACAGAATACCTGCATTCAGGATGAACGGTAAAACCCTGGTATACTTCGCGGCATTCAAACACCATATTGGATTTTATCCGCTTCCTTCCGGAATGGAAGCGTTCAAACATGAGTTGTCTCAGTACAAGCAGGGAAAAGGTTCTGTCAGGTTCCCCTTCGACAAACCGATTCCCTACGATTTGGTGAAAAAGATCGTCAGATTCAGAATAGAGGAGAACGCAAATAAAAAGGAAAAAAGTTCCTAACAAAATAGTTTCACAAAACCGGGTTTTATCAGGTCTCCGGTTGGCGGGGAGTGTTGTCAAAATGAAGAATCTGAAAAAATCCTCAATCCCTTATTACCTTAACGGAACCGAAGTGTTCTCTGCGGAAAGTCCGAAAAGCCGTAGAAATGTCTGTTATGATCGTGAAGGGCAGGAGGCAAGGAAATCTGTGATACCAGAAAATAATGCGATTGATATGGCAGCTGCCATGGGTATTGAGATTTTAACAGAGAAAGAATATCGAGAGCTACAGAAACTGGGAAACTTCGATACGAAAACATCAAGCTGGGTGAAAACACCTCCCGATATCAGAAAACTCGGAGGGCGCCCTCTTTGTTGATCGCCGTTACAACAATGTCTTTGTATATCATAACAGTGCACCCTCTTACTATGCAGGCAGGGGCTTCCGTGGCTCACTAAGAGTCTGAACTTTTACACAAAGGGTTCTGTTTTCGTTGTTGGTTTCTGTCGTTCACGTTCTGTCTGATCCACTCCCTAACTGTGTATCATCTCAGTGATCCTGCTAATGAATGTACATTTCGGGTTCTCCTTGGTTAAGGATTGAGAATATTTTATGAATTGAACAATTGATTATCCAATAACAAATTAAAAGAACCTTCAATAGATATGTATTTCAAGTCAATTATCATGAAAGGAAATAAATATGGCACCAGTTAAAGAGGCAGTGTTTGAGCGGTCATTTGACGCTTCACCTGAAACAATCTGGCGGGCATGGACCGATCCCAAGATGATTAAGGATTGGTGGGGGCCTAACGATATCAGTATTCCGGAATGTGAAGTAGACTTGCGTGTAGGTGGAAAAATATACATTGTCATGGAGGCCGAAGAAGCGATGGGCCCGTATAAAGGTACGAGATGGCCGATGGAAGGCAGGTTTACGAGGGTGGAGATGAATTCGAAACTGTCATATACGGCAAGTGGCTGGACCGAAGGCGACAAAGAAGCCACGGAAATTAATCAAGTTACCGAACTTACCCTGATTGTTGAGAAAGGCAAGACAAAACTGAAACTGAATGTCACCATAAATAAGGCCGGACCAAATGCCGATATGGCGGTACAAGGTATGCAGGTGGGCTTTAATCAACATCTGGATAAACTCGGCACATTTATGGCAAGACAGTGGATCGCGAAATGAGCCCGTTTAATTATACCCGAGTAAAAAAAAATTAAAAATTACACCATTATTCCGGTTATTTCCGGAATTCGCCATTATTTCCTCGTCAAATAATCACTAGAACTGCTGCTTCAACCCCAGCCTGCTTTAAAATTGATAAAAGGTGTTCCTTTTTTTAATTCACTATGGAGAGGGACTGATAATACTATCCAATCTTTCTGAAGTACAATATGACTGGATGATTGCGTTCGAATTTCAAATCCACGTTTAGAAAGAAATTTTATTAGATTTTCACCTGATACCATTGGAAGTTTATGCGACATCTGCTACTTCGATTTTTGAAATTTCTGAATGGCCTATATGGGCTTTTTTTTCCAATTCTTCGCGTTGAACTTCTAAAACAAGTTCTATGGCCTCCTTAATATTTGCAAGAGCCTCTCTTTTTGTGTCCCCTTGGCTGATAGCACCAGGCTATTCAATTTTTGGAATATAAAAAAGTTGTCCACAATAGTGAGAAGTGTTTAATCGATGGGTCGATCGGTCGAAGAGATTAAGATCTGGCTTTATCAGTAATTCACCAATCATCAATGGCTTGTATTTGTTCCTTTGAGTTATGTCCCAACTTCAAAGGGGCTTACTAATGTTGCAGTTTATTAAACTAGCAAAACAATGTGGTAAAATTGTATGACCAAACCGCAACTATCCGATGTGATGAAAAAACTTGTCCTGTTTATCATTGGTATCGCAATTTTAGGCACGATTATTGCACTGGGGGTGTACTTAGGTGTGGAACTGCCGTCGCAGCAGACTTTGCTCCACGCTCCCATGAACTCTGGCGTTATTTATCCTAAAGGTCCAATCTAGTGAGCCGGTTACTGTATTGACAGCATAGATATTGCTGTCACCACTCCCAACATATACGATGCCATTCACTACTACTGGCGATGATCTACTTATGCGGTGGGACTCCTAAAATTTGACTTGATCACATGAGATAGTGATTTAGGCATTTAGTACCTGTTCCAGTGTTCCATTCGTTACGGGCTTTGAATAGAGCATCATTATTGCAAACCACACTTTAACACTGTCCTCGGGAGCTCTTTGATGATCTCGAATTGTCTACAATGGTGTGAGGTGCTTTATCGATGAGTCGATCGGTCGAAGAGATTAAGATCTGGCTTTATCAATAATTTACCAATCAGCAATGGCTTGTATTTGTTCCTTTGAGTTATATCTCAACTTCAAAGGGGCTTACTAATGTTGCAGTTTATTAAACCAGTAAAACAAAAGAAAAAATTGCATGACTAACACACAACCACCGGATATGATAAGAAAACTTATCCTGTTTATCATTGGTATCGCAATTTTGGGAACGATCATTGCAATGGCGGTGTACTTCGGTGTGGAACTGCCGGCACAGCAGGCTATGCTCCATGCGCCCATGAACATAGGTGTTAAAATATAGGTAAGATACTTCCTACTGCGGAGTAATTCATGATAAAAATCCTGGCATGAAACCCCCATTGCCTTCACTCACCCGTGATGGAACTATTATCTCTTTTTAGGTGTCTGGGCAAGCTTATTGTTTTTCTTTAATAGTCCTTGCGAGGTTCAGAATGAGAAAGTAAAAGGCAATTTCGGAGTCAAAACATGGGTTTCGCTTTTAAAAAATGGCAGGGAATAATTATCCCACTCGCTTATAGTATGACGTTGATCTCCGTATTCTTTCCTTCATCTATTCTTATTGGAACTGATTTATCCTGGTAGAATGGAGCTTTCACAACTAGAGTATGATCGCCAATTGGAATTCCTGTAAGTGTAACAGGTGTCCCACTTATGTCTCTCCTGACGCCATCAATAAATACCTGGACACCAACCGGAACAGATGTTACAAACAGAGATCCTGTTTGAATTAAACTAAATTTGCTGAAGATTTTATGATCGGCAATTATATTTGAAAATGTATATTTGTTAATCTTCCCCTGGGAAACTGAGTCAACAGCAACATCATTGATTGAATATCCATAATCTGCAGTAATTGAATACTCTTTGTTGTCACCGCAATTCACTTTGGTATCGCCGGAAGGAATTATTGAGCCGCCATAACCGTTTGTTGATGCTGATATTGTATACTGTTTTTGGACAAATGTAGCAATTAGAACGTGGTCAGTAGTAATATCATTAAATGTAAAATTTGTAATTGGATCATTGGATTTACCGTCGATAACCACATCTTTGATATCATAACAGGAAAGCGGCGTAATGGTCACGGTTTTATTATCATGTGGATTTACACTCACAAGACCCGAAGGACTTACTGAACCTCCAGTTCCTGCAGTTAAGTTTAAGGTATAGGTAAAGGCTCCAAAGTTTGCATTAATAGAATGGTTTGCCTGCACATTGTTAAAAGTGTACGAGTCAATTGCTCCTACTGATGAGCCATCAATGACAACGTCAGTTATTTTGTACCCACTATAAGGTGTAATATTAAAGACCCGGTTCGATCCCTGTGGAACTGTCACTGGGCCATATGGTGTAATTGAACCTCCCGGGCCTGCCATTGCGGTAATAAGGAAATTGTTAGGCGAGATCGTTGTAGTTGCAGTTGGTGTTACTGTGATAGTAGGGGTCATTGTTATAGTGGTTGTAGGTGTTGAAGTTGTTGTTGTAACGGTGGTTGTTGGAATGACAGTAGTAGTTGTTTGAGTTACAGTTGGAGTCACAGTAGTAGTAGGTGTTACTGTTACAGTGGTTGTAGGAGTAGAAGTTGTTGTTGTTGTAACGGTGGTTGTCGGAATAACAGTTGGAGTTGGTGTTTGAGTTATAGTAACCGTAGGTGTTACTGTTGAAGTTGTTGTAGGGGTAGGAGTTAGAGTAGAGGTACTTGTAGGTGTGACTGTAGTAGTGGGGACAGTGGTCGTAGGTGGGGGTGTATATTCATGAAGTGGAAGTAAATCGATATTCCCCGAACTTATCGTAAGTGCTGCGGTACAAATTCCATCAGAGTCTCCCGGAGATACCTGTGAAAAACCTTGACCATTTGGTTGGGCATAATAGTTTCCGGCGAGGTAAGGTCCACCAATGATGTTTGTTCCAAGGGTCTTTGCTATATTCCAGGTATTTGCACCCCCTGGAGTATCGAGATTTTTCACGTTATTAAAGAGATTATTGTAGATTAAAGTTCCTGAACCCGCATGGAGTCCATAATTCAAATTTCCTGTGATCGTATTTCCAAAGATTTGACCAGATTTTTGACCAGTTTGTAGTCCATAACCGTTGTTAGTGATGATATTATCAGAGATCAAATTATTTGTACCCCCAATGAGGGTAATACCATATCCTTTATTATTTGTAATAGTATTATCGGCAATTGTCATATTATCTAGATAATAATTTGAATAAATTCCATTGTTTTGGTTTCCTTGGATTACATTTGACAGTATAGAAATATCATGGTTGTTTGAAACTTGTAGACCAATTGCAGCACCTTTTGTATCAGATATATGACAGTTCTCAATTTTACTATTATCGAGATATCCGTAGTAAATTCCATTGGTAAAATTGTTAATATTAAGGTTTTTTACTTGTATATTTGTATGTTGTTTCGCAAAGACTCCACTATTCGTGCCAATACCACTAATTGTATGGCCATTTCCATCAAAAACTACATTTGATGCAGCAATTTCAATAGCAGTTCCAGCTTCACCCAAATCATCATTTAAAAGCTGATATTCACCAGGGTCATAAATAGTGACCGGAGCAATAACACCGATCGGAGCAGAGTTTACTGATTGTGCAAGCAATAACATCATTGCCGTGATTATTATGACCAAATGTGTTTTTTTCAAAGTCTTCATTAAAAAGAATAATTCCCAATTCATATTTTTCGACCAAAAGAATAGATTGATCTTATAGTGCTTAAATGTTCGTAACTATAAAAAAGTTTTCCTGGTTGTTTATTATTAATCCCATATTACTGGCTTAAAATAAAATTTTATCACATTTAGCAGCTCATTCCATAATTACTGCAAATTAACTTATACTGAGCATAATGGAATGGATCTAATGTCTGTCCCATTGATTGAATATTATTCCAAGTCACTGCATCATTATATTCTCCTTCCGCCCTCGAAAATACTCTCCCTGTTGAAATTGGAATAATCGTAGGATTTGACTGCAGTTTTCCCACTCCGACATAATCCCCCTGATTGTCCGTGATAATAGAAGGAGTTGTACTTTCAACAAATGCATAATTTGTTCCATATGAACCATATTTGGAATCAACAGCAATTCCAACAGCCATATGATTTTCAGCATCAAACTGAAATAAAACCACTCCAAATCCTAGTTCTTTAAGAAGATAGGCAAGTAAAAGTGACTTTTCACCACAAACGCCAGAATTATCTGACAGAACCTGGTACGGATAACGGGTAACTCCATACACCTGGTAAGATTTTGCATAATCATATGGAATGTGTTGAACCAGTGAAATGGCAATACGGGCCTCGTCATCCGGGTCAGATGAGATAGAACGTATCTGATCTGCAAGGGGGTGAAGATATGAGTTTTGAAGATCGTTACTTAGGTAAGCTTGATAATAAACAGTATCATCACCATAGTAGGGAATGTGTTGCGAGGCTAAAGATTGAGCAATCACCGGATATACGCCAAAATTAATTTGATTATTATTTCCGTTTAACGTGTAAGGAAAAACCCTTTGGATTGGTGAACCTGGATTTACAATTGTTTGAGTTGTGGGATAGTTAGTGGGGTAATAATATGTAATAATTGAAACAGGCGTGGTTCTGACAAATTGTTCTGTTGTGCCTGAATTAAATTTGAATGTTCGATATAGCTGTTGAATCGCCCCGAGATCTTCATCATATCGAGCGTGTTTACCTTCATATGACAGGATATATTCGTTCCAATTGTAAATAGCGAGTATTTGAGTACAATACGTATCACCGTATTTGAAATCTATGCGATAAGCCTTAACTCCATCGAGTTCCACCTGAGCATTATGCTTTGTTGTAGTTATCTCTTTTTCCCGGATTAAATCAGAAACATGCTTAGTTAAAAGAGTTTCAAGGTTTGTTGAATAAGGAGATGTGATAACCTCTACTGAAAATGTCCCGGCATTATTATCATTTCGTGTTTTGATGAGAGTTAGTACACTCCCATAGCCACTAACGCTTTGATATTTTTGCCATGTATCGGGATATTCAAACGAAAATTTGTATATTGGATCAATATATTGAGATGCTGAAACCTGTGGATTACTGGGAGGTGGTTGGGTTTCTATTATTTTTGTTACTTGTGAAGTGGGTTGAATAGGAGGAGTTGATACTATTGTTGTTACTGTGGGTGTGACAATATTTGTCTGTGGTGAAATTGTTTGAACAGATTCATTGTATTGTTGAACATTTCCAATAGCAATTACCATCTGAATTACGGCAATTATTAAAATGGCCGAAACACCAAATGTTAAAAAAGTACTTTTAGAATTAATTTTCCGTGATGAAAACATTTTTCGTGATGATTTGGATTTTAGATATGCATCAAGGATAGAAATTAGCCAGAAAAATATTGCAATTAGGGGATGAATTAAAAATAAACTTACAAAAATCGCAAAGATCAAAAGTCCGGCTTTGAAAAATTCTCCATTATATGCCTGACCTAAACCAGGTATGACTGCATAAAGACATGCTTTTGTTGATGACGATAATTTAACATTTTGTTTATTTTTAGTTTTTGAGCGATTATTTTAATGTTTTGGTTTTTCTCTCTCATTTGAACTTGAAGATTGATTACTCCAATTATGCGAATATAAACATTTGTGATTTTGTGGTAGCCGGTGGTCAAGACAGAATGATTTATTGCAAGATCTACAGGTGTATGGCAAAGAGAGTAAAATATTACAATATTCACAATTTTTTCCGGAATTTATGTCAGAATTAGGAGGAGTATATAGATTGGAAATTTCTTTCTCGTGATCACTTTGTATTTGCTTTTTTGGATCTAAACCTTCACTTTGATTTTCATAATGAGAGCCATTAATTATTTTTTGGAGTCTTTCGTAATTTCTTTGTGCTATCACATTGCCTGGATCATTCAATAATGCTCGGGTAAATGCGTCTTTGGCGCCTTGATAATCGCATTTTTTGGTAAGAACTACCCCTAAGAAGTTCCAGGTTCGGGTTGATTCAGAATTAATAGAAAGAGATTTTATAATGAAATCATAAGCAATTGTATAATCGCCATCTTTATACGATTTTAAGGCTTTTTGATATAATTCTTCATGATTTTGAGTACTATCAAATAGATTATGTATTTCAGATGAAGGTAAATCCGAATCAATATTGTTTTTGTTGAGATATTCGAGTTTTTTTACATATTCATCAAAGCTTATCTCACCTTTTGCATATTGAACCCTTAATAATTGTATCTCTTCATCTTTTCCCATTCAGATCAGCATTAAGTGATAGTTTTTTGGATAAAAATAATATTTTCAATCTATCTTTGGCACAATTATCTTTTTTCGTTTACCACATCTGGTACATATCATGTGATATTCAATTATATTTGATGATGCCATACATTCTGAAGATCTTCTTGTCTAACCTTATTATATGTATTTTCTAAAAAAAAGAAAGAGAATCTTCATTCGTATCGGGTCCGAAAGTGCATGATGTTGTTCGCATATCTTTTGAAGTTTGTCATCGGTAGGAAGGCAATTACACAGTACTGATAATCCTCCAATCTCTGATAATTCCAATTGTACCTGTTCTGGTATGGGAGTCCTGTTCAGGCATTTTTTATATGTGTTCCCAGTCATTTTTTTCTCGAATTGTTGCGATCTTACCTATTTCAAATTATTATGAAATGCTTAACTATTTATAGTGTTAGTATCTATAAATTACTATTTCAAAAAAAATTGAAAAGGGATATCATTGCGAAAGAAACAAATGAAAGTGAAATCCTGACACATAATGTGCTATGAGAAAAGAAATGAAGGTTTTCTGGTGTATTTACAATGAGAATTGAAGTGCTCGGAACTGGTTGTTCGAAATGTAAAAGGTTGTTTGCTAATGTTGAGCAGGCGATTAAAGACAGCAATATAACTGCAGAAGTAATTAAAATTGAAGATCTGGATGCGATTATAGAAAGAGGTGTTATGCTCACACCAGCCCTTTTTATCAACGGAACCGTTATGGCTGAAGGCCGGATACCTGATGTTAAAGAGATTAAAGCGATGCTCACGGAGTGAAAAATGACAGAGACTCAAAAATGTTCATGCGGACAAAATGAACCAAAACGTATTATTTTTCCATGTGCCGGACAGGCAAATGTCGGGCAAATTATTAACCTTGCAGCTGTTCAACTGACAGAAGAAGGATATGGAACAATCTCTTGCACTGCATTACTCGCAATCGGTGCTGAGAACTTGATTGCAAATGCTTTGAAATCTGATGAAATTGTCATCCTTGATGGATGCCCAATGCTGTGTGCAAAGAAAATTGCTGAGGCTCAAGGCTTATTGCCAGGACAGCATCTTATCCTTACAGAAATTGGTCTCACCAAAGGACCTTCGAAATCCTATACTGACAAAGATATTGAGACGGTTGTAACTGCATGCTGGAAAGGTGAAGGGCGATTGGACACGTCTTTAATTTCTCACAAGAAAAATGACGAAAAAGATACCAGACATGGTTGTAGTTGTAGCAGTAATTGCAGCAGTATTCGTTAACTTATAAATAAACTTAAGTTAGGTGAATAGAATGCAGGATTATTTACAGGCATTTGCTGACTGGATTACCTATACCGTTCTCAGTATTTTTAGGAAAGTCCGCTCGGGTCCACCGTGGATTTTTTCATCTACGATTCTATCAAGGTCACACTGATGCTTGCAGTGATTGTATTTGGTGTTGCAATTATCAGAACTTTTATTACACCCCAGAAAGTGAAGAGATGGGTAGCTGGGAGGACTGAAGGAGTTGGAAATATTATTGCTGCAATACTGGGGATTCCAACGCCTCTCTGCTCTTGTTCTGCAGTACCCCTGTTTATCGGCTTTATTGAGAGCGGTGTGCCACTTGGAATTACATTCTCGTTTCTTATCGCATCACCACTTATCAATGAAGTCGCAGCATCAATGTTATTTGCGATGTTTGGGTGGCAAATAGCCCTTATCTATATCGTATCCGGGATAATTATTGCAATTACTGCCGGTATTCTTATTGGACGCCTTCATCTTGAGAGTGAAGTTGAAGAGTTTGTCTATAAAGTCAAACTGCACGATTTCAAAGAAAAATCGATGACATGGAAAGACAGGCTGATATTTGCAAAAAATGAATCACGTGATATTACCCTGAAAGTACTTCCGTATATTCTCATCGGAATAGCAATTGGTGCGGTTATTCATGGGTACTCACCCGCTGATTTTCTTGTAAATATTGCCGGAAAAAATAATCCACTTGCAGTTCCAATCGCAGTTCTTATAGGTATATCGCTGTATTCGAATGCAGCAGGAATGATTCCAATTATGGAAGTACCTCTACAATGTCAAATTGCCAATATAAAAAAAGTTCAATAAGCCAAAATGTTTGATGAAATTTTATTTTACCCACTAAAGCATAGAAAATACATTTTCATATATTAAATTTATATATCAAAGATAGAATAAAAGGTCTTAATAGTTTTAAGATCAAAAAAATAGTGGAAGCCGGAGCTACGATTAAGAATTGAGCACACACACCGGCTCTCCAATCAGTTAAAGACTACAATGTCGTAACTTCGTTTTTTGTTTCATTCTTGACCTTCTA
>Ga0114951_10005238_pt1 | contig 12070 bp, 3 predicted proteins | sample AM7aDNAmetaG_FD_88677 | JGI IMG/M metagenome (GOLD analysis project Ga0114951, IMG submission 88677) | Freshwater microbial communities from Finland to study Microbial Dark Matter (Phase II) - AM7a DNA metaG | ecosystem: Environmental > Aquatic > Freshwater > Lake | place: Finland: Lake Alinen... | reverse complement strand
CTCCGTTACGCAGTCAAGCCTGCGTAAGCAGATCGGGGTTGTCCTCCAGGACCCATTCCTTTTCTCGGACACGGTGATGAATAACTTAAAATACGGGCGGGAAGGGGCCACCGATGAGGAGTGTATTGCTGCGGCGAAGGATGCGAATTGTGATGAATTTATCAACAGGTTGCCGGATGGCTACCACACGCTGCTTACCGACGGTGGCAGCAACCTGTCACAGGGACAGCGGCAACTGCTGACCATCGCAAGGGCGATGGTGGCCAACATACGGATCCTGATCCTCGATGAAGCGACCAGCAATGTCGACACGAGGACTGAACGGAATATTCAGGCAGCCATACGGAAACTGCAGGAGGGCAGGACCAGTTTTGTGATCGCACACCGGCTCAGCACGATACGCCCGTCTCAGCAGATCCTCGTCATTAATAACGGTGAGATCGTCGAACGAGGCACTCATGATGAGATGATGAAGAAATCAGGGTTCTATTACGATCTGTACATGAGCCAGTTCAAGGGAAGGATTGCGGAAATCATTCCGGTATGAAATCCTGCCTCAATGAAGAGGTCTTCAACTCACCAAATAATCCAAATCATAAATCATGGATAACAGTACCAGAGAAAACATCGCCTGGATACGAAATAAACAAAAATGTCCGGGTATTTTACGACAAGGCGGGGTTTGATGGAGGACCTGAAAGTTGTTTTTAAAAATAGTGCTACAGCCGGAGCCGCACCAGTGATACCCGTGATAAACCGGGTCAGATTGATCCATCCGGACCGGGTGGTTCCACGGTCCCGGTATGATGTGCGACTGGTCCCGGGTGTTCACACCCTGCAGCACGGATTGGTTCTGACTGGTCATTGCGGTACGTATCATATCTCCGCGTTCTTCCCAAACGCGGCAAGCGATTGGAAGTTACCATGTAATAAAACATTATGCCTCCAGTCCCCGGGACCGGTGTAATGCTGATCTTCACGGTTCTCCCGGTCGCTGGTGTTCTTAACTCCCTGGTGAGCGGAAAGATCCCTCAAATATGGTCATTTCGGAGACGAAACGGGGCCTCCCCGGGAATCCGGAAAAAGATAACCAATAAATCAACACCTGAAACTGGTTGAATCCTGGAAAAACCCCTGAAAACAGCCATATTTTTCCAAAGTTTCAAACAGGGGTAAATCCGGCCGATTTAAACGAACAGGAACGGTCGATGTCAGGCGGTCCAGGTATAACATATCACCGTATGGAACAACGTTCCGGTAAAGCCAGCAAACGAACGTGGTATTCATCTAATTCCGGGGAAAAATCCGGTGGCCGATCAGTCCCTGGTACTGTCCACGTCTGAAACATCCCTGATAATGGTCAGGACTGCCGGTGTCCTGTCCCACATCACTTTTTCATCGAGCATTTCGACCCGGATCCAGTCCTGTCCAGGCCCTGCCATTAAAATTTCCCTGACTGGTGCGGGGGTCCCCTGCAGGGCATCGGTGAGCATTCTTTCTACCATATCACGTTTAGAAGGCTCAACCAACCCGGTCATCTCTTTTCCGACCAGATCTTCATGATTGTCTGCGCCGAACAACACCAGTGCCGAACGGTTGGCATACAAAATTTTCCCATCGATGTGCACGATCATTGGGTCAGATGAGGACTCGGTAAGACAACGGAACCGTTCCCCGTTTTTCTGGTAGACTTCTTCACTCCCCTTGTGGTTCCAGATGAACAAAGATGTGATCATCAGCACCAGGCAGAAGAAAAGCCGGTCAATGAAGGCGAAGAGGAGCGGGATGTCGCGGGGAGAAAGTAAAAAACTGGTCCCAATAAGGACGATAAAGATCGTTGCGGCGAAAAATGGCGAATATCTCCAGGTCAGGTATAATGTCAGGATAAGCGGGATAAAATAGAGTATCCATACCATCAGGCCGAGGGGTGTAATTACATCAAATGCAAAGATAAGGGCAGTCAGTGCGATGATATAGGTTAGTACCCTGAAATTGACTGCGAGGTTCGTAATCGTACCTGGGATGCGGTTCTGATCTTTTTGTTTTGTATTACCCGGATGCATGATTTTTCCCTCCCCGCGAGCGTCAATAATAGTAATCGATCACAGTTGATAGTAATAAATCTCCCGTATACATTCCTGTGTGTTACCCGCAGGGATAATCCCGCGTACTACAATTTCATCCGGGTAATGTAGCCAGGTGGTCATTATCAATGAAAGAGAGTGGCACCTGTCTTTTTTCTCTTCTGGATGCTATCAATCATGATTTATTAATTTTCTTAAATTTTTTTAGCAAAATAAATTCCTCATTCATGACATCATAAATTCCCCACCCCGGCACTCATGTAGTGGGACCTGACCCGGTAAGCATTGATGGCGAGGGGAACGCGGGGTGTAGGAGGAAAGGAGTATTCTTAACGATACTTACAATTTACGACAATATCTCAACATAACCATAACCTGTCAGAATAAAACAACCCGGGAACCACATGGTAAGACCGGGATTCAACTCTCATTTCGTTCGGTTTAAAAATTTTGCTTGATTTATTGATCATGGCGTCACCATTGTCAAAAGAGGTAACTGTTATGCGATTCTGCCAGGTGAATAGAGATATTTATCAGGGTTAAAAGAGTGTAGTTACATACTGATCTGTCAACTTGGCTCCCCGTTAGCTTTGACTTTTCAGAAAAATGGTCATTGAAGTTCATCGTTTGCGAATAAACGAAAAACGCAGTGAAGAGCCGGATATGATATCAGGAAGTCAGGGGTATTCGCGGATAACATCTGGGTCTAGAATGGCAGGTGCGATCCATATGTCCCATGTAGATAATGAGCCAGATCGGCTCGACATTGACAAAGTAATTATGGAACAGGACGAAAATTTTTCCGCAACAACCTTTGAACCGGCACCGGTTCCCCTGTACCTTCTTAAAACAGAAAAGTTCGATGCGATCGTATCCGATTATCAGATGCCTGGGGTGAACGGCATCCGGTTCCGTATTGAACTCCGGAAAAAATCGTGCGGGTCCCCTTCATATCGTTCACCGGCCGGGGCATGGCGCAGATCAGTGGATGAGGAATGATGGCTGATTCACTCCGGGTACTATATGTTGATGACGAGCCTGACCTTCTCGACATCGGTACGATATTTCTTGAAGGGTCCAAAAATTTCAAGGTAACGACTGCACCGGGTGCATCTGAAGCGATCCTGTTACTCGTACGGGCGAAGTTCGATGTGATCATATCAGACTACCAGATGCCTGGGATGGACGGCATCGAGTTTCTCATTGAAGTGCGGAAACGGTTTGGGTCGATACCGTTCATCCTTTTTACCGGGAAAGGCAGGGAAGAGGTCGTCATCCAGGCGATCAACCAGGGTGCTGATTTTTATCTCCAGAAAGGCGGTGAACCGGCGGCACAGTTTGCCGAACTTTCGCACAAGGTGATGCAGGCGGTATCCCGAAAACGAGTGGAAGAAGCCCTTCGGAACAGTGAAGAGAAATACCGTCACTTAATTGAACATTCAAACCAGGCAATTGCCGTAATACAGGACGGGATGCTGAAACTGGTCAATCACCGTTCCGTAGAATTCACCGGGTACACAGAACAGGAACTTCTGTCGATGCAGTTTCCTGCACTAATCGACCCCGATGACCGTGAAATGGTGGTGGAACGGTACCGGAAACGAATGAAGGGTGAGGACCTTCCACCCGACTGCACGTTTCGGGTACGTCGGCGGGATGGAGGCATGCGATGGATTGAGCTCAAAGTCGCCCCGATTGATTGGGAAGGGTGCCCGGCCACGCTGAATTTTTTTACTGATATTACCGAACGGAAAGAGGCAGAGACCGCCCTCCGTGAGAGCGAGGAGAAGTACCGCTCTCTTGTCGGGCATGTCCATGATGGCATTTATATTTACCAGGGGGACCACTTTGTCTATACCAATGCCATGGTCACCACGATGACCGGTTATTCGCAGGAAGAACTTTTAACGACGCCGTTTATCAGCCTGGTCCATGCGGATGACCAGGCTTTTATCAGGGATATTGCCGAACGGAGGATGCGCATGGAACCTGTTTCCGGGACGTACGAGTGTCGGATCATCCGGAAAGACGGGGTGGTCAGAACCCTTGAAATTGCCGTGGCCACTATTCCGTACAAAAACGGTATTGCGGCCCTGGGAGCAGCCCGTGACGTCACCGATCGTAAGCAGGCTGAACAGCTGTTAAAGGAGAGCGAGGAACAGTACCGGGTGATCGCCGATTTCACCTATGACTGGGAATACTGGATTGCTCCCGATCGGAAACTTATTTACGTCTCTCCTTCCTGTGAACGGATCACCGGGTATGGTCCCGGGGAATTTATTCTCGACCCCGCACTCCTGGTCACCATCACGCACCCTGATGACCAGAAAATAATTATCAACCATCTGTCGGAACTGCCGAAACTTCCCGATCATACCGTGGCACATCGAACCCTTGAATTCCGTATTATTTCCAAGGACGGCACAGTTCGGTGGATTGGTCACAAATGTCAGTCCGTGTATGATCGCAATGGAGAGTTCAGAGGAATCAGAGGTAGTAACCGGGACATTACTGAACGAAAGCTGGTCGAAGAAGCGCTGCGGGAGAAAGAGAAGAAATACCGTTACCTCGTGGAAAATCTCAACGATGTGGTTTTTTCTGTTGACCAGAACGGGTTCATCACTTACGTAAGCCCGGCAGGGGAGCGTCAGTATGGATATTCCTCGTCAGATCTCCTTGGTAAGCCATTTACTGATGTGGTTTTCAGCGATGATGTCCCCCACATCCAAAAACGGTTCCGGGAGATCAATCAGGGTATCATTGAACCGTTCGATTGGAGGCTTATTCATCGGGATGGTACCGTTACATGGGTAAGGACTTCAACCCGGCCAGTCCCTGATCATCAGGGTAACAAAAGATTTTTAGGCATTATATCGGATATTTCCCGGGAAAAAAGGGCGGAAGACGCACTCCGGGAAGTAAACCGGAAACTCAGTCTCCTTTCAGGCATCACCCGGCATGATATCAGCAACCAGCTGACGGTCATGCAGGGGTACCTGAAGATTATGGAAAAGAAACATCAGGACCCTGCATTGGGCGAATATTTTCAGAAAATGAACGCTTCGGCAGAACGTATCTCTGCCATGATCCGGTTCACTGAAGAATACGAGAGCATCGGTGTCCATGTCCCTGCGTGGCAGGACGCCCGGACACTCGTGGATACTGCGTCAGGCCAGGCCCCGCTTGGAAATGTCGTGGTGAAAAACGACCTCCCGGAAGATCTGGAAGTATTCGCAGATCCCCTTATCGTCAAAGTCTGTTACAACTTAATGGACAATGCGGTACGGTACGGTGGAAAAATCACCACGATCCATTTCTCGGTTGATGATACCGGTGGTAAGCAAATCATTGTGTGCGAGGACGATGGGATTGGTATTCCGGTTGGCGAGAAAGAAAAAATCTTTGACCGGGGGCACGGGAAGCATACCGGCCTCGGCCTGGCCCTTTCCCGTGAAATCCTTTCCATTACCGGTATCACTATCCGGGAGACCGGGGAGCCGGGAAATGGTGCACGGTTCGAGATGACCGTGCCTGATGATATATGGTGTATCGTGGGAAAGGGAGAATTAAATGGCTGAGACGCTCCGGATACTCTACGTCGATGACGAACCGGGACTTCTTGGTATCGGTAAGAGGTTCCTTGAGAAAGGTGGGGCGTTCACGGTAGATACACTCACATCTGCGATTGTTGCACTGGAGCGGCTGAAAACGGAACGGTACGATGCCATCATCTCCGATTACCAGATGCCGGAGATGGATGGAATTGCCTTTTTAAAACAGCTCAAGGCATCGGGCGACTCTACACCGTTCATCATCTTCACCGGAAGAGGGCGTGAAGAAGTGGTGATCGAAGCGCTCAATGAGGGTGCTGATTTTTATCTCCAGAAAGGTGGCGAGCTAAAGTCCCAGTTTACTGAACTTGCGCATAAGATCCGATCGGCCGTCATGATGAGGCAGACACTCCAGACCCTTGCAGAACAGGACCAGCGCTACCATGATCTTCAGAATGCCAATGACCTGATCCAGAGCGTTGCACCCGATGGTCATTTCCTGTTCGTCAATAAAAAATGGCTGGATACGCTCGGTTACGAAGAACATGAGCTCCCGGCACTGACCATCTTCGACATCATCCACGAGGAAAGTCTCGGGCATTGTAGGGAGGTTTTCCAACGGATAAATTCAGGGGAAAACATCGGAATTATTGATGCGGTATTCAGGACCCGCGATGGCAGGAGGATCGATGTCGAGGGAATATCCAACTGCAGGATGGTCGGAGGGAAACCTCAGTTTACCCGGGGAATATTCAAGGACGTCACGAATTTAAAGCGGGCTGAGAAGGACCTCCAACGGGCATATGAAGAAATTGCTGCATCAGAAGAGGAACTCCGGGCCCAGTTAGGGGCGCTCAAGGAACATGCTGCCATCATCCGGGCCAGCGAGGAAAAGTTTTCGGAAACGACGAACAACATCCCCGGGGTTGTCTTCCAGTTCAAAGTAAAACCTGATAAATCGCGTACATTGCCATACGTGAGTGACCGGGTCAGGGATATTATGGGGGTGGAAGATATCCGAAACGATATGTTCGAGTACTTATCCACCCGGATCCATCCTGATGATAAAGTGGAATTCTTCGAATCTGTGGACGAAGCAGTACGGTCGAAGAGCCGCTGGAGATCGGAATTCCGGTTTCTCAAGCCTTCTGGTGAATTGATATGGCTCCAGGGGGTGGCAAGTCCCGTGGAACATGAGGATGAACTGATATTTTCTGGTGTTTTCATCGACATATCTGACCGTAAGCAGCGGGATGAGGCGCTACGGGAGAGTGAGGGACGATACCGGACCCTTGTCGATATATCCCCTGATGCCGTCCTGATCCACCAGGACGGGAAGATTGTATATATGAACCCTGCAGGTCTCGCACTGCTCGGCGCCACCCACTCAGAAGATGTCATGTGCCGGGAGGTATTTGATTTTATCTGTCCTGATTTCCGGGATACGGTCCGGATGAATATTGAGAGAGATCTGAACGGAGAAATGTCACCCCTGAATGAACTATCGATGCGTCGGCTGGACGGAAGTATTATCGAGGTTGAAGGCAGGGGTGTAAAAACATCGTATAAAGGCAGGCCTGCGGTCCAGGTCGCTATCCGGGATATCACCGGGCGACGGGAAGAGGAATGTCTGATCAGGGAGAGTGAAGATAAGTTCCGCACCGTTTTCGAGAACAGCCCGTACCCCATCTCAATAAACAGTATACCTGATGGGAAATTTATTGCTGTCAACGCGGCGTTCCTCCGGAGCAGTGGGTATATGGAGGCTGATGTGCTGGGAACAAATCCTGTAGAACTGGGAATGCTTTCCATCCTGGACTCCGGGCGACTTACGTCGCGGTTCCTTTTAACTGGAAGAATTGAGCATGTGCCGATGGTCCTGGTCGGAAAGGGTGGGGCAAAGGTCCATGTGCAGTTTTCATGTATCCCGATTACCATACACGAACGGCCTGCCATTATGACCATCGCAGCGGTAATTACCAAATTAAATGGGGTCGAGGAAGAACTGTTCAAAAAAAATGAGGAACTTCTCGCCAGTGAAGAAAATTTCAGAAAGATCTTTGAGAACAATGCACTCGGTATGGCGCTCGTCCTGCCGGATTTGCGGTTTGTGCTTGTCAACCCGGCGTTTATTGCGATGATAGGGTACTCAGAAGAGGAATTCCGTACGATGTCCTTTAAGGACATTACACATCCTGCCCATCTTGCCGGTGATATAGAAGGGATCAGGGCGCTGGAGGCAGGCAGTATTCCTGTTTATAGTTCTGAGAAGCGGTATATCAGGAAAGACGGCAGTGTCCTCTGGGGGGCTGTCAAGGTTACCGTGATCCGGAATCATGACGGCACCCTTCGTTATTACCTTGCACAGATCGAGGACATCTCGTCACGCCAGCGGGCGCTGGAACTCCTGCAGGAGTCGGAAAACAAATTTACTTCTGTCTTCCACGGCAGCCCTGTTTCGCTTACCCTCGTGTCGGCAATAGACGGGACATTCGTGAATGTAAATGACGCCTTTTTAAGAGCTACAGGCTATTCCCGGGACGAAGTGATTGGAGTCACATCAGAAGCCCTGGGAATTTTCGCCGATGACATCGAACGGGAGCAGCTGACCATCTCCCTGCGGGAACGTCACGTCGTTGAGGATATAGAGATAAAGTGCCGGATAAAAACCGGAGAAATCCGGTCCTGCTTATTTTCATCCGGTATTATCATGATCGGTAGTACACCCCATATTTTATCTACGGTCAGAGACAACACGAGACAAAAAGAGGCAGAAGAAGCGTTAAAGGCGAGTGAAGAAAAATTCCGGGAAATTTTCAATTCCGCAAATGACGGCATTCACCTGCATGAATCCGATAAAAATTGTGCGCCTGGCCGGTATGTCGATGTAAATGAGACTGTTTGCAGGATGCTCCAGTATACGAAGGAGGAGTTACTTCAAAAACGTCCCGTCGATATCTCCACGCCCTCCAGGAACCCTCCGGAAGAACAAATATTACGTGAGCTGCGGCAAACCGGACATGTAGTGTTTGAAACCGGCCACCGCAGAAAAGACGGGACAATCGTCCCTGTTGAGATAAATGCCCACATTGTCACTATCGGGGGAAGAAGATTAACTCTTTCGATAGCCAGGGACATTACCGAGCGAAAACGTGCCGGGGAACTTCTGAGGGAGAGCGAGGAGCGGTTCCGCATATTGCTCCAGCATGTCCCGGCTCTGGCTGTTCAGGGGTATGCACTGGACGGGACCACCCAATACTGGAACGAGGCATCGGAACTGATGTACGGGTATTCGCAGGATGAAGCCATTGGCCGGAACCTTCTCGATCTCATCATCCCGCCGGAGATGCGAAACGAGGTAAAGGAGTCCATGCGGTCCATGGAACTGACCGGCCAGCCCATTCCCTCTGCCGAGCTTTGCCTCATGCGGAAAGATGGTTCAAGAATATCGGTCTATTCAAGTCATGCCATTGTGACGAGGCCCGGGTATCCAACAGAACTCTTCTGCATTGATGTGGACCTTTCAGAACGCCGTAAGATGGAAGAGGCTTTAAGGGAGAGCGAGGAAAAATTCCGGCTCATTTCTGAAAATTCTCCTGACCATATTATCATCCAGGACCTGGACCTTCGTTATACCTATGTCCTGAACCCTCAACTGGGATTTTCGAAAGAGGAGATGCTTGGGAAGACTGATGATGATTTCCTGTCCATAGAAGACGCCAGGAAACTGACTTTGGTAAAAAGGCAGGTCCTCCTGACTGGAAAGGTCATCCCGTACGAAACGTTTCTCCTATCCAAAAAGGGAGAACGCGAATATTTTGAAGGAGCGTTTCTCCCGAAATATGATAAACACGGCAGGATTGACGGTCTGATGGGATATTTCCGGAATATCACCGGGCGTAAACGCGAAGAAGAGCGATTATCTGAAGTAAATTTCGCATTTTTGAAATTTGGTCCTGACCCCGTGGATAATATCAACATCCTGACCGGACTTGCCGGAAAGATGCTGCAGGGGTCCTGTGCCCTCTATAACCGGCTTGAAGGAGGCATGCTCTGTTCGTTGGGGATGTGGGGGACCCCCCCGGATTATGCCACCCGTGATCTACCCGAAGGACACATCTGTTATGACGTAATCCGGGATACGGTCACTTCCCCCAGGATTATATCAAATCTCCTGGAAACCCCCTATGCCGAGACGGACCCGAACGTCAGGCTGTACCAGTTGCAGACCTATATTGGGATTCCGGTGGAAATCGGGGGCAGGTCTCTTGGTTCTCTCTGTGTTGTATACCAGCATTCCTTTTCCCCCTCCACACAGGATCTGGAAATCTTATCCTTCATTGCCAAGGCTGTCGCAATTGAAGACGAACGCAGGATCGTTAACCTTTCGCTGCTCGAGAGCGAGGCGAAACACCGGGTCCTTATCGAAGAAGCATCAGACCCGCTCTTTATGCTGACATCCGAAGGCCGGTACACCTATGCCAACCAAGCCCTGGCCGATGCGTTTGGTACACCGGTTGAGGAGATTATTGGTAAGGGAATCCAGGATTTCTTTCCTGAAGAGGAGGCAGACAAACGTATCGCAGCACTCAAACAGGTCTTTTCCTCCGGCGAGAAGAATGTTGTCGAGGGACCTGTCCAGGCCAAAGCAGGTGACCGGTATTACCTGACCACGATTACTCCGGTAAAAGACCCGTCCGACCGGGTGATTTCTGTAATCTGCACATCCATCGACATCACCGAACGAAAGAAAACTGAAGAAGCCTTACAACAAAGCGAAGAAAGTTACCGGGGACTTTTCAATACGATCCGTCAGGCCATGTATATCCTGGACGATCAGGGGAAGTTCATTGATGTGAACGAAGGTGCAGAGAAGATGTATGGGTACGCCCGCCATGAATTCATTGGAAAAACTCCGGAATTCATATCTGCACCGGGAAAAAACGACTTCGCAGCGGTCATGAGGCAGTTGGGGATGGCATATGCCGGAGAACCACAACAATTCGAGTTCTGGGGAAGAAGGAAGAATACCGAAATTTTCTTAAAGGATGTACGGCTCTACAAAGGTACTTATTTTGGCAGGGATGTGATTGTCGGCATCGGTACAGACATCACCGAACGCAGGAATAGCGAGGTCGCATTCCAGGCCATGGTCACGAGCATGGTCGGGTCAACCGGGATGGATTCCCTCCGGAAGATCACAGAAAATGTCGGGTCCTGGCTTATAGCCGATTGTGTGATGATAGGAGAGATCCAGCCTGACCAGCAGACCGTAAAGGTCATATCAATGCTCCTTGACGGAAAGCAGGTGCTTGATTATTCCTACACCCTGGAAGGTACCCCCTGTGAAAATGTTGCGGAGAAGGGGTTCTGCCTGTATCCGGATGATGTCATTTCGCTCTTCCCTGATAGCAGGGACCTTGTTGAACTTCAGATAAGGGGTTACCTGGGCACCCCTCTCCGGAACTCCGAAGGAGAAGTAATGGGGATTCTCTGTGCATTATTCCGCCGTCCTGTTATGGCAACTACTGGAATGCGGGAAATAATCGACATTATCGCGGTAAAAGCTTCCGCAGAGATCGAGGGTATGCGGATGATGGCGGCGCTCCGTGAAAGCGAAGAAGACTACTCACAGGTGATGAACGGTGTTGCCACCCTTATTTCCTATATGGATACGCAGTTACGTTTTGTATTGGTAAACAAAGCGTATCAGGACTGGCACGTGTGCACCGAAGAAGACCTCGTTGGAAAACGTCTCGAAGACCTGTTACCCAGGGATGAATTTTTGCGGGTGCTGCCCTATTACCAACAGGTCCTGGACGGGCATGACGTGGTTTTTGAAAATCCTTCAAAGGACAAGGATGGCCGGGAACGGGTATTATCCGTCAGGATGGTCCCGCATATCCATGATCGGCAGGTCGAGGGTATTTTTGCCACACATGAAGATATTACCGAACGCAGGAGAGCAGAGGAAGCACTCAGGCAGGCGAACAAAAAGCTCACCCTTCTATCCGGAATCACCCGGCATGATATCAATAACCAGTTGACGGTATTGATGGGATACCTTTCGATGTTGAAAAAGAAGGAGATGGACACCGCGACCAGTGGGTATTTCCAGAAAATTTCCACCGCCGCTGAACGGATCGCCGCGATGATCCGGTTCACCAAGGAATACGAGAGCATTGGGGTATTGGCCCCCGCCTGGCAGAACGCCCGGACTCTCGTGGATACTGCGTCAGGCCAGGCCCCGCTTGGGAAGGTCGTGGTGAAGAATGACCTCCCGAAAGGTCTGGAAGTGTTCGCCGATCCGCTTATTGTCAAAGTCTGTTACAACTTAATGGACAATGCGGTGCGGTACGGTGGAACTATCACCACAATACATTTCCTGGTTAATGAATCCGATGGTAACCATATCATCGTGTGCGAGGACGATGG
>Ga0114951_10005237_pt1 | contig 12071 bp, 8 predicted proteins | sample AM7aDNAmetaG_FD_88677 | JGI IMG/M metagenome (GOLD analysis project Ga0114951, IMG submission 88677) | Freshwater microbial communities from Finland to study Microbial Dark Matter (Phase II) - AM7a DNA metaG | ecosystem: Environmental > Aquatic > Freshwater > Lake | place: Finland: Lake Alinen... | reverse complement strand
CGAGGTCGTATTCCACCTGGGCTTTTTCGAGTTTTGTGACAAAGTGTTGAAAGGAGTTGCCGGTTTGCTGTGTTAGCTGATTTGGTTTTCCATACGAATCGTACATCCAGGCGGAGGTGGTAGGTTCGATCACGAGGATATCGTTCACTTGCTTCCCGGATGAAAGAGCGGCAGACAGGCGGCCAAAATAGCGGTTGAGGGGTCCATAATCTTTCCACCAGGGCTCATGGTAATTGAAATAGGGTGGATGATCGTATTTCCGGTACCCTTCAAGCGTTATTGGCGACATATGCTGATTCATCAGGTTGACGCCAAGCGCATATTCCCAATCGCCCAGCCGTTTCATATCCGCAAAGGTTATGTCCCACCCTCCGCCACCGTAAGTTTCACACAGGGTTCGCTTGAGTCCGTACTGGTTAGCCACGCTGGCCAATTCCTTCACGCTTCGCACGTTTCCGAATTGGGCATCGGTAGCCGTTTCGTTAAATTGGTTGAAAAGACAGTCTATGCCGGGAATCTGAAACCAGGGATACATGGCCATATTGTCGGGCCCGAGCCGGATGTTCGGCCACTCATGCTCCCAGTAGTGTCCGGTCCACAGCAGGCCTTTACCGGCAGCATACTTCGAATAGGGTTTGGCCCACCGGTCGATGAAAAGCTGCAAAAGGGTCTGCGCATAATTGTGACGTACTTTTTTCCAATCGCCAACCTCCTCAAACAGCGATGGTAAACTCATCTTCAAGCTGTAACCCCATTTTTTATAAAATACTTCAAACAGGTCCGGCGTCCATCGGATTCCTCCGGGTGAATTCAGATGCGGCTCATCGGAGAAAATGCCGGGCATCGATTTCCCAAATTCATCCCCTGCATATTTTTCGTACCCATCCATATTTGCCCGGATGAATTTCTCTGTTACTCCGGGAACGAGCAGATCGACATAGGTATACCCTCCATACCAATTGCCGTGGAAGTAATAATCGTTTTCCCCTTTGGAATAAAAAGCTTTAGTAAAAAGTAAATACGTCCCGGCTTTACCGGCTTCTACCTTGCGGTCAGCAACTTCCATAAAACGTCCGCCATCCTCCTTAAGTACGAGGAAATAGCTGGCTGTATCCGGGGGGGCTGTATTGGATTTTTTCAGCTGGAGACCTTGCCCCTGATTGTACGATTCCGGCATTTCCGCCGGCACATGTCCGCCTGCAAAGCCACTTGGAAAGTTGTATTCATCATAAATCCAGATATTTATACCCAATTCTTTACCCTTCTTCATGGTATATCTGTAGAGATCGAACCATTCGTCGGTAAGGTAGGTTGTCACCAGACCGGGGCGGGCATGAATAAAAACGCCACCGCAGCCGGCCTCTTTAAAATCGAGAAGGTAAGAGTCGATATCGGAACGGGTGATCTTTCCGTTCCATACGAAGAACGGTATCGTTCCATACTCCTTCGACGGCTGAGCAAATTCCTTTCTGAGCGTATTAAAATCATCAATGGATTTCCCTGTTTGCTGATTCTTTTCCCGTGCGCAGGAGCACACCAGCAACGCCACAAGACAGGCTTGAGTGATAAAAGAGATTAACCTGTACGGTAGTTTCATAATAAGGCTCCCCTGGTACCGGCTTATTTGCTAAAGTTAAACCGTTTTTGTCGAAACATAAGTCGCTGGTTGGTTTAATCTCCGGTTTCATTACCTTGTTTGTTTTGGAAAAACTACTAACTTCGCGCTCGGAATTTTTTCCACGGGGTGTAGCGCAGTCCGGTTAGCGCGCGTCGTTCGGGACGACGAGGCCGGAGGTTCGAATCCTCTCACCCCGACCACAAAAAGGCTGTTGCAATGATTTTGCAGCGGCCTTTTTTATCTGCAATTAATACCCGTTGACCAATCAAAACCGTGTAGTTGCAAAAATAGTTGTACCATTCGGTGCAAAATATTTTTTTTAATCGTAATTTAGTATTCGAACCGGTTGCTTACAGATACAATGACGGTTCAAACCGTACACTTTGAACTTTAACTCAATTAACCGATAACTTATTTATTATGATCTCAAAAAAATTAAATGTTCTTGGGATCCTCATCAGGAGGCTTTTTATGCCACCGATCGAGAAGTTGATTCTCAGGAATATCCTAAAAAAGGGCAGAACCTATCCTGGTGATGTCGTAAAAGACCTGGGTATATCCCAGGCTCCGGGTTTGAAAAAGATCCTTGAACTCAAAAGAAAAGGGTATCTCATTCGTGATGATAACTCGAGCCTGATGAGGATTAATCCCACTATGCGTAAGATTGTCAAGATAATGACGGGTTAATTTTTTAGCCCTGTTAATTTTGAAATTGCCTGCCAGGCCTTACCCGGCAGGCAATTTTTTTTTATATAAACACCGATATCAACAGTGGGTTTTCGGCTTGGGGAAATCCCTATATTCGCCTATTGTTAAGCTCAAACTCGAATACACATGAAATCTAGATTTTTCTACCATTTTTTGCTCATCTTCTTAGCGTCAAACATCTTATCGCAGACCACTTTGCTAGCAGGTGAAGTGTCAAAGGATCAGGCTTTGACCATCGCCGGAAAAGTTGTCAGAGATTATTTTCCTGCCGGCTCTTCGCTCCAATCTTCAAATATCTCTGTCAGCAACGCGATATCGGCAACCGAACCTTACTATGTCTGCAATGTTGGACAATCAGGATTTGTTCTGGTATCAAAAAACGATAATTGCCCGCCGGTCCTTGGCTTTTCATGGGAAGGCGGTTTTACGGCCCAATCGTCTGGTACACCTGCATTGATGAATACTATTCTGGGTCATATCAGAAATCAATGTATCGATTATGCCGCCAGAGATACTGTAAATCCTGCCATCACAGACAGCTGGAACGCCTTGACTTCCACAAAATCCGGATCGATCCTGAAATCAGGGGTTATTTCTCCCTTGTTGGCTACCTCCTGGGATGTCGATAGTACCTATTTCAAGCTGTTTCCGAAAGATTTCAGAGCAGGCGGATCTGTCCCGATTGCCATGGCTCAGGTATTCCGGTTTTATGCAAAACCTGCCTATGGCGCCGAAAAATCGTGCTATATATTAAATGGATATGGTGAATTATGCACCGACTATACAAAAGCCAGGTTGAATTATGCAAGGATGTCAAATACCGAAGGAAACAGTGCGGTTGATTCCCTGGTATATTATATGACTACTGCCGCAAGATTGCAACCTGAGGGAGCATCACTCGAAGCATACAGGCTGACACTTCCACTGCATTTTAATTATAGCACCGAAATGAATACGGTCGAAAGCTGGAATTATAATGTCGGAGATGTTGTTCGTTTTGAACTTTCACTCAGGCATCCGGTTCCGGCAGAATGGCTGGGTCAATCGTTCGTCATCGACGGTTACTTCCCGGATAATCTTTATCATTTTAATATGGGTTTGGGTGGTCAGTATAATGGATTTTACCTGCTTGATTATCCTGTTGTTAAGGTCGATACCGATCATACCATGCTCAGCGTCTATATCAATTACCATCCGAAATCGGACCTTCCAAAACCACTGAATGTTAATGTGGTTCCAGATGGTCAGAATTACCGGGTGAGCTGGAACATCAATATGGTCGATTCTGTTGGCTCAGCCCTGAAAAGGTATGTTGTATTGAGAGACGGAATCATTCCAATTGCAGAATCTACACAGCCTACCGTCCTTCTTTCTCCGGATGCAGCTTCATTAAGCTCTGATCTGCGGGTAATAGCTGATTTTGGTACACTCGGATCCTCCGAACTAAGCGCTCCTTTCCGTTATATTACTGATTCGACCCTGGTTGATATCCCAAGTATAGCCCTCCGGCAGATGATCAATACCAAGCTTGGAGCTAAGGATCTGCTTCGCCAGCCTTTCCTGGGTGAACTTGACCTGATCCGCGAGCTTGAGATTACATTTCAGGATCAGCGAGGCATTGAGAAATTGCCACAGTTGAAAAACCTGAGGGTCGATGGTACAAGTATCACATCGCTCCGTGAAGGAGACTACCTTTCGAGGTTGCAGCATTTCCGTTTTTTTAAATGTATTGAGTTCGATTTTACTGCGTTGAGGCTTACTCAGTCCTTACTGCAGCTTTATGGCTATGATTACTTGCCGTTCGACCTTTATGATTTCCGCCATAACACCGACCTGGGCCTGTTGATCATGACCACGACAGGTACTAATCCAAACATGATGATGGACCTTTACGGTGCCGATAAGTATTTTCCTAAACTGGCTGATTTCTATTTAAGGCACTTAAGTGAAGGAGTGAACGGTACCTATCAGGATTGTTTTGTCAGCCGGGAATCATACCTTGATATTTATCCTAAAATCAAGTCAAACAGTAATTTGCTTGGCCATACCAAACCTACACCTTTTGCCCCGTGCTACCCGGTGCCATCACGTGATTCCAATATTCCATCGGTATCGCGCATCAGCTGGCAATCCAATTTTACCAGCGCACCCGGAGTTTACTATAATGTGTTTGTAGGTACAAAACGAAATGCCATGGAGCTGGTATCAGTTTTCCAGACTGATAAATTCTATGATGGAACTTTCGATCAGAATAAAGATTATTTCTGGAGAGTTGAAGCCTATCATGCAGACTCCACCTATTATTCGGGCATTTATCATTTCTCAACATGGCAGGATCTGCCGATGCCTTTCTATGAAAAATTCGATGATTATTATACTTCCTGTCCAGTTGTTGATGAATCGCCGTTCTGGGTATCCCTGGATAGCAAACTTACCGGCAAGCCAGTGGCAAACCGTAATATTAAGTATAACGGATTCTACTCCCTGGAGCTGAAACCAAAGAGCGATGCAGCTGTTGTGATTACCACTCCAAAGGATTCTGTTTACTATATTGAATTCAGGGTGATGAATGAAAACGGGGAGACAGCAGTTGAGTTGTTGCAGAAAAATAGTACTACCACTGATAATGTTGTGAATTCCAAAATCGAATTCATGGGTAAAGAGATCGGGATATTCACTTATGGCACTTCCAGCTATTCTTTCAATTTCCTTCCTGACAAATGGAATCGCGTGAATATCGCATTAAATATGAAAACAGGTGTTGCTTCTTTCAGCCTTAATGATGTGCTGATGAAGGAATGGCAATGGCATGTCCAGATTGGTGGCAGTGCTAATACCAACCCGTTCAAGGGTATCCGCTTCGTCAATAATGCTGCCACTTCCGGTGGATCAGGTTATATCGATAATCTGATTATCGATCAGCGAAATCCTGCCTCAACCGACGTAGTCGTAAATCCTGAAATCGGCATGATCTACCAGTCAGAGAGCCGTCAGGTTACCTTTACAGGAATTCAGCCATATGAGATCCGTGACATCTCTTTATACGATATACAGGGACGGAAACTGATTACGAGCCAGAATCCGGAAACCCTGACCTTCCAATTCAAGACTGGTGTGCGAAACGGCATATTCCTGGTGGTTGTTAACAAAAAGGACGGAAAGACTTTCTCACGCAAAATTGCTGTACTCAATTAGGACAACAAAAAGCGTTGGTTGGTAGTTTCGTAAAAGTATTTTACTTTTAAGGATGCACATTCCCCAGAACTGCCGGGAAGTGCATCCTTTTTTGTGATCAAAAAAATATTTACGAATGAAAGCATTGAAATTAATGATTATTGCCTTCACCGTATTGGGATGGCAAAGCGTAGCCGGCCAGCAGAGTGTTCCTGATCATAATTTCTCACGAGTTTCGCTCACGGTAATCTATCTTGATGATCCCAACCCGGATGCTAAATTTAACGCCAGCATTAGCCAATCCGTGCATGGTTTTTTTGAACAAACAAAGCTAATCGGTCCAAAATATAATGATCATCTGATTTCAACCCGGTTCGCACGAATCGATGTTGATAATTTTACCTCTGAAAACCGGACCATGATTGGTAACACCAAGGAAGCCGGACAGATTGCCGATTATATCAATAAATCGGATATTTCAAGGCAGATAGTCACCAAATGGTTCGACCGCCAGCCCGATGGAACATTCAAAATGGATCTTATCGGCCAGCGTGGATTGTACAATGCCAGTGATAACGATTATATTACTGCGGCTGCCTCGCAGCGGCAGTTTGCCGGACTTAAGGATCAGGGGGAAAAACTTCTAAAGCTCAGTTATATCCTGTTTGTAAATTTCTCGGACATCAATTATACGGTGAACCAGAAAACAGGTTCGGGCGCCTATTCCGGTCTAGCCCGAGGGTATTTATTTCAGCTGGTCTGGAACGATTCAATAAGTGCTGATTTTTACCAGAACCTGTGGATCGCTGATGGAGATAATGATGCAGTCAGGAGTGCTAAAAAGGCAAAATTTGACTCTACCGTATTTCCTGTCAAACACATAAGAGATTTCAACACCAGCGCTGCTCAATCGAACTTTTCTATCACCGAGGATAAGCGGAGTGATGCCGAAAAGAGGACCGCACTGTTTACCAGCCTTTACGAAAACCTGGTTGTAGATATTGATACCAAAGTTCCTGAATTTCAAGTCAGACAAACACTGGTATCCAGTAATCCAATCGGAGCAACTATCGGTACCAAAGAGGGCTTATATGTTGATCAGCGTTTCTTTGTGCTGGAAAATGTTCAGAAGAGGAATAAAGAGGTTGTCCAGCGCAGGCGGGCCGTGGTAAGGGCAAAAACCGTGGCCGATAATGAGAAAATTACGGAAGGGAAATCTACTCCGTCTATTTTCTACCAGGTAGGCGGAGGTAAGATAGATCACTTTGGAATGTACATGGAACAGAAGAATGACAAGGGTATTTCATTGACCGGTTCTTACATGAAGGGGAATATGGGTGGGCTGAATGGAACACTGGAATACAACCTTTCCAGGTCGTTTAGCAAAACGATGAAATTGAAAAGTATCCCCACCGGAGTGAACTTCTTTATTGATCTGGCAGTGCAGAAAAGTACTTACAACGATGTGAATATTCCGGATTATTACTACTCGGATTCCCACGATTACACCTTTGCACGTGTAAGTGGAGGATTTAGCAAGGATTTCTACTTTTGGAAGAATTTTCATATTTCACCGCGTGTAGGCTACGGAATTGAATACACCAGCTTGTATGCCAAGGGTGACAATGGCAGTTATCCGGATGGATTAACCGCTATGGGAGATCATGCTCTCATTGGCATAACAGGAGGATTGAACCTTCATTATAATTTCCAGCTGATCGGTGGATTCAATTATTATATACCCATCGGAGACCTTTGGGTTACGCCGGGTTCTGATAAAGCTGTACCCCTGACCATGAGCTGGTCAAAGGTATTCGATGGCAGGCAGGGTCTGGCGATATTTGGCGGGATCAGAATCTTATTGTGATTTAAATAATAACTACCCTATCATGAAAAAGAAAATAGTTTTTATTGGGATGGCCTTTCTGGCTTTTTCGTTCCTGAGTATTGATGCTCAAACCAAGAAAGAGAAAAAAATAGCTGGGTATGTTGATGCGAATTATGAGGTAGAATGCCTCGGTACCGGTACCCAGGGAAGTCAGCTGCTGAAAGTCTGGGGTTATGGAAAAACTCCGGAAGAAGCAGTGATTCAGGCAAAACGCAACGCAGTTCATGCGGTGATCTTTAAAGGGATTACAGCCGGCAAAGGTTGTATGAGAAGTCCGCTGCTTACCGAAGCCGGAATTGAGGAAGCTCATGCAGATTACTTCAAAGCTTTTTTTGCACCGGCAGGGAAGTATCTGAGTTTCGTATCGATATCGGGCGAAGGTGTACAGGATCGCATTAAGGTGGACAATAAAACATACAAAGTGGCCATAAATGTTTCTGTTATGCATACCGCATTGCGACAGGAGCTGGAGGCCGCAGGAATAGCAAAAAAATTGGGCGCTGGGTTTTAAACCATAGTATTATGAAAACAAGAATCTTTTTTTGGGGAATGGCAGTACTTATGCTGCTGTCAGTTCCAGCCTGCTTTGCACAAAAGAAAGTAGCTGCATATAATGATTTTCAGACGGAATGTCTGGGTATTGAAATGGACGGCTCACAAACCCTCCAGGTATGGGGCATCGGTCGTAACCGGGTTGATGCAGTTGAACAGGCCAAGAAAAATGCAGTAAGGGATGTTCTCTTTGTCGGAATAACCGCCGGAAAGCCTGATTGCCAGAAGAAGCCGGTGCTGCCTGAGGTAAATGTCAGGGAGAAGAATGAGGAATATTTCAATAAGTTTTTTGCTGATGGAGGGGATTTCAAAAGTTTCATTTCCCTGCGTGATGAAAGAATCGGTCACCGCGTTTCACGCGATAGAATGAGGGCACAAAACCAGGTCTCGAATAGCGTGATTGTGCGGGTCGACCGTCCCGGGCTTATTAAAAAAATGAAGGATGATGGAATTTTAAAATAATGGATATGAAAAACAACTGCATGAGAATAACGCTGGCTGCATTACTTATTTTTTCTGGATTTGCAGCATTTGGACAGGCAAAGAAACCTACCATTATGGTGGTGCCCAGTGATGCCTGGTGCAATAAAAACGGATACATGTTGACCTTCGATAATCAGGGGTCAGTTCAGAAATTCCCCGATTATAAAAAGGCCTTTCAGGAGAATACGGACCTTCTGTTGGTGATCAGCAAAATAAATGAACTCATGGTGGACCGGGGTTTTCCTTTGAAAAATCTTGAGTCAGAAATGAAATCAATCGGCAATGAGTCGGCTGAAGATGCCATGATGACCAGTAAAAGCGGTGCGGATGTGACGGAAACGCCAATTGATAAACTCCGTAAGACTGCAAAAGCAGATATCTGGATACAATTAACATGGAAGGTAAACACGACCGGACCCAAGAAATCCATAACATTTAATCTGCAGGGAATAGATGCTTACACTGATAAACAGATCGCCGGCGCTTCCGGAACCGGTCCGCAGTCGTTCAGTACCGAACTGCCTGTTTTACTCGAAGAAGCCGTTCTTAGCCAGCTGGATAACTTTAATGCACAGCTTCAGAAACATTTTGATGATCTGTTTGCCAATGGCCGGGAAATTACCCTTCGCTTAAAAGTTTGGAGTAGTTCTCAGACGAACCTTGAAACGGAATTTGAAGGCAATGAACTGGGCCAGAATATTGAGAAATGGGTCAGTGATAATACGGTGGAACATCGTTTCAGTACTTCCGATGCCACCGAGAGCATGATGTTATTTGAACAGGTGAGAATACCGCTTTATAATGCTACCGGAATGGCAATGGATGCCAGGGGGTGGGGGCAGGAACTGCGTAAATATCTGAAATCCAAATATTCTGTCGATAGCAAGGTGATGACAAAAGGACTTGGCAGCGTTACCCTGGTGATAGGTGAGAAATAATCTATTAAATGAAAAGTCATGAAAATCAATAAGACAAGCCTGATAATTGTAATCGCTTTGTGCCTCTTTACGCTGGCCAGGGGTCAGAATACGATTGGGAAAATGGACGATTTGGGCCGGATAGCGCTGAATCCCTGGGTTCCGGAGCAAGTGGAGAATATGCCAAATGCATCAAGTGTCAATCTGTTGAATAAGCTGGGTCAGATAGCGACCCGCTATGGCATGGGATCCAGTGAGCTGAATCCACGTTTTATCATCAGTGCCAATGTTGTGGTACAGTCGAAGGACATCACCTCGACAGCGCCTCCTATGCATGCCCTGACCCTTGAAATTACTCTTTATATCGGCGATGGGATAGAAGGCAAGCTGTTTACCAGTACGTCCGTTACCGGCAAGGGCGTTGGCGAAAACGAAACGAAAGCATATACCGTCGCGCTGAAGAGTTTGGATCCGGCAAATCCGAATATTCAGAAATTCATGGAGGAGGGGAAACGAAAGGTCATTGCCTACTATAATTCAAGGTGCGATTTTATTATTAAGGAGGCCCAGATGCTGGAAAGCCAGCACAAGTTTGATCAGGCCATTTATACTCTGATGTGTATTCCTGATGTTTGTCTTGATTGCTATAATAAGGCGATGGATGCAGTTGGTCCCTTGTTTAAGAATAAGATCGACTGGGAATGCAAGGCAAAGGTTAATGCAGCAAGGAATGCGTGGAGTGCCGGTTTGAACCGCCGTGCGGCAGACGATGCTGCAGGTATTCTGGCAACCATAGATCCATACGCAGCCTGCTTTAGCGAAGCGGTTAGCCTGACTGGCGAAATTGCCAAAAGGGTGAAGGAAATAGATGGCCGTGAATGGGATTTTAAACTCCAGAAGGAGATCGGACTGGAAAAGGATCGGATCAAGGCATGGAGAGATGTTGGAGTAGCCTGGGGAACCAATCAGCCAAAAAATATCGTTTACAAAAGCCTGTGGTAGAAGATCAGCCTTAAATCACATTAAATATCCAACCAGAATCTGATTGGTCAGGAACCTGTTTCCAGCCGCTGAACCGGTGGGCGATTCGAACTGGTATCTGATAATGATGTTCATCGCTTTGATTCCGAGAAAGAACCCAAAAGCTTCTTTGTAGCGGTACAGTAATCCTGCTTCAACGTAATCGTTATAGGACACCAGCAAATTGGCCTGAAAGCCCACACCGGTTGGCTGACTATATTTCAGGATGATGGATGGCTTGATAATGAAATTCTTTCCGATCATCGGACTTAATCCGCCATAAGCATAGAAAGTTCGTGCGAGAAAATAATTTTGGCTGGCATCTCCTGCCGGATTTAGCTTCAAATCTCCAAACCTGACTTTCGAATTAAACAATTCGACTCCTGAAATCCCTGCAAACCATGAACTTGAAAAATAGTGTATTCCCGCAGCGCAATCAAAAAAATGGGTGACCTCATGAGCGGCAGGATCTAATAAATTGTCGGGTTTGTCGCCATCTGGCCTGATAAAATCGCCCGTATTAACAGCAAACTGCTGATATAAAGGCGCAAGTCCGAATGAAATTCTGCCGGTTTTCAAATAAACATGGTAGGCATAATCAAGATGTATACCCATCTGAGTAACCGCACCATATTTGAAATTAAACAACCCTCCGCCGAGCCCGATTTTTCCATAGGAATTTTCTCCGCGGTTCAGAAATCCACGTTGATTAAAACGCTGACCTTTTTCAATAAAACTTTTGTGATAGGTGACCGTTTGATATACCGGAGCAGATTTAATCCCCATCCATTGTTGCCTGATAGATATAGTCAGCGGGGATTGCCGTGATGTTCCTGCAATAGCCGGATTGGTAAGAAAACTGTTAACCAGGAATTGATCCGAAAATGGAGGAACCTGACCTTTGCAAATCTGAAAAGGAAGGTATAACAGAATCCCCAGAATCAATACCTTATGTGTTAATCTTATTTTCAATTTCTCATCTTATTACAGTCAGGCTTCCAGTAAAAATGGGATCGCCATCTTTGGTGTCAATAATATAATAGTAGGTACCTGCTGGCACCAGGCTGCCATTGTAACGGCCAGAAGTGGCGTAGCCGTTCCAGGGATTATACTCGCCCTGTGATGTAAAAACCAGTTGCCTGTTCAGGTCATAAACAGATACCGAACAATCAGGATTTCCAATTAACAGAGGTATCTTCCAGGTGTCATTCACCTGATCGTTATTCGGTGTGATCACATTTGGAATGTAGTTCAGCATATCAACCGGAATTTCCATTGTACGTACGCAACTGTTTCGATCAGTAACTGTCAATTGATACTTACCCTCGGCGAGATTTGTAACTGTGGTGCCGACCCCTTTACCGTCAAGTGATATCGAATAATCCGGAGTACCGCCGGTAATGGATTTAATGATCAACTGCCCATCTGAGCAAGTATTGCAGCTTGGCGATTTAACCCTGTATTTTACATGAATGGAATCGGGCTGATTAATGGTAGCTACATCACTCAGTATTTTGATGCACTTATTGTTATCTCTGACCTGAAAATGGTAATCACTTCCAGGATAAAGGTTCTTGAACTCAGGCGAAGATTGCCAGGTAGCACCCAGATCCATGGAGTATTCATACGCCCCGGAAGGATTGGTCAGAATTTCGACAGAACCATTTGGCAGAACATCGGAAGTTACAAAACAGGTATTGTCTTTTACCGG
>Ga0114951_10005234_pt1 | contig 12074 bp, 8 predicted proteins | sample AM7aDNAmetaG_FD_88677 | JGI IMG/M metagenome (GOLD analysis project Ga0114951, IMG submission 88677) | Freshwater microbial communities from Finland to study Microbial Dark Matter (Phase II) - AM7a DNA metaG | ecosystem: Environmental > Aquatic > Freshwater > Lake | place: Finland: Lake Alinen... | reverse complement strand
GTCTCATCGCAATATTCCGGCAGGTCTACAGGATACGCTTGTCGCCAGTGCTGCGTCTGCTCCACCCAACGCGGATTGGCTGGTCGACACCCCCCAAGGACCGACAGGCACTTCTCTAGAAAGTCCCGGGCATCGGCACGCACCGCAATATCCGGCACGACGGACGGCTTTGCAAGTTCCTGTTCATCAATGTCCACCATGATCTTCTTTGCATGCCGCGCAAAGTCCTGGAAATCGTAGCCTACCAGTCCGATACCCATGCGGCATCCAATGGTCAGCAAGAGATCTGCATTCTGTACCGCGAAATTCGCGGCGCGTTCGCCATAGGTTCCGGGCCTCCCCGCAAACAGAGGATGGTCGTGGCCCATCAGGTCCATCCCCAGACGGGACGTCAGCACGGGAATCCCCGTGGCATCCACGAACCGATGAAGGGTGTCAACAGCCCCGGCAAGTCGGACGCCCGCGCCAGCCAAGATGCAGGGCCGGCGACTTGTCCGGATAGCCTCAACCACTTGCTGTACCTGTGCATCCAGGTTCGGCGTGCCTCCGGGTGCGACCGGCTCCGGAATATAGCCCGGGAAGTCCTCGGGACAGAACGTCGCACCTTGGATATCAATAGGGCATTCCAGCCACACCGGCCCCACACGCGGCCTCTTTGCGATGTGAATGCACTTCTCGACCTCGTACCGAACCCGCGAGATATCTTGCAGCATGACCGCGTATTTCGTAACCTGTTGAAATAGCGGCAGGGTGTTGAATCCTTGGAGAGAGAACTGCCGGGGCCCACGTACCGTCGCCTGGGAGACTTTCGACTGACCGGCCACGATGACGCATGGGGAAGAATCCACATAAGCACCTACAACGCCCGTCAGGGTGTTGAGCGCGCCCGGTCCTGCTGTAACATAGGCGACCCCCAGTCGGCCCGTGAGACGTCCGTATGCCTCAGCCGCCATGGTCGCCGCCTGCTCGTGATGACAGCAAACGTAGCGCTGACGCCCATGCCGCAAGAGCGCGTCCGTCAAGTGCATGATCATGCCGCCGGTGACCAGGAACACCGACTCACCACCTGCGTCGTAGAGCTTAGCCGTGATATAATCGGCTACACGCATTCTTGCCGCCATGCGTTTGTCCTCACGATGGTTCGAAGCGGAACGGGGAGAAAGAAGCTCGATACACGCTTCATTCCGGGATATGAGGTTCCAGACTCTCCCGTGCAGTATAAACTAGTTGTTCATTTTAGCAGCGAACGCAATCCAATGTCCATCTACACGGACCGCCCTTAGGCAGGGCATAGAGATGTCAAATCGGAGGCCTTGATCATGCTCATCCCCTTCCATGGCAACTTTTGAGTTTGACGAACGGCAGACTCATTGTATGATAGTTTACTGATTTAATCTCTATTTATGGGCCATTCGACGAATACCTTCCTGCATGATCACACGCGTCCGCACTTGCGGCACCCGGCCCCCGGGCTCATCCCCGTCACAACTGGGTGCATTATGGCTATGATGGCAGGATGTATATTTCGTGCTTCGCCGGGATAGCGCCACTCAATACTGCTCTGCTTGCCGCAATTCCAACAGGAGCGTCTCCGGTCCAAGTCTCTCGCGCAACGTATATTGGCGAAAAGAAAAATACTTGGCAAGGAATGCCATGTCGCGCTCAACGATGATATAGCGAACTTGCCCCTTGTCCAACAACTCCTGCACATCACGGGCCTGGCTGATGAGCATGATTTCGTTGGGCGAGAAGAACGCATGGCGGAGCAGCTACCGGTCTTGATGTAGAAATAGTTGCTTCGGTTGCTGAGGATGATACAAGGGGTGCGACCAACCAATGACGCCGCACGGAGCAGCACGGCATCCGTTGGCTGTGGCCGCAGCGATACCGTAATATCGCGCGCGTACCGGACAGCGGCGGGAAAACTCAGACAGAGGTTGAGCACCCCCGCGACGATAAATACGGAAAAGGCGATGAGTTGAAGGCGGGCATAAGACCGTCGGGCTGAAAGCCATGAGGATTTCTTCGAGCTCGAACGCATTTGCTGCCAGACGTCAACGAGGAAGAAACAAGCCTGGACGCCCGCAGGATATGTGGGAGCCAACAGACAATGAATGTGACTTCGCCCCTGGTAGTAAGAGAACGCGCCGAGCCCGTAAAGAGCGATGAAGAAGTACCATGCGGGGTCTCGGTTGGCAGGGTCACACTTCGCCTGTCTCAAGGAGTAGAAGAGGGCGACGCCATACATCAGCATGGCGGGTTGCCACAATTCCCACAAGGGCATCGGCAGCATATTGAACCCGCTGCCGTAAAAGATGGACTGATATTGCAGGGCCGCCACCCAGTCCGGGAAATAGCCCGAACGAATCCACGCAAACCACGAGTACGCTGCAAGACTAAGCCCCAGTGCAAGAGAGCCGTACAGAACCAGCATGGCGACAGATCGATAGACGGCGCGACGTTCCGAACCGAGGGCCCACGCATCGAGCATCATTGTGGCCGTCCAGGCAATGAAGACCACCACGCCGTTGTCCGTGTTCCATAGCACGCTGAAGCCGGCCATAGCGTATCCGGTCACCAGAAGCCATGGTTTCCTATGAGTAAGGTAGTATGCTGTGAACCAAATGAAGAACATCCCAAAGACGACCCGCAAGGGAAATTACTGATAGTAAGGCATGAGTTGAGCCGGAGCGGAGAAGAGGCATTGCTCGTTGAAAGGGTGAAACAACCCGAGCAGGCCGGCAAACAGGAAGAGCGTCCCCAAGGAGCCGTAGCCGCTCTTCTGGCCGATGGCCAGATAAAGCAAGAAGAGCGTTAGAAATGACAAGGCCGCAAAGAAGAGGCTTAGGTGCGTGAAGCTGATGCCCACGCCCCATGAATACAGGGCCAACACGTAAGGGTAGGCGATCCCATATTGGGATGTGGTATCCACGAGAACCGTGCGGCCGTGCAGCACCTGATTCGCAGCCCCCAGCAGCAGGTCGAAGTGATGCCGAACAAAGTATATGTTATTCATCCCTTCGCCCGCTACAAGGAGGAAGGAATAGAAGAGGAGCATGCCCGCAATGAGCACACCCATGACGGCGGGCCGCGGCGCAGGACGTACCCGAGTGCAGAAACTCAGCGCGAGGGCTAGGGCCAACCCCAGGGGCAAGAGGAGCCGCATGGAAAGAATTTCGCTCGACCAGAGGATGCGCGCCAGCCAAACAAGGAAAATCAGGCTCAGGCAGCCCAACCACGCCCAAACCGTGTGTTTATCTTGGTATCGTGACATGAGGGACGGAAAGGAATAGCGAAAAGCCATCGCCCGGAAAATGGCCATGGGCAAGACGATGGCACAAACGATCCCCACAAGATAAAGCAGGCGCTCCTCCGGCTCCAGCAGAAGACCACCCCCGATATGCGGAAGAAAGAGTTTGGCGATACTCTCATAGTCCGGCGGTGGAAACTTCACGAGAAGGTGAATGCCTAAAGCCAGAATAGCATAAGCCGCAATGGCGACAAGAAGAGCGATGGGGATGGCACGGGATTCCCAAGAGACCGTCTCCTTGTCATCCTTCAAAACATGAGCCTTGCGGGGCCGTAAAGCGCCACTTTCGGAAGCACGCCGTTCCACGCGCATCCAGCGACTCCACCATGAACTCTATTGGCCGGCCATTCGACGGATGGCCTCCTACAAGGCCACGCGCGAACGCAGTTGCGGTTCGCGCTTCGGTCCCGCAATCATAGAAACCGCAAACCGTTAGGTCGAGCCGATTTTTTGTGAGCCGACCTTGAAGAAGGGAATCCGGTGCACGCCAACCTGTTATCAGCGCGTGCCGGCAGAGGGTGATCCGCGAAATTAACGCCGCAGTTAGTTCTCCCGCAGCGCCGCCAAGAAGATGATGAGCATGAGACCGTACGCGGCGATCAGGCAGGTCCCGACCATCGGAACCACGAACCGGAACGTCACCAAAGAGGAGCCCGCGGGGACCAGAACCGCCTTGAAACCGTCCAGGGCGCGCAACACCGGGGCCGGCTGTCCGTTGAGGGTCGCCACCCAGTACGGCGCATAGGCGTCGCTGAGGAACAGGACCGCCGGTTCCGGCGACTCCACCTGCATCTGAACCTCGTTGTAGCTTCTGAAGGTCAACCTGATGTCGCCGGCCGGCAAGCCGGAAGCTTGTGCGGAAGCCTCGGCGAGCCGGGCGCACACGGCGCGCGCTTCGGCCGATTCGTTCAGGGCCAGCACCGCATCGCGCCGGTTGGAAATGGCCTCCGCGACATGGCGCTTCTCCACTTTCCCCGATTCGACGGTCTCCGCGTGTTGAAACAGCCGAGCGTAAGGCAGCGCCTCGAACGGCATCCCCGTCCGGCGGAACGTATCCAATTGCCGCATTCGAAGTATCGTATCCAGGTTTCTTCGAGTCTCTTTCGCCGCCAATCCCACCCCGCCCGGCGCTAGGCGGTCATAATCCATGGCGGGCGGATTCATGGTCGTGCGAACGTGCCAATAGGCCACCGAGGAGACGTCCACTGCCGCCAGACACACCAACGCCGCCACCCACAGGCGGGTGTAGCGCTCGTCCTCCTCCCGCGCCATGCAAGCCAGGAGAACGGCGAACAAACAGGCCGATGCCGCGGCCAACCCCATCAGAGTGTCCACCGGGGGCTTGTCGCGCAGATACATGATGAATGCGGCGGATAGGACCGTCCAGCCGCCGAAGACCATGAGCAACGCCCAGCGTCGCGCGCGAGCGCCTTCCAGCAGGCTCTGGATGCCCAACCCGGCGGCCAGAATGAGCAATAGGTTTCCGCTTGCCCGGTACGTCAGGTCCGAGAAATGGTTCACGGAACGCAACAGCGGCACCAACTCGAAGGCTGGCGAGAAGAAGGGACTGAACGCGGCAAGGGCAAGGATGAGCATGAACAATCCCAACGCGGCGATAAGCCCCTCGCGGAGTGGGGAACGTCCGGTGATCAGTCCAATCGCCGCCAGCGGTATGCACAGAAGCCCCAGGTAACCATAGCCGTAACTGCCGGCGCGATGGGACTCCGGCAAAAATTGCGGCGGAAAGGCGTCGCGCTTGGCCATGTAGTTGTCCCACGTGCCAAATGACACTCCCGGAGTGCTCGCGCCCAGGTACTCCAGCGGATTGCCAGGCTTGACCGCCCAGAGCGGGTAAGCGACGCGCGAATCGGGATCATTGGCCTCTTTAAACTCTACAGCGCGCGTGCCCTCCACGCCCAACGTTCCGCCTTGCCGAAGAGTCGTCAGGTTGGCTGATGCCGCTACCCCGAAGACCAGTACGCAAACGGCGAATTTCCACAGCGGCGTCGCCGCCCATGCCTGCCGCAGGAGACCGCGAGAGGTCGCGGGAATGACGGAGAAAACGGCCGCCAGCAGGCAGAACGGGAGCACGGCCACGAAGATGTTGTAGTTGCAACTCAGGCCCAACAGCGAGATCGTAAACAACAGCCAGAAGAAGCGCCGACGGTCCAGTTGCCGCAGCCAGTCCATATAAGCGCCCACAAAGAAAAGAGCGTACGCCAGCGGCTCCAGATGATTTGCGTCGCTCAGATGGGCGATGACCGCTGGAGAAAACGCGGCGATCAGAAGGACGTACACGCGCGCCCATGGGTTCTGCAAGAGGCGACGCGCCATCCCCCATACCGCAAAGAGAAACAGTAGCGGCACGGCAAACCCGAAGTAGATCACATACAGCGGGAGGAAGTGGGTCAGCATCACTCCGGCAAGCCCCAGCAGCCAGCAGGCAAAGCCGAATGCCATGAATACGGGACTGCCGGAGTTCCCCATAAGAAGGGAATAGTAGTATCCCGGAAAACCAGCCTGAATATTCGGCAACCACCATGCCGGCTCCCCAAATTGGTTCAGCGAGTGGAGGTTGTCATGGAACAGGCCATAGCCTGCCTCATTATCATGGTAGAGTTTACCCGCAAAGAAATGGCGATCGAGGGTTAGGAAGGAGAACATCGCCAGAGCGATGATGCCCAGGATGACCCAGCGGCGTCCGGCCCCGCCCTCTGCCGGCACGGGAACCTCCGCTCGACCCGCGCCCTTTGCCATCTGTCTCATGCGCCACCTCTCCCGTGTCCAAGTTGCAGGCGAACGCTCGGCCTCCATGGGGACGACGGATTATAAACCGCCCCCTGCCACAGCGCAACCAGCGGCGCGGCTCCCTCTGAAGCACGCACGAGAACCGCCGCAAGGGGTCGTCCTGCGGCCGGTTCATTCGACGCGGCGTTGAGGTATCTCGCGAACGAGCTTGCGCGCCGTCATTTCGCGGATGTGAGCGACCGTCTGGGGGCCGAACTTGCGTTCAATCATCGCCAGGTATGGCGGGTTGACGAAATATCTCTGGAACGCCTCGTCGCGGAAGCGCAGCACTTCCTCTCCGCTGATGTGGCGCGTCGGCAACGGGAGCGAGTCAGCTGAGTACTGCGAGAAACCGCTCCAGGATTTCGGCAGCGGCCTGCCTTCCTTGACGGCCGTTTCGTACAGCTCGGAGCCGGGATAGGCCATGGCGCAGTTGAAATTGACGAACTCGCAGTTGAGGTCCATCGCCAGGTCGAGCGTCTCCTGCATCGTCGCCAGATCATCTTCGGGCAATCCGAACATGAAATTGGCTATGACGTTGATGCCAGCCTCCCGGGTCATCTGGATCACGCGGCACAGGTCGCTCTGATCATACCCCTTCCGCGCATCTTTCAGCACCCGCTCACTGGCGGCCTCAATGCCGAAGGCGAGCCAATGGACGCCAGCCTTCTTGAGAAGGTCCAGCATCTCCGGCCGCAGCGTGTCCACGCGTGCGTACGCCCAGATGTTGAGATCATAGCCGCGTTCGATAATCCCGCGGCAGACCCCCTCGACATGCGCGCGGTTGAGGACTAAGATTTCGTCGGCGAACTTGATGTTGCGCACGCCCCAGCCGGTCACGAGGCGGTCGATCTGCGCCAGGACCGATGGCGGGCTCCAGAGGCGGTAACTATGGACGCCCCGCTTGAACCCAAGCGCGCACTCACCGCTGCGGAAGGGAGCCTGGATGCAGCAGAAGGTGCAGTGGAACGGACAGCCCAGCGAGGTGTAGAGGGCCGCATAGGGCTGGCGTTTCAGATCGCCGAAGCAGTGCCAGTTGTGCGCGCGATACTTCTCCATCGGCAGCAGGTCCCACGGCACGCCAGGCATCTGCTGGTCCAAGTCCATCACCAGGGGGGCCGGCGGCGTGGAGCGCACGGTGTCTTCCTCCCTGTAATAAAGATCATGGACATTTTGGAGATCATGGGCTCCGCTCCGGAGCGCCTGGAGGAGTTCCACAATCGTGGCGGGGCCCTCCCCACCGCAAACGAAATCCGCCGCTTCCTCCTGGAGCGTCCGCTCCGGCAACGCGGCCACGTGCCCGCCGACCAGCAGCACTTTGACCTCCGGCGTCGTTTCCTTGAGTGCGCGGCAGATAGCCCCGGCCGCCGGCATCACCTGCGTCGAGGCCGATGGGTTGTGGCCATAGACGACGACCACCACCAGACGGGGCGTGAGATGGCGCACCGCCTCGGCCACCCTCTCGGGGCCCAGCCCTTCCGCGTTGGCGTCCAGGATTGACGCGGAGAGACCGCGGCGGCGCGCGAACGCGGCCATGAGGCCGGCCCAGATCGGCGGCTCCACGGCCGTCAGCCCATCCGACAAGCTTTGGTAAATGCGCCGCTGGCTCCCGGGGTTGACCAGAAGCAAGTCCAGAGCCGGACTCACAGCGCCCCCCCCCGCACGCCAGCCTCCGCGCCTTCAAACTTCCGGCGGTCTTTGAGGCGGGCATAGTTGTGCGAATACCACGCCACCGTGCGCCGGATTCCTTTCGAAATATCAGTTCCAATACGGTACTGATACTTGTTGTTCAACTTCTCTACATTCATCATCTTGCCCTTGATGCCGACGTAGCCGCCGGGGTTGAAACGCAAGCGCCCCTCAAAACCCGCCGCGCGGCAGATCGTCTCCGCCAACTCCCGGATCGTGGTGCCCATGCCAGGCCCGACGTTGACGACGTCCCGGTCCGCACGCTCCAGCAGGTGCAGCAGGGCCTTGACGAACTCTTCCACATCCATGAATTCGCGCACCTGTGTCCCATCGCCCCAGATCTCGACCTCCGGCAATTTCTCCTGCACAGCCCGGACGAATTTCCCTATAAGCGCGCCGGCGACATGGGCCGTCTCCGGATGGAAATCGTCGTATTCTCCGAACATCGTGGCGGGAATGATGTAGCTGCCATTCAACTTGTACTGGTCATTGTAGGCGCGGACGCCGGTGTAGAGCAGCCGTTTCGTGAAGGCATAGGAATACACGCTGCCATGAATGTCGCCATCCAGGAACACCTCCTCCGTCAACGAGGCAGCTGCGCTCGGATAGGCGCAACTGGTCCCCACAGCGAGAAACCTGGCCTGCGGCGCAAAACGCCGCCACGCCTCCAGCGTATGACTATGGATAAGATTATTGACATGGAATTGTTCCGCCGGATGCTTCGCAGGAAAGTCCGCCGCCGCCTGATAGCTTGCCAGGTGAATGACCGCGCCGACATCGCGATGGCGGGCGAACACGGCCTCCGCCCCCTCCTGGCGCGTCAGGTCGTAGTCCCGCTTGGAAAAGAGGACGTATTCCGTTCCCCGCCGCCGCAATTCCTCTTGAAGGTGCCGACCGACAAAACCTGTTCCGCCAGTAATTAGAATCATAGAGACACCTCAGTTAATGGACTATTTGAGTATCTCACGTATGCGCGTCGCAATCCGGGCGGACGACGGGTAAAATGCCTTCTCAAGAACCCCGCTGGCGGGCATCGAACATTCCGGGAATGTGAGCCGCTGTACCGGCCCGCGCAAATACTGGAACCCCTTTTCCGCCACCAGAGCGCACACCTCGGAGGCAAAGCCGCATCGCGGAAAGTCATAGTCGACCACCAGCAAACGCCCGGTCTTCGCCACCGACTGAAGAATGAGCTCTTCGTCCAGGGGCTTGAGCGTCCGGGGGTCCAGTACCTCTACGTCCAAGTCGTTGTCCTTGCAGGCCGCGAGCGTATCGATGACGGCGATGGAGGTTGCCACGACCGTCAGTCGATTGCCCTGCCGTACGATATGCCCCTTCCCGATCGGCAGGCAGTACATCTCCTTCGGCACGTGACCTGTGTTTTTGTAGAGCCACCGATGCTCGATGAAGATCACCGGATAGTCATCTTTGACGGCCGCAAGGAAAAGGCCCTTGACGTCGTAGGGGGACGAGGGCATCATGACTTTCAGGCCGGGAATGTGGGTGAAGAGCGACTGCAGGGTACCGGAATGTTGGGCTCCGGACCCCCACCCGCGGCCGATGACAGCGCGAATGACCAACGGAACTTTGACCTGCCCCTGAAACATGTACCGCCATTTGGCGACGTAGTTCACGATCTGATCCATCGCCACCATCATGAAGTCCACGCGGAGATGAATCATGATCGGGCGCAACCCCGAGAGTGCCGCCCCCAAAGCCACGCCTGTCATAGCGTTTTCGGAAATCGGCGTGCCGATGACTCGTTCCTTGTGTGTCAAGTTCAGCATGGTGCCAAAAACGCCAAACTTATCGTTCGCATCCAACCCGATGGCAAAGACGCGCGGGTCATATTCCATCGCCTGATCAATGGCCTCGCCGATCGCCTCTTTATACGTGATGATCCGATCGCCATCGTGCGCTGCATGGCTTTGGGTGATACGACTCCAAGGCATCCTAAACCTCCCTGATCAGTTCGTCTTCGGCGGGGAAAGGGCTTTGCCTGGCGAATTCGACCGCGTCGTCAATCTGCTTCTCGATCCCGCGCGCCATGTCATGAATTGTCTCCGCAGTCATCCACCCGGCCTCGCTTAGGCGCTGCTCCAATTTGCGGATCGGGCAATCCTTTTCCCGGTCAACCGGATTGCATGGCAGGTCATCGCGCTCGATTCCCTGATGCTTCATCCAACGCTTCGTTCGGCACTCCAGGAACACGGGCCGCTTCTCCTCGCGAACGCGCCGGATCGCGCGGCCCGCCGCCTCGTGCACCGCCAGAACATCCGTCCCGTCCACTGAGGAGGCGGGCATGAAGGCTCCGGCGGCGTTCGCCAGTTCCACCGACAGGTGCTCGGACTTCGGCATGACATTGGACAATTGGTTGTTCTCGCACAGGAACAACACCGGCACGCTCTTGAGCGCGGCAAAGTTCAGGCTCTCCCAGAAGATACCCGCATCGGTGGCGCCATCGCCGAAATAGGAGACGGATATCCAGTCGCGCCCCATCTGTTTAGAGGCCAGGGCCGAGCCCACGCCCATCGCGATGCCCCCGCCCACGATCGACGAGGACCCGAGCATCCCGTGCTCCGGGTCCACCACGTGCATGGAACCGCCATACCCCCGCGAGCACCCCGTTGTCCGGCCATACAATTCCGCCATCAATTTTCTCATGGAAAGGCCCTTGGCCAGCGCAGGGCCATGCGTCCTGTGCGTGAAAAAAATGGTATCCGCCGGCGTCAGGTGCGCGCAGACCCCCACGGGCGCCGCTTCTTGCCCGATATGCAGGTGAACCGGCGTGACCATGACATCCGTGGGATAGAGGGTGATGATGCGCTCCTCAAACTGGCGGATCTCACGCATCATCCTCAGCAGTCGGACGCAGTTCGTGCGATCAGGCAATGCGATCTGCTCGGACGACATGGAAGGCCTCCGGAGAACGATACCGTCTATGAACGTAGCGGAACACGCGTGGCGCTCTCAGCCGTTGAAGCCGCATCGTTGTTGCCGGCCGGAACACTCAGGCCAGCTTGGCGTCGCGCGCTTCTTCTTGAAGCAGGTACTCACTTTCCGGATCGTAGAAAATGATGCGGCTGCCGGAGAAATCGAACTTGAAAGGCACATGCAGCAAGTCCTGCATGGCCGCCTTCACACGGTCCTGCCTCTCCGGAGGAACGAACAGGAGCAGGAAGCCGCCTCCGCCGGCGCCGGTCAGCTTGCCTCCCAGGGCGCCCGCGGTGATGGCGCGCTCGTAGAGACCATCTAGATGAGGCGTCGACACGCGCTCCCCCAAGCTCCGTTTGGCCATCCAGGCCTCATGCAGCAATTCCCCAAAAGCGGATAAATCCCGCTGACTGTTCAGAATAGCGAGGCTCTTTTCCACCATGGCCTGAATAGCGCCCAATTGCTTTCGCTTATTCTCCAGGCTGCCAACGTAGCTTTCGGCGACCTCAGAGGCCGTGCGCTGAATCCCGGTATAATAGAGCATCATCTGGGCGTTGAGGGAGGCCGATCTCGCGGCCGAGATCGTGACGGGATTTACGACGACTTCACCGTTCGCAAGGAAGTTGATCAGGTTCAATCCGCCGTACGCGGCGCACACCTGGTCCTGGGATCCAACGGTTTCCTTCAGCATTTCCTGCTCCAGATGGATGCTCTCCAGCGCCAGGGCATGCTTGCTGACCACGGTTCCCTTCAGGGCCTGAAGCGCATTGAGAAGGCCGACCGTGAAAGCCGAGCTCGATCCCATCCCGCTCCGAGCGGGCAAGTCGCCGTCATGATGTATTTCGACTCCCCGGGAAATGCCGAGATGCCCAAGCACTGCCCTGACCGCCGGATGAGTGATTTCACTCGCTTTCTGACAGGTCTCGATCTTGGAATAAACCACCCGGATGCGGTGATCGAAGAATGGCGGCAGATAGCGGCATGTCAAATAGCAGTACTTGTCAATCGTCGTTGCCAGCACCGCCCCGCCATGCTGGCGATACCAGACAGGGTAATCGGTCCCGCCCCCAAAGAAAGAGATGCGAAACGGCGTTCTGCTAATGATCATACGGCGTCTCCCCAGTCATGGCTGCGCATCGCGGAAGAAACGTTCCGCAATGCGATAGGATTCGGGCGTGCCGATGTCCAGAAAACGGCCCTCGGTCCTGTAGGCGCGAAGACCGCGTGCAATCCACTGTGGGAATAGTTCCCGTTCAATCGAGACGGGCCGGCCGGGCGGGATTTTCTCCAGGCGTTTGCGCGACACTAGGTACAACCCGGCGTTGATCCAGCCAGGGCCTTGGGCGGCGCCTTT
>Ga0114951_10005232_pt1 | contig 12077 bp, 11 predicted proteins | sample AM7aDNAmetaG_FD_88677 | JGI IMG/M metagenome (GOLD analysis project Ga0114951, IMG submission 88677) | Freshwater microbial communities from Finland to study Microbial Dark Matter (Phase II) - AM7a DNA metaG | ecosystem: Environmental > Aquatic > Freshwater > Lake | place: Finland: Lake Alinen... | reverse complement strand
TTTCCCTCGGTAAGTCGCACCCACGGCGTCACAACAGTCTTCGATGAGCCAGAGTTTGTGTTCGCGGCAGAACTCCACAACCGCGTCGAGATCGAATGGATTGCCGAGCGTGTGCGCAATCATGATGGCCCGGGTCCGCGGCGAACGCGCGGCTTCCAATTGTGCCACGTCCACGTTGTAGGTCGGCATGGTTACGTCGACAAACACCGGGATTAGTTGGTTTTGCAGAATCGGATTGACGGTCGTCGGGAATCCTGTGGCGACCGTAATCACTTCGTCGCCGGGCTTGAGTTGCCGGTCGCCGAGCTTCGGCGAAGTCAAAGCCGAGAGTGCCACGAGGTTGGCGGAGGAACCGGAATTAACCAGCACGGCGTGGCGCACCCCGATAAACTTGGCAAAATCACGCTCGAACTCCTCAGCAAACCGACCGGTCGTCAGCCAAAAATCCAGCGATGCATCAACGGCATATTGTAATTCCGTATGATCGAACACTCGCCCGGCATAGGGAATCGCGGTTTGACCGGGAATAAACTTTACTGGAGAAAATGCCGCAGCGTGGTATTGACGGACTAATTCACGGATTTGATTTCGGAGCGTGTTCTGGTCAGTCATACTTGTGCCCACAATAAGCCACGTTGTTTCGCGGCGGCGGTGTATTGCGCAATCTGGTGGACGGTCACGCGCGACGGATTCTGATACCATTGCACCGTCTGTTCAATTGCGGTTGAAAAACCCCACACCGGCGTCCAGCCGAGCAGTGCGTAGGCTTTGTCGATAGAGAGCTGAAGTAGTCCAGCTTCATGCACTGCCTGCGGGTCACTTTGATCTTCCCAGCGGCCCGGCCAGTGTTTGAGAATCTCCTGCACAAGATCGGCAACGGTCCGGTTGGATTCATGCGTGGGACCGAAATTGAACGTGGTCGCTAGCGCCGGGTTGCCGGCGAGTGCCGCTGCGAGATTGAGATAGCCGCTCAACGGTTCGAGTACATGTTGCCAGGGACGGGTCGCAACTTTATTGCGAACCGGAATGACCTGGTTGGCCTGTAAGGCGCGGATGCAATCGGGAACAATTCGATCCGTGGCCCAATCCCCACCGCCAATTACATTCCCAGCCCGGGCGCTGGCAATGCGCACTGGATGATTCTGAAAAAAGGAGCGCCGGTAGGCGGCAATGACGATTTCAGCCGCGGCTTTACTGGAACTATACGGATCATAGCCACCGAGAGAGTCGTTTTCCCGGTACCCATGGAGCCACTCCTGGTTTTCATAACACTTGTCGGTCGTGATGAAGACCGCTGCACACGGTTTTTCTAGCAACCGCAGGGCCTCCAGCACATGGACAGCACCCATAACATTGGTCGCATAGGTTTGGACCGGTTGGTCGTACGACCGGCGTACTAGCGGCTGAGCCGCGAGGTGAAAAACGAAATCCGGTTGGGCCTGCTGAATGGACTGAGTCACCGCGGCCGCATCGCGCACATCCTTGAGTTCGTGATGGAGCCGGCCGGCGAGCCCCAATTGATTGAACAGGGACGGCTGGGTATTCGGCCCGAGCGCATAGCCGTGAACAGTGGCGCCGAGCTGAAGCAACCATTCCGCCAGCCACGCGCCCTTGAAACCGGTATGACCGGACAACCAAACCGAACGTCCCCGGAAAGCGTCGCGAAACATCACCAAATTTTCCACGGAGCCTTCCCTTCACTCCAGAGCCGATTCAGATAAGTGAATTCGGCAAAGGTATCCATCGGTTGCCAGAATTTGGTGTGATGATACGCCATTAATTCACCGTCCGCAGTAATCCGCCGGAGTGGTTCTTGTTCGAAGGCCACAGTGTCGTCATCGGGCAAGTAGTTAAAAATCTTCCGCGACGCGACAAAAAATCCCCCACTAATCCAGCCGTCAGCCACCTGGGGCTTTTCGTTAAACTCCGCCACCTGCGCCCCAGCAGTCAGACGCATCTCACCAAAACGCCCCGGCGGATGCACCGCAGTCACGGTGAGGGTTTTCCCATGTTCCCGATGAAAGGTCAGCGACCGATTCACGTCCACATTGCCCACCCCATCGCCATAGGTAAGAAAAAAATCTTCCTCCGGACCGAGATAGCTTTCAATGCGCTTGATCCGACCGGCTGTGAAGGTATTCTCTCCGGTCTCCGCCAAGGTCACCGACCAGTCTTCCTCATCGTGGTGCGTGTGAAATTTGCACGAGGGGGTTTGCCCCAACCGGAGAGTTACATCGCTAGTTAACCAAAGATAGTTGCGGAAGAAATCCTTGATAATCTCTCCCTTATATCCAAGACAGAGAATAAAGTCTTTATGACCTTGGGTCGCATAGCTCTTCATGATGTGCCAAAGAATTGGGCGGTTACCGATCGGCAGCATTGGCTTCGGACGAAATTCGGTTTCCTCACGCAACCGGGTCCCCTTCCCACCACAGAGAATTACCACATTCATAAGCAACCATATACCAGACTTTTTCCCGACAAGTCAAACAGTTCAACGCAACAAGGACTACGAAGTCCGAAACGGAGATGGTCCAGACAGGTGCCGAACTCAACCAACATGGCATCAAGTGTGGCATCGCTCGCATACCTTGAGGTTTGCCAGACTATCGCCGGTCAGTCGGCTACATAAATTAATGGAATTAATCTAACAAGTAAGGCTACAAGAAAGTTAAAAAATCCGTAACCGGACATCAGTGATTTGAAATAAGGAACTTCCGTATTGCAACTACCGTTTCTGTTCTGCTATTAGCCAACGCCATGAAGTTATTTACGGACATACATACGACTGACCTTAGTTTTCTATTTCTAGCGTTGGCCTGCTATACATTTTTTGTGATGCGGGCAATCATTAGCCGTACTGGGAAAGGCCGCACACCACTCGGCTGCTTTAACCGACTGCATTTCCGAACAACCGCGGCCTATATTTTGGCATCACTTGGATACCTAGTTTACAACAAAATCAATTGCACACTCATTACCGTTAGTGATTGGCTCATTGGGCTATTTGTGTATTTTGGAATTCATTATGCAATCTCGGCGAATTTCTTTGCGCTCGCCCAAGCCAGCGTATCTACCTCGATCGTTTCAATTCTCCATATCCATGGCGGACGAGCCACACGCAACGATTGTATGGTAGATTACGCTGGAGGCGAAGGGTTTGGTTACATCAAAAAGAACCGCCTGTCGCGCATTCAACACCTGCTCGGCTGGGTTGAAGTCCAAGACGGGCGCTACCGGCTGACCCGCGCAGGCCGGCGGATGGCACGGTTGACACCGGCGCTGCTCCGGCTCTGGGGTTTGAATCAACTCGGGAAGCAACCCAAACTATGATGACTCGCATATTCGGTTTGGTTCTTATCTTCTTCGTCGGGTGCGTCCTGCTGCATGTATTGCTCACTCAGCTGACACGCGGGAAAGCGTTTGTGCGGAACGGGTACGTGTTTATTGTGACAATGAGTGCCCTCCCGGCCGCCGGAATTATCCACTATGGCTGGTGGCTTTTCGCTACAGTGTTTTATTTGTTCACTATCATCCTTTGGAACCTGTACATGACATTTTTCGTGAACCTGATGAACTCGGTTTCCCTGCGGATGATGGTGGAAATCGACCAAGCCGCTGGTCAATCATTATCGAGCAAAGAACTGCTTAACCTCTACTCGGATGAAGCCGCCCTTGAAAGCCGCTTGCAGGAAATGACAGCCGGTGGATTGCTTCGGATTGTGGAGGATCAGCTAGTGCTAACAAATAAAGGACAACTACTAGCCTTCGTTCTGCTCGTAATCCGCCGTGTCTTCGGCATCGAGTTTTTCGGCTGATGAACCCCACCGGCAAATAATCCGAATAGGCTTACTGCCCAATCGACGGCGTCAGCACAGTCAGCCGACGGTACGGCGCCCAGCCTAACTCGCCCACCAGATGCGGCTCGCCGATGCGTTGATAACCCGAACCTAGTAGCGATACACGCTCCGGCAACACCTGCACGGAGTCTTGACGAAAGGCGACTTTTCCGAACAACATCTTTTGTGCAAACTCAAAGGGCGGGGGTCGGACTGCCGGCCAAACCACCGCGACAACTTCTTGAGTCAAAGCTGCTGTCTGGTAGGGACTTTGCTGGCAGTAATCCACAATCCCGAAAACCACCTGCTCGTCGGTTAATGCCGTCAGGGTATGGGCGTACGAATACCAGGTAAGACCATAGCGGTATCCCTGCGCGACAATTTCCTGCGCCGTGCGCCGGTAATCCGCCAATTCATCCGGGCCCTGCAACATCTGCCACTGGTGCACGCTGGAAATACCTAACCAAAGCACCAGCACACCACCAACCCCCCACTGCCGCGCTTGCCAGGCCTCACCCAATCGCACTCCGAACCAGACAAGTAACACAAGGCTCGCCGGCAGCAAGTAGCGACGGATATTGTAATAGCTCCCTTCGGATCTCCAGGCTACGATGATGATCGCAATGTCGACCACCGCAATCATGTTGAACAGAAATACTGGCAGGTTTTTCTCACGGTAGCTCTCCCGCAACAGACGAATGCCGTACGGCAACAGCAGGGCCGCGACGATGATTCCAACCGTGTCGGTGACCGATAGTGGGAAGCTTTCCCAGTTTTCCAAATGGTTAAGGTAGTGGACACCTCCTGCACTCCGACTCCACGGATCAGCGTCGACGTAGGTCAGCGAGCAACGGAACAGCATATACCAGTTCCGTAGCATCAGACTGGGCGAAGCAATGTTCAAAAGAACTTTTGCGTCTCCGGTGCGATTTTCGTGGGAAATAAAATTTAATTTGTAGAGAATCTCGGGACTATAGCCGATCAGAAAAGCTACCACGCTGAACCAGACCATTCGCGAGCGGAAGAATGACCGCAAAAACGCTCGCCCTTCCGGCATAGTCACAAGAGCGATTCCCGCAGCCAGCCAAACGACAACCACATGCTTGTGGGCATACCAGAACCACCCCATGATTAGTCCCGTTAGAGGACATAACCAAGTCTCCGGTCCACGTCGTAAAATAAAAATTGTCAGCCACAAAAAACCACCAATGTACAACGGTAAAGTGCTGTAGGCAGTCAAAAATGGCTGGGTATTGTACAACAGAAAAAACGGAACCCCAACCATCAGTGCGCCCCCGGCGCCAACCGCCGCTTTTCTGCCGAAATGCGTTCCTGTAAATGCGACCAATAGTCCCACGCCCATTCCCCACATTAATAGACTCACAAAACACGCTAGCGGAATGGACGATCCAAATAGTGCCATCAAAGCAGCTGCTAAAAACTCGGGAGGACCGATTCCAGAATAGTCCGTTCCCCAAGTGTAGATCGGAAATTCCCCCAATAACATTCGCTTTGGCATCAGGTAGCCGGGCGCGATTCCCGACTGAAAATAAATGTCGTAGCGGAAAAGAAACGGAATCCGCAGCAGAATGGTCAGGAAGCCGAAAAGCAACGACCACTTCAGGATCTCGGCGGAGGATAAGGCGGATGGTCTACAGATCGAGTCCGCCGGTTTGGCGGTAGCGCCGCTCTGCTTCTGTTCCGCAAGTAATGGTAGCTTGGATTTCATTTTCGAGAACTCAAATCCAGCTCATTTACGCGGGTGAATTTGCGATGGAAAACAAAGACATATTGCTGGGAAAACACTAATTCGTACTCGCCACTGGAGAACAGCGGATCAAGAATTTGCTTCGTGAGCGGGCGCCCATACTGGCGCTCGTTTGCGTCGACAACAACGTACTCAAAGCTCTTCGCATAAACCGGAAGGGTCGTTAGAGGATCAAGTGAGTCAAATTTGGTTCGTGAAGAAAAATGCGCAAGTAATCTTTCTGGTGCTAAAACGGACGCGTCGGCTGGCACACACAGAATGGCCCCTTGTAGCGCCGCCTGCTGTGGTAGTTCCACAAAAAACGAAGGCTGTAACCACAAAAACCAATGGGCGACAGCCAAGATGAGAATGGTCGCCGACGGGACAAGATTAGGCCGTCCGCCCGGCCAGTTTTTGCGCTGTAGCGCGCCTAACCAGCTTAAGCACTTGACAGTACTAACAAATAAAGCGCACGAAACTAAAACATTGTAATGCCAGGCGATAACACGGAGAGCGCCATTTCCTGAAAGTAGGTTTGCGGCCAGATCCGGAAGAGCCACCAGTGCGGCTGGAGTCGCGAGAGGCAGTCCCCATCCCAGTGGTTGAAGCAGCAAGATGAAGTAGTGAATGTTTTCCCCGCGGCACAAAGTGCAAAACAGCACTGAGGGGTGCGTGACAATATTTTGAATAATTTCGACCGGGCTGTTTCCCAAATTGGCGAATTGGGCGGTAACATGCCAGGTCTCTCCCTTGCGAAACCATGGCATTGCTATGAAAATAGCAAACAGAAAATAAACTGTACCTAAGACCATGGGGCCGGTAAACCATCGCCAATTTCGTTTTTCGCAGAGGGACCAAAAACCAAACATGACAATTGCAAGGGGAACGTTTTCACGGTTAAGACAACTTAGGAACGCCCAGATCATAAATGGACCGAAGCGCTTCTGGAGAAAATAGTGAAACGTAAACAAAAGAAAAAATGGCAGAAATGAAGGCTCCTGCACCTGGTTGAGGTTTTGCGAAACCACGGGTGGCAACAACACAAACGCCGCTGCAAGCAATACCGCCGCCCAATCATCCTGAAGAAGGTTGTGCGCGATGCGGTAGGCGGGAATCGCAGCCAATCCTAAGCAGAGCGATTGGAGAAATAGTAGCGTATACGGGCTCGCAGCAATCGCATAAATCGGAAAAAGGAAGATCCAGAAGTACGCAGCGTGGATTGCGAAGTTACTCAGAAGTTGTTGCTGGCCGGGAAAAGTCATGCAATTTATCTGAAATAGTCGGCCGTGAAGCGTTGACCACATCATGCTATTGAACTGAGCAAGGGCTTCGGTATCGCGGCCAAATACGTTATAACACCGTGCGGCGAGACAAAAAAAACCGAGTACATAAACCGTAATTAGAATGATCAGCGTTCGTTCGGCTAGTGGCCGTCCGGTCCAGTTTACCGTTGGTTTAGATTTCTCACTCATACTGCTGCGCATGCTAGTCGAGCGGAAAGACTGAAGCAAACCCATTTTGGGAGAGTTTGGAGGAGCAGATCGTAAGATTCATTTGGCCCATGTGCTGGCGGGTGTTTCGAGTTAGAGTTTACCTCGGGCCAGTAGAAATCTGAGGTAATAGTAGATGTCGTAGAAAAACTCACCCGTGCGGATTCCGTGGCGGAAACGGCGATAGTAAAAGGCTGGATTTGTTAGGATCATCCGCCGATAGGCGAGCTTGTAATACTTTTCAACGGCCTCCCAAGAAAGGGTGGGGTGCTTGTACATTTGTTGAGGGTTGTACACATTGTACTTATCCCAGTCGAAATCATGCAGCAATCCATCCTGCTTGAGTTGTTGATACATCGGTGTACCGGGGAATGGAATGCAAATGCTGACCTTCAGGATGTCAGTGGGTAAGCCGCGGCCCAACGTGATGGTTTTGGCCATAGTCTCCTCGGTGTCTTGAAGGAGACCAACCATGAAGAAGCCGAAGACATGGATGTCTGCTTTTCTCGCCATGGCGACGGTTTTCCGAGCAGCTTCAATGGTCGCCTTACCGGCCTTCCCCGCTTCCTTGAGTACGCGATCGTCCCCGGATTCGAATCCAAATGCAACTTTGTAGCAGCCCGCCAGGCGCATCAGATTGAACATTTCTTGGTCGCCGGCATCGACCCGGATCCCGTTGCTACAGCACCAAGTGATATCGATTCCCTCTTGGATGATCCGCTCGCATATTTCTTTGACGCGCGGGACATCCGTTGTAAAGATGTCATCAACGATATAGAATTCGCGAAACCCGTGCCGGACACTGTACTTGATCTCGTCAATAACCCGGTCGACGGATTTCTTCCGGAAGGTTCGGCCGACGGTGTTCTTGGAACCGCAGAAGTTGCAACTGAATACGCAGCCCCGAGTTGTCTCGAAGAATACGGCCGGCTTCCTTCTGGCAATCAGGTGTGACCAATATTTTTCATATTGCTTCAGTTTAAATTCATCCCAGCTTGGATACGGCAGGTCGTCGAGATTCTTTAGCCATGGAATGGCTGGATTTTTGACAATCTTCCCAGTGCCATTCCGATAAACTATGCCAGAGATGGTGGCCGGATTGGTGCCATCAACGATCTCGGCTAAAGTAAAGTCCGCCTCGCCGAAGCAGACGAAATCCAGCTCGGCTTCGTCCAGGGATTGCTCCGGCAGCGCTGAGCAGTGCGCCCCGCCCCCGACGGTGATAATCTTCGGATTGTGTGCCTTGGCCATTTTGGAGATGGTCCGCACCTGTGGGAATAAAGGTGTCGTGCCCGTTAAGCCGACGACATCGGGCTGAAAGGAGCGTAAACGGTTGGTGATTAACTCGCGATTAAAATCCTCGTAACAGAGGTCCAATACCTCAACCTGATGGCCTTTCTCTTTGACCTTGGGAATAATTGTCGCCAGTGAGAGCACCGGATAAAATGGCACACATAAGCGCGCCATGGAATTTTTGTAGGTCTCCTTGTACGAAGGATTGATCAGTAATACTCGAGACATAACGAAGTTCTAATATGCACAGTTAAAGTACCGAGTCAAATCTGCCTCGGTGGTGGCAGCATGCTTTTACCGTCGTTCGCTCAAACGCAGCTTGAGAATCAAGCCAATCATTCGCATCCCGGTTTTGAATGTGCCCTTGAAGGTGCCGGTAATTTTAGATTCCCCCACGCGCGGGCGGTAATTGATGGGGATCTCGATCATGGATACGCCTCTCTGACGTGCACGAATGACCATTTCCGGCAGGAAATGAGATCGAGTGACTTGAAGGCGGTCGATAAACAATTGGAGTTTATCACGGCGGACGAGGCGCATCGTGCAACCGCAATCGGTCAACTGCGGGGTATTAAACAGAAACTCCGCCAGTTTCGCCACGGCAATGTTGCCCAGACGCAGAAACCAGTCCATATTTGCTCCCGACCAAATCAGTTGTCGACTAGTCCGAGTGCCCATCACCAGTTCAAAGTCGTGACTGTAGGCTAGTAATTTAAGAATATCACGGCCGATAAAGGTTCCATCCGGTTCGGCTAATATTATTAAGTCGGTTTGCGCTTCCTTAAGTCCACGGATCAGCGCGCTACCGTATCCCTGGCGGGTCTCCGTGATAAGCCGTGCCTTGGTCTTGGTTCGGACCAGTTCCGCTGTGCGGTCGCGGGAGTTGTTGTCGACCACAATGACTTCATCGACTGCGCCGGTGCTGAAGAAGTCTTCGACCGCCGTAACGATATTTCCTTCCTCGTTATAAGCGGGGAAGACTACGGAAACTGTTAGGCCATTGTACATGGTAATTCACCTCCGACAGACGAAGAGGACGTGGGACAAGTAGGCTTTCGGCATCGGCACGACCTCGACCGTGAAGTTTGCCGCGTGAAGAAGGCGACAATAATCCGCATTGTCACGAACCCAAATATGAGGAGTACCGCCAGCCATCACGGCGTCGTGAAGCCAGTTGGCGTAGTACTTCCAGCGCGGGCAACGGTCGATTTCCTTCAGGAGAAAAAAGCCCCCCGGGCGGAGAAGCTGGTACACTTGTTGGATCACGGTAACTTGAACATCGGGAACCAGATGATGGAACAGGTCCACTGCCACCACCACGTCCGCCGATCCGTGCGCCACGGCGTCGCGAACATCCGCCGCTTCAAACGCGATATTGGGACGGCTGCGCACGGTTTGTTTCGCCGCCGCAATGACCTTCGAGTTTAGGTCGTAGCCGGCCACGGACCGTGTTGGGCTGTCCAGGGCCAACAGATTTGCACAGATGCCGGTGCCGCAGCCAATCTCGATAAAACGTCCTTCTACCGGAGCCCGGGACAAGACCTTGTCGAACGGACAGATCAGGGTTCGTGCCCACGCCAGAAGTCGCATGCAGAGTGGACAGCCGTTGTAAAGTTCCCAAATCCGGGACGGTATTGTGTGTGCCGCCATACAAAAAACTCGTTAATCCTTCCAGCTCGGGGGCAGGTTTCTCTCAATATCGAGCTGGCCGAACTGTTGGCTGTGACGGGTGCCGGTTGTTCTTACCCAAGCTGCCATTCGTTCAATTCCAGCAGCCAAGGTGTAACGGGGCTTATAGCCAAAGACTTTCGCAACGCGTTCGTGAGTGGCGTAGGCGTGCTTAACTTCTGATCGTGAGGGCAGATAACTGGGGTAAAAGTCCGTGGCGAGTGCTTGACAAACGGCGCGGGCAAGTTCGTTGATTGTGTACGGCTGGTCGGCGCCGACATTGAAGATCTGATTATACGCAGACGGAAGGACTGCGGACTCTGCAATGATCGGCGCCACGTCGCCGATGTAACTAAAAGCACGGCTCTGCTCGCCGTCGCCAAATATCGGGAGAGGCTTCCCTTGTAAAATATTATTCATGAAAATGCCGATTACATTGCGGTAGCGATCGCCAATGTTTTGCCGTTCGCCGTAGACATTATGTGGACGGAAGATGACATAGTTGAGTCCGAATAACTCGTGAGCGGCGCGGAGATCCAATTCAACCGCGTATTTCGAAATTCCATACGGGTCTTCTGGTTGAGGAATCAGCTCCTCGGTCATTGGGAGTTGGTTGCGCCCGTAGACGGCAATTGATGAGGTGAACACAAAGCATTTCACATCGTGGTTTACTGACGCATTGATGAGATTGATGCTGCCGACCAGATTGTTCTCGTAGTTGAACCGGCGGATGAAATGACTCAATCCTTCCGCCGCATAGGCGGCGAGGTGAAACACGTAGTCAAACCGGTGCTCGTCGAACAACTTTCCGATCAAGGCTGAGTCCAGAACACTACCCGCGACGAAACGGGCTTGAGGATTCACGTTGTCGCGGAATCCACCCGAGAGGTCGTCAAGCGCCACGACATGATGGCCACGCTTCAGGAGCTCGTCCACCACATGCGAACCGATAAATCCGGCCGCACCAGTAACTAAGGATTGTGAAAGTTCAGCCATGAGCGCAATACCATAACAATAACCGGGCCAATGTGAAGTAAAAAACACGACCGCAGACTGTGCAACCTATATGCGGACTCTCCGGAGCTTGAAGAATAGTTTGCACGCCGGTCGCTTCTGCGATAAACAAATACTGCTATGAAGATTTTTTTAGATGGGCAATTTGTTGACGAAGCGGACGCTAAGATTTCGGTCTTTGATCACGGCGTGTTGTATGGCGATGGCGTGTTTGAGGGGATCCGGCTTTATCATAAGCGGATTTTCCGGTTGGAACAGCATATTCACCGGCTTCTTGATTCCGCCAAAGCAATCATGCTGGAGATTCCGATGTCGAAGGCGGAACTCATTGCTGCGTGTTGCGAGGCGTGCCGGCAGAATCAATTGGCGGATGGATATATCCGGTTGGTCGTGACGCGCGGCGTCGGCAATCTCGGATTGAATCCGTTCACCTGCAAACGACCCTCGGTTTTTATCATTGCCGCGACGATTGAGTTGTATCCGAAAGCGGTGTACGAAAAAGGCATTGACTTGGTGACGGCGGCCACGATTCGTAATCATCCGAACGCAGTCAACCCGGCGATCAAGTCGTTGAATTATCTGAACAACATTTTGGCGCGGATCGAGGCGGTGAAAGCCGGGACGGTCGAGGCCTTGATGTTGAATGGTGAAGGCTTTGTGGCGGAGTGTACCGGTGACAATTTATTTGTGATTCGCAACGGTAAGCTAACGACGCCACCGGTGAGCGCTGGCGCGTTAAATGGAATTACGCGCGGCGTTGTGCTTGAACTTGCTAGCAAACTAGGATTACCGGCGAGCGAAGCAAATTTGACACGGTATGACGTAATGACAGCGGATGAATGTTTCTTGACTGGTTCAGCGGCGGAAATCGTTCCAGTGGCATCATTGGACGGACGAACAATCGGCACCGGCAAGCCGGGGGCGGTCACGTTGCAATTGACGACAGAATTCCGTAAGTTAACTCGCTCGGAAGGAACACCGATTTAATGACGTGCGACATTTGTAAAAAGAACGAGGCGACGGTTC
>Ga0114951_10005231_pt1 | contig 12080 bp, 6 predicted proteins | sample AM7aDNAmetaG_FD_88677 | JGI IMG/M metagenome (GOLD analysis project Ga0114951, IMG submission 88677) | Freshwater microbial communities from Finland to study Microbial Dark Matter (Phase II) - AM7a DNA metaG | ecosystem: Environmental > Aquatic > Freshwater > Lake | place: Finland: Lake Alinen... | reverse complement strand
TGTTTGTGTTTGTTTGATGAAGCAAAGATAGGACGATCGTTACCCCCGGTTCAAGCGGTAATTTGTATGTGTAGGATTTTGGGGCCGTTTTGTAGATCCTTTGTTGGTATTTGTTCATCACTGGCAATCCTTTACCCTGGTTTTCATCTGATTTTTATGTATTTCGACTATTAGATTCCTTGAATATTGACGGTTATCTGAATGAATCACTCTTTCCATGACCGAATATAAACCTCTGTAAACCTGCTCATCCACGCATTTGAAATAGTATACTTTGTAAGCAGTTTCAAGGGGTCGGCATTCCTATTTTCCGTTTTATCCCTCGCTGCAAAGATCCGGGCAAGTTTTTCCTGGCAGTAACTGCTATTACTTTCCGATATTCCCTGCATATGCATCAGCATCAGATAGCGAAAACCTTCAGCAGGTTCGTTATGATCGGTATAATAATCAAAGGCTTGCATTGAGGTGGTTGGATTGCCTTTTCCCAACACATAGTCGTATACCGATGTTGCGGGGATCCCGAAATGGTACAAACTAAGGCTGGAATAAAGCTTTTCATTGGAAACCAGCAATTGAAACCCCTGGTCATAGTCCCCCTCAGCCATATATGAGCTCATTGTTTCAAGGGTTTTCTGGTATTCTGCCACATCAAGGTATTTTTTAACGGAATCTTTCAGAGAACTCATGTCCAGCTTGCAGTTTGACATCCGTCCCACCTGATCAATGGCATTCTGAAGCATCATAACACCTTTATAATACTGATGCTGTTCAAAATATTTTCCTGAACGGTCAGTGTATTGAGAAAGGCTATCCTCCATCTGTTTACAAATATTGTTTTCCAGTTGGGAACGATAGGATTCAAGGGCTTGCCTGAGATCAGGATCCTTATCAAGCCCAATTATCCTTGTAGTGGCGGTCGCCGCCTGCAGGAATTTGAAGGCTGAATCGGGATTATTACTCCTTATAAGCTGCTGCCCCTTGGAGATCCGTTCAAGAAGCCATAATTTGTATGAGCGATGATACAGGGAATCGCTTAAAAGATCAACTTTCAGGGATGATGCTGCGGCTGTTTTCCTGGCCTGTTCAAATTGCATGATGGCTTTTGCATATTGCCGGCGATGGTAGTATTCAGTTGCCACTGCGTTGATTTTCTTCACCACGGTTCCGGCAGAAGAAGCAAGTGTGTCACTGGTATTCTCTGTCCTGACAGCAGCCGGAGCAACTTTTGCGGAGACCGGTCCGGGAGCCTGGCTGATTAACTGGCCCTGAACCGGTTTAGATGAGAAAGCCCCGGGAACCTGGCTGGCTGCCTTGACAGGAACTGGTTTTGGCAGGGCAACCTGAACAGAAGTCTTAGTGGGGGAAGTAATTGCCGGAGCAAATTCGGATGCCTGGCCTCCCGTGATTTCAGACTGGAATTTTACTGCAGGTGCTTTTGCAATTGTTCCTACCGGGGAAGTCTTTAATTTTAATGGTATACTTGCAGGTACAGGAATCATCTTGACTTTTCCGAGAAGCGGCAGTTCGGGCCGAATCTCTTTCCTAATCAATATTGTCTGATTTGATTTGCCCTGCATTTGAACTTCCGGGGGGATAAGGCTTTCTTTTTTAACCTCAACAGGCTGCAGCACAAAATCAAGCCCGTCTACCACATCTCCGTCAATACTTTTCTTTATTGTAAAAGGTATATTTACAGGAACCGGTTTCATCTGAAGTTTATCAAGTTGAAGAGAATCCATTCGAACAGTATAATAACCGGGAGCAAGGCCCAGGTAACTGAAGAACCCTCCAGGCTCGGTTATTGTGCGTGCGACCATCACCGAATCATTTCGGTAAAAACAAACCACGATACGTCCCTGCCCTTTAATACCATGTGAACTTTTCAAGGATACAGTCCCCGATGCCTCACCTGCCACAGTTACAGGTATTTCTATCATTTTTAATGTGTTAGGCTCAACAGTGACTGCTAAAGTACGGTTACGGATCTGCCAGGCAATATTTTCGAAACTATTCCGGTTCAGCTCAATTACAAAAGTGACATAAGGCTCAAGATCAAGAATCCTCGTTACGGTATCCTTGTTGTCAACTTCGATCCTGCCGGCGTTAATGCTGAATGTAAGTCCGCCAATCTTGGGTTCCCCTTCATCGTGTTTCCCGTTTTGGTTGAGGTCAAGGAATGGAGAAAGCACAAGACCGCCTTTACCAACGTTAACCCGGTTATTGAAGTCGATATATTTTGATTTTGGATCGCAAATCAGGCTTCCTCTAGCCGACTGAAAGAGAGTAGTATACTGGTTTGACTGCTTTATAAGCAATTCTGCATGGGCGGCTGAGAAATCATACCTTAACCCGAACTGCACATTATAAACCCGGCTTGCAAAGATCTGTTCATATGACAAGGTCGCATAAAGCTGCTTGAAAAGTCTTTTTTCGAGCTCACATTTGGCCGAGATGAATTTCAACTGGTTATAGTCAAACTGTGCCTGGGGTGTTAGTGTGAAACCTGAACGGAACCGGAAGCCCAATGAAAGGTTGCTGTATACATTCGGGTAACCCGGGTTGGGGAAAATGGCGTAGGTGGTTAAGTTTGTTCCGACGCCCAGAACAGCGCCGGATAAAACAAATTCGGCAGTGGTATAATTTGTAGATGGTAAAATGATCTGGTCAACGGTGAGCCTTGCAAACAATGACAAGTTCTTTGCCCTGATCGGCATGGAGATGATCGCTTTACGCTCCTCAAGGTAGTTGAAGTTGATAGCAGTCTGGCCTTCATGATATTTCGTATAATCCAGTTCGAACTGAAAGCTGGAAGGGAGGGTATAATTGAGAATCCCTTTAAACCTGACCCCGTATGTGTATTCAGCCGAAATAAGGAGGCTGGAAGCGATTCGGAGAGACAGGTTGGCAAAGGGCATTACCGGGCCTGAAGTGACGGATGAGAGGTATTCGACACCGGCCCCAAGTGTAAGCCGCCTGGCAAGACCGTAATTCAGGTTGGCACGGGAATAAATACTGCCGAAGCCGTTTTCAACCATGCCTCCGCTGACGGTATATTCAATTTCATGAAGAGGCAGAAAATTATAAGGTATGTTGATGCTTTTTTCTTTGGATTTTTCCTCCCCCCAGGGGCCGTAAAAGCGGAGCTTAACCATTGAATTTCCATATACGAGCGGGACCTCGAATGTGAAAAACCCCGACGGATCCGATTTAACGAAATTGATCAGAACGTTGTTTACATACAATTCGACGATCCAGCCCGGTTCTGTATGATCACTCAGGGTATATGTTCCGAAGGCACGCCTGTATGTGGTTGGTGCATTTGTTAGTTGAGCCCCTATAACGGGGTTGTATATGGATGATGTAGCCTGGGTCGTGATCTTTCCGACTGATACCTGGCGCAGGGCAGAAATTGAATTGTTTGCCCATCTCCAGATGTAATACTGATCCCTTTCGGTAAAGGGCTGTCCATTGCTGTAATTCAGGAGGACATTAGTCTCACCTCCTGCCAGTATCCCACCAAGGCCTAGGTTTACCCTGACATTATATGGGCCCATGGTCATCTCTGTGGCAATCACCGACCAGTCGGCCATACCGAAATGCAGGAAAGGATACCTGCGTTTTAAAACCGTATCGGCTCTGCCTTCGCCTTTGAGATACCTTAAATTCCGGCGCATTTCTTCCTGCCTCATTTCCCTGATGATCGGAAGTTCCACTTTCGTGGTCAGGGTTATCAGCAGGTTCCTGAAATTAAATGTGCAATTCATTCCGAAAACTTTGCTCAGGACCGTGAGTGTCAGAAATATTCCCTCTTCAGTAACGACATCCTCGCCGGGCTGCAATTCAAAAACCTTATCACGAAAAGTGATGCGGTGTTGCTTCAGGTTGATAAGATAACCGGCATCCTGGGTGATGAAGAAACCGGATACAGAGTCAAAATCCTTGCTGCAGTTGTTTTTAATTTTCAGATAATCGAAAAGTTCGTTCAAAGGAAGGTATACTTCTTTTTCCTTTACAAGGGCGGGAATTTCAACATTCCCTAATTGTTGAATGTGGAGTGTTACTGAAATTTCTTCATAATCCTGTTGTTGTTCCTGAGAAAAGGCCATTGCCGGAAGAAAGAAACAGAAAAGCAGGGCGGGGAGGGAAACCCATCCTGCGGTAAAAAAGCGAAGCGGCAGATACCTTTTGATGAAGTTGTGTCGTCTATGGCTTCTCAAGGTATCTTTCCTTTTTGTTGCGGTCTATTACTGCTGATTGAACGTAACCGAAAAAGTGCCGCTATAGGCACCCACCGGATTAGCCCCCGGGTTTCCCACGGTAAGAATGCCCCCTATACTAACCGTCGTTCGGCCTGAAGGAGCTACGGTTGTTATAAAAGGTGAGACAGGATTGGAATCCCCGAGATGGAGTATCATTGATCCCCCGCTGCTCCCCGTCAGTACTGCATCGGTGCCGTTGGTTATTGTGACTATGGTCCCCACGTTGGCGTCAACCTGGAAGGTGGCAGGGTAAAACGAAAATCCCAGCATCAGCAGGTGAACATCTCCGGTGGCGGCTCTTGTACCATTGGCATACACGATAACCGTCCCTCCGGAAAAGCCCTGGTAAAATGCCCCGAAATTCATAGACTGTATTGAATACAGTTTAATTGGGCGCGGAGGTTGCGGTTGGGCTATTGATTTAACCGGCCCCGACAGGAAAATCATAATCCCGCAGATCATAAGGAGCAGGGGCCTGCATTTGATAAACGATGTTCTCGGAATGATCATAGCATGGATATATAGACTTTTTTTGAAATGGTTCCCGAACCGGATGAAAGACGCACAATATAGACTCCGCTGCTCAGGCCTGTTTCGATCCTGTATGTGCCGTTTCCCCCGAGTTCCATTTGTAACAAACTGCGGCCCAGGATATCATAAATTCTGATGCCCGTGCCGGTATTGGTCTCAAGATTGAGGTTGAGAAAAAGACTTCCTCCTGAACTGTACACAGTGAATCCGGACCCGGGGACAGGGTTATCAGTCAGCACCTTCTGGCTGAAAACCAGTGAAAAACGATTCTCGTATGAACCTGAAGAAAGATTCATGCTGAATACAGGAGTGTTCCTGAGATCATGGTACATCCCGGTTTGGCGGTCAAACAGGTAAATGTATAAACCGGCCGGGATCTGTTCAATGTCCATCGCATGAAACCCGACCATGCCGTCACGGGCCAGATTCATTCCGAGGGATATCACTTTAAGGCTATCGTGGGGAGCGGGGATCGCCCTGATTGAAAGCCGCTCTGCATCTGCTGAAACGACATACAAGTTCGGAATAAGATCAGTGGTGTTCATGAGTTTAATGGCATCCAGTTCGTTATCGAAAGCGGGGGTGGCAGTATCTTCAAAATACACCACGACAGGGTCCTGGAGTGAAGGCTGATCGCTGAACCCGGCTGAGAGACGGATCAGGGGTCCGGGGCCGGATCCCTCAGGTTTGTGAAATACGGGATTGAGGGAGTTGGTCCTTACGCTGTTATTGAAACCCAGGGACCCGGCAACGGGATACGTTCCATTTGACACATGGATGAAAAATCCCTGCATGGCCGGGATAATGTTGTTGGCAATGCCGTTGCTCGAAATCCCGTTAACATAGCTGCTGTACGTTCCGTAATACTGGTTTGTATCAGTAGCATCAAAATAATATATGGCATTATCGATGTTTGTTTTGGTCCAGCCGCTTGCAGCACTCCAGTCGATAGGAGACGGATATGGATTTCCCGCCAGGTTGAATCCAAGGGTATACGGGTTGTTATGATTATAAAGAGTTGGTGAGGTTAGTATACCGTTATTTACAGTTCCGCTAAGTGAAACCGTTACGGCCGAGCCTGAATTTCCCAGGTTTGCGGCATATCCCTGCATAGGTGAAAGTGAGTTTGAGGAAGCAGTATAGCTTATCCACCCATTGGACTGCTGGCTTTCGTCGAAACGGTAAAATGTAGGGAAAGTGGCCGAAAGGTTTACATAGCCTGAAAACTGTCCTACTGTTCCTGATAGGAAAGGTATGCTGTAATAGTTATATCCGTATGCAGTGGCAATATATCTCTGAATGGTAACATTACCCGAGACCTGGCCTGTGCCGCTGCCATCAATCAGCGCAGTCTTTGAGGAAGTTGAAAGCAGCGTTAAATTTCCACCAGTAACCAGTGTCCCGTTTGAGATTAAAAGTATTCCGGCCAGGCTGACGGCGCCTCCAAGAGTTAATCCGTTGGCACGGTTCAGGGTCAGGTTGTTCAGAGAAACGGCAGGCAATGTCGTACCGGCGCCGCTTCCTCCGACCAGGATATTGGATGAACCTCCACCGGTTAATGTACCGCTTGTTGTACTGATGGACCCATTGATGGTCAATGTATTTGCCCCGATCGTGAAAGAGCCGCTGGTCAGTGACAATGATTGTTCCACGCCAAGATTTCCGTTCAAGATTACGCCGGAACTGTTATTTATATTCAGAGATTGGATTGAATTATTGACAAACGCCCCGGAAGGTATGTTTTGGGAACCCGACCCGGCAAATACCACGACCGACGAGGGTGAAGTTGCATCGATCTGAGCGTTGTTTGTGAATGAAAGGCTTCCTGTAAGCGTAAGCTGGTAACCGTTCGTTACAAAATCCATTGCAGCCTGGGCGTTAATGATATTGCTGACAGACCTGTTTTTATCCAGGTAACAATGATTGGAAGGAGCTGCAGCAAAAGCAATAATTGAGCCGTCGGGAGGAACCACGCTGCCGGTCCAGTTGTCGGGGTCGGCATAATTGGTGCTGTTGGTACCCTGCCATACATAATTACTGCTTTCAAGTGCACCCATAATAGGAGGCGACCCCCTGGTAGTACCTGAATAATCGAGCAGGATGCCTGCAATCGTTAGCCCGGTCAATGTTGCTGATGGAAAATAGCTGACAGCGGTTGTGCCCCCGGGGCTAGCAAAAACAGGGTTTACCACCTGGCTGCTGCCGTCCAATGATGTAACAATTGGCAGCGAGGTCTTGTCAGCATTTCCGTAATAACCCAAAACCCCTCCCGTCCCCGAAATAAAATAATCATTATATGCCAGAGTCAGGTTTGTGCTCACCGAATAGCTGAAATAAGCAGCATAATGCTTGCTTGCCCCGCTGATTGTAGACCGTGCGTTCATGAAAATATTATCCCTGTAATCACGGGTATTTGAAGAGGCGTTGCTGTATAAGCAGTAGGATTTATTTGTGGCTCCCGAAGCCAGGCTCCCCCCGATATAAACCGTATTGAAATAAAGATAACATGTTTGTGAGGCTGCTGCGGCATCGTATATGCCAAAAACAGTCGTGGAGGTGTTCCCTCCCAAACTTATTATATTGTTAAAGTAAGTGGCAACTCCCGTTACAATCTTGATACCATAGATGGAAGCAGTGGTGGAAGAGGAATTCACTGAAAGGCTGCAGATAAAATTGCCAGAAACTACATTGGCTCCGGTACCGGCATTATAATTCACTCCTATTACATTGCTGGCAGCAGCGCTCGCACCAGTCACCGACAGGTTAAAGATCAGGTTTCCAGAAAGGGTGTTTACTCCTGAACCGCCGGTGAAATAAATTCCGAAAATATAACCGGTAAACAACGCATATGAATTGGATAAGTTATAGATTGTATTCAGGGTCACGGTTCTCAATGTGGACGCGCTCAGGGCGATTCCGCAGACTGAGGCTGTATTGGTGGCAGAAGTGTTGGCATTGGCAATGGATAAATTGTAGATTGTATTATTGGTGATTGTATTGGTTCCGTTCACTGAAGTAATGCCGTTAATAACTCCTGCTGTGCCCGTTGTTGTATTGGTTGTGGCATTTTGCAGGTTGGCGATTGTATTATTGTTCATGATGACATTGCCGGTTACTGCATTATAAATGCCGTAAACACTCTGCGCATTTGAGGTACTGGCCGAACCTGCGCTGATACTGTTTGCTGTTGATGTGCTTCCAATGATATTATTACTGATGGTGGTCGTACCCGCCACTGCAGTCGTATTTATTCCATAGAAATTACTTGCAAGGGTTGAGGCATTCGCTGCAATGACGGAGCCAATGGTATTGTTTTTACAGACGACAATTCCCGGACTGGCAATATTGATCCCGTACACGTTCGTACCTGTAGCCGCACCTGTCACCGTAATAGATCCTGTTCCGGTTGCAGCCCCGATGACATTACCTGTGGCCGTCCCCACATTAACATCTCCTGCTGCAATGCTAATACCCGTCCAGGCTGCGGATGAAGAATTGCTCCAGGATATATTCTGAATGGTATTCCCCTGGACATTGCTTGCCGTGCCGGTTCCAACACTCAGGTAGATGGCCGTGAAGGTACTATTGGAAGTGGTTTTCGTCCAGGCTGTCCCCCCGCATTGGGCTGCCGTACCGCCAATGTAATTCCCGCTTACAGTAAAATTAAGTCCCGATGCATTACTGATCTGAAGGACAACGTAAGAAACAGACCCGGTGGCTGCAAATGAGGCTGTTTCATAAAAGCTGTTTCCTGTGATAGTCCAGGCTGTGGTATTTGAAGAAAGGTTAATTCCGTAAGAAGCGGTTGCCTTGTTTAAAAAGTTGTAGACATTGTTGTTACTGATTGTATTCCCGCTGTTTGTGTAGGTCGCCGTCCCTGCCGAATATATGGCATTCAGGGGCCTGCTGGCATCCGCTGAATTGGTTATATTATTGTTAGTTATGGTGTTGTTGTCATTTCCTGTGGTTCCTGTTGTTGTACTGAAGAACAGAATACCTGAAGTAGCAGAGGTTTCAGAACCTTTTAAATTGCAATATTTTACTGTATTATTGCAGGCATCGTTGATAAACCTGATGGTGGATGTTCCAGCGGTAGCTGATGTGCTTGAGTTGGTGATGGTCAGACTTGCAACAGAGCCTGTTGCATTGACCCTTCCGTCAATGGTTATATAATCGGCCCCGCTTAAATCAATGATCGGAGTGGACAGGTTTCCCGTGATGCTCAGGCCGGTAACAGTGGGATAAATATTTACAGAAGTGTAGTTTGCACTTCCGGTCCCCGTCTGATTCAACTTTGCTGAAACAGTCTCGGTAGTGTTTGCAATAACCTGAAGTGTGATCGCCCCGGTAATCGCCCCGGTATTAATGGCGTCAAAGGCAAGCTTTAATGTGGTGTAATTGGCCCCGCCGGTACTACCAACCGTTTTGGTTGTCTGGGCATTTGCTTCCTGAACAGGGATCATAAACCCCATTGTTATTGACAATAACAACGTGCTGATCCATCTCATACTTCATTTTATTTATTGTTGCAGGTTGTTACTTAATGTAAAATCAATTCGGCATCAGCCATCTTTACAGATTTTGGCTCAGCCTGGGTGGAATATTCAACATATAACTTGCCCGCATGGTAATTAACCTTGTTGGCTTTGATCAGGTCAAACTGGAAATTCCTTAGTTTGTTTGGCGAATACACCGCAAGGCCTTTGATCATGCCAACTTGTGTGATCCTTCCATCAGCTGAGGTATAAGTTACAGTCACATCACCATACACAGAAAAATTCCCCGTACGGTTAAATGTCATTTTTAGCCTCGGGGTTGTATCGTTTACCATTTCCACGGCAAGATTTGAAAGGCTCACTTTGGTTGTGGATTCTCCGATACGGATAATTACAGGAATAGTAATGCCAAACACAGGTGTCAGCTTGACCGAAATGGTAGTTGTGTCCTTCTGGGTCTCTTCTTCTCCCAGTGGTTTTAAATTCGGTACCGCCCTGAAGTAAACATGCGAACGATATTCGCCGGGGGCAAGATCACTGGTCTTGGTCAGTTGGATCTTGACCACCTGGGCTTCATTAGGACCAAGAGAAACTGTGCGGGGGAAGAACCGCAGGTAGGGATCGGCAAATAACTGGCCTGAATCAGGTTCCGTGATGGTTTCGAACGCTCCGTCATCAGTCATCCTGATCCTGATTATTGAAATTACATATTTTGCCGTATCGGTCCCGGTATTGGCCAGGTTGAGTTCCATTGATTTTTTAGCACCTTCAAAAACGATCCTTCGGGGCGTCAGTAACAGATTTCCCTGGGCCATGGTTTGTGCCGATGGAATGAGCAGGGAAAGAGCCAAGCCTGAGAAAGCTGTAAAAAAATAAACTATAGCCCGGGTTCTGAGTGATTTTTGATTGAAAGCTGAAGTATGCATAAGTGGTAGTTTTGAGTTAAAGGTTTACAAACCTAAAATGAAAACAATCAGTTTATTACCATGCCGCGAATAAGTTATTAAATTGTTTTGAACAACTGCGGGATGTATAAGATGGTCATCCTCAGAGATGTTCAGTAACCATACCTTGTTAATTATAACTGAAAGTGATTGAATAAGTTCCGGTATAAATACCTACAGGATTATCGTTATTGGTACCGGCAATCAGGGATGCGCCGACCAGAACGACCTGGGAGCCTTTATCGGGAATAACAATTCCCATTCCCTGTGAAGGCAGAGATACCCAGTTAGTTACTGTCATGGTTTTGGAATTAGTAGTATTGGTTAGTGTGACAGGGCCGTTTGGCAATGAAATAGAAAACAGGGCACCGCTTTCACCGCTGATATAAAAGCTGGCGGCGTTATGAGTTCCTGAACCAAGGGCAATTGTGCCTGTGGCTGATTGTGTTCCCTGGGGAGTGATCGTAACCTGTCCGCCTGCCGACTGGGGGGCAAACCTTCCGAAATTAATTTGTGCTGTTTCCATAGCAGCAAGGGAGGAAATAACTTCAGCTGTTATATGCCCGGTGACTCTGACCTGGGCTTGCAGCGAATTCAATTTAAAAATCGGAATAACTATAAGAATTATAAACCAGACGGTATGTTTTTTCATTTTTCAAAACAATTAAGAACATGAGGGTTTAAAAATTCTACTCAGTATAAGCAAATATACTAAATTTTCCAGCTTTTGCCAAGAAATATCTTATTTCGAAAGAAAGATCTCTTCTCTTTCTGATTGGCAATTAGTTATAATTAACTGTAACGGTAAATGGAGTGGATGAAGTGTATGATCCTGCAGCCTGTGATGCGCTCACATTTAAGGTTGCGCCAACTTTCACTGTCTGGGTTCCGCTTCCATTCAAGGTCCCTGTTGTGGCAGGGTTACTGGTAAATGTGCTGGCGGTCATGCTGTTTGCTCCGCTGGTAAGAGTGGTTGCCGACCCCGGGAGAGTAATGGAATACGTGTAATTGGCGGCACCGGTAACATTAAATGATGCAGCAGTCACAGTACCGGCAACAGCAGGCAGTGTGACTCCACCCGTCGAGGTACGTGATCCGGCAGTTGTTAATACTACTGTTCCTGCAATAGTGTTGATTGCAACGTTTCCGAAGTTGATGTCGGCTGTTTTGGCAATAGTGATCGGAGTTACGATAGTGGCCGAAGAACTGCTGGTTGCAGAAACCTGGGCGAAAAGACTGGTCGAAAGTCCAATCAGGATTACTGTGAGGGCGAAGAATCTGATCTGTGTTTTCATATTATTTTTGGTTTTAATTTTCTTTCAGGTATTTGAGGTGAAGTAACGTTTTTATCAAAGAACCTGACACAAAAATACTGTAATACCACAGGGTGATTCAAGCACCAATTTGTAAGTGTAGATATTCGGGCTTGATTTGTGACCGTTGAATTTGTATATGAGACAGGGATCAGGTCAAAATTTTCTGGATTAATAAAAATGAGTTCACCTGGCCCGGTCATCTTTAATACAATATATAATTTAATCGCTCCCGGTAAATTGCCCGCCCTCTGGGGCGGAACCCGGGTCCGGGGCTCTGCTTTGGGGTTTATACCGGTTTATTGTGCCGAATACCAGATAAACCTTTAAACAATGTACTGGTATATGGCGAGTGGGATTGTGAGTAGGGTTTACAATTGCCTGTTTCCGATGAAAACCAGGGTAAAGGATTGTCAGTGATGAACAAATACCAACAAAGGATCTACAAAACGGCCCCAAAATCCTACACATACAAATTACCGCTTGAACCGGGGGTAACGATCGTCCTATCTTTGCTTCATCAAACAAACACAAACA
>Ga0114951_10005229_pt1 | contig 12085 bp, 26 predicted proteins | sample AM7aDNAmetaG_FD_88677 | JGI IMG/M metagenome (GOLD analysis project Ga0114951, IMG submission 88677) | Freshwater microbial communities from Finland to study Microbial Dark Matter (Phase II) - AM7a DNA metaG | ecosystem: Environmental > Aquatic > Freshwater > Lake | place: Finland: Lake Alinen... | reverse complement strand
GTGAAGCCGTCGGTCATGCACTTCTGCACGAGCCACTGCCCGGTCTCAATCATTTCCGCGCGCGTGAGCGAGAGGGGCATGAGGAACACATTCTCGTGGTCTATCCCAAGCTCCTTCACCCACTCGCGCATTTCTGCATAGTCCTTGTCATTGCCGATGACCACTTTCATGTCTATCGGTGTATTCCAATTGCTGATGAAATCCCGCCAGAATGCAAACGCCCCGCTTTTCGTATAGAAGTCCATGCCATACCCCGCGCTGGACATCTTGGGCGACCAATTGATTTGGTCAAACATCCAATAGATTTCCGTTTGTATCGTGCCGTTAGTTTCGAGTTCCACAAAGATGTGCTGTGCGTGCAATGCATCCAGGAGCTTTGCCACTTCCGCTTTTTGTAGCATAGGCTCGCCGCCGGTGATGACCACGTGCCCGCCAGGTGGAAGCACCTGCATGATGCGCGCCACCATGTCCTCGGGTGTAATCTCTTCCTTCGTGACCTTCCAAATTGCAACTGTGTCGCAAGGCTCATAGGTCACGCCATCCTTCTTGAGCCACTTGCACATGAGATTACATCCGCTGAGGCGCACGAAGTAAGCCGGAACGCCCGCATAGCGCCCCTCGCCCTGTATCGAGTAGAATGTTTCCGCAATCTTCATAGCAAACACCTTTCGAGCTTCATTCGCACCTTCACTTCGTCATCCCCTTCCCTTATTCGCACAACCTTCCATCCCATTGCTATCAGAGTCGCATCGCGCAGAATGTCTCGGGCCCGCCTGTGCCAATATCGCCCATCGTACTCGATGTCGAGCATCTTTTCCGGCACTGCAATATCAAGCCACAATTGGGTGTTCCCTATTATGGTCACCGGATATTCTGCCTGCGCAGTCCGGCACAACTGCAGCACCCGAATGAACAGCAACCTTTGCGGCATTGACATGCCCACTTGCCTTTGCTTCCGGGTAAGCCTCATGTTGGCACCACATTGTGCATCTCTTTCAGCCTTCTTAATGCTTTCGGCTTTTTCATGCATCTCTCACACAGCGCATGACCGCATGCGCATCCAAGCCACACCCGACTGTCGGTTGTGTGGCAATAGAGGCATCCGGTCATTGTATCAACTTCATCAATGCCTTTTCAGTTTCTTCGCTTGTGCGAAGTTCGATTACCATGAGTTCCGGGTTGTGCATAAAGGCCGGCATGATGTGCCCGTTCTTCGCATACTCGACCTCATCGAGAATCACAACCTTGCAGTCGATTTTCAGCGAATTGAAATACTCCGCGGATGCATAATGTACCCGGTTCTTCACCCAGGGATATTTGTTTGCAACCAGATCCGCCATGTTGTGCGTTGCCGCGACCATCACCACATCAGGATTGCGCATCATGACTGCGACCGCCCAATGTGTCTTTCCCATTCTTCGTGGCACATCAAATCTTAGCAGTTCCATCGGACAACTCCTTTTTGTTTCGCTCTTCGGTTTGTTTTGCAAATTCCTCTTTTTCCTCAATCAGCGCGCACACAAGCTGGTCCACAGGTATCTTTCCGGCTGTCGAGGCGCCATCGCTGCGCACCGGTATTGCGGGCAACAGATTGAACCGTGAGATGAACTCATGCGTTTCATTTTGGATTTGAGATAAGAGTCGCATCGCAAGCATGCGTTCCTGCAAAGTAGAGTGCCTGTCTTCCTTGATTTGGTTGTAGAGTGCCAACGCCTCGCGTTCCAGGTATTTTTGTTTTTCAATCCGCTCGACTACAACTCTCCAACCATCCTGCCACGAGGCCATCTCCTCTTTCATTTCAAGGATGATATTGAAGAGCGAACCCTGCGCGAGCCGGAAACCCTTTTTCTCCAAGTCGGCTTTCATTTCCCGGTAGGTCATGCCCGTAACCAAGTAGCGGCGGATGTGTTTCATCATTTCCATTTTCTGTTCAACAGTGTAGTACATCCGCTTGCGCTCGCCCTTATTCACAACATCGTCGAGCCCATCATCTATCTCTACGGGCAACTCCGTGTTCATTGGGCGTTCATTGTGTTCATCCATTGAACAGTATTGAACAAGAAGGCTTATAATACCGTCTGCCCAATGAACGCAATGAACGGACTCACTCTTTCTTTGCCTCACGCGCGCGCTGCAGGTTCTCGCGCTTATGCAGGAGCACAATATCCTTGGCTTCCCCAGGCTTTTGCACCGCCGCGACCTCGCCGCGCATGAAGGACATGGCATACTCCTCGCTCACGGCAATCACGTGACAGCACACAGGGCACTGCCACTCATTCACATTGTCGTCCGTGCGGAATTCCACGTTCTTCAAGTCGTAGGCCGGCTCGTGCTCCTTCACGGTCATCTTGCGCACCGCCCAACCGCTCTGAATATGCAGCAAATAGCCTATTTTGTTCTTGCAGTCAGGGCACTCGGCCATCTTCTCTTCATGCCAGGGCGGTTTATTAAATTCGACTGCGACCTTCGACTCCAAGACCTCGTTCGGCGGGTCGTCCTTGTCAATCAAATCGTCTTTGTGCTCCATCCTTTCACCCTCCAAATCCTTGTCCTACCAATATCATCCACAGTTGTTTCCTCCGCTTCAAGCCTGCCGGCACGCAGCAGCTTGTCAAGGTGCTCGCGCACCGCGCGCTGGCACAATGACCGAAACTCCTTGTAGATGACGCCGCTTGTCACCGGCTTGAGCGCAATGAACTCCACGAGCTCCTCATCTATCGGGTCCACCCGCGGCTTGCGCGGCACGGCCCGACCAAACGGCATGCGCGGTTCAATGCGCGCGCCCCTGCAGTCAAATCCTTTCGGTTGCATAACTCACACCTTCCGCTTGCGCGGATTGCGGGGAATACAAGAGGTATCAAGGCGACCAAACCTAAAATCAGCCATCCTGTGCTCCTTTCCGCTTGGTATGAACCATTTCGCTTCACTTTTTCAGGCGCATGAGCCTCAATAGCCCATCGAACATGCCTGGCTTGACCTCGCGCATGTCTACAACGGCAGGTGTAGTCTCCGCCTGAGTCGAGAAGTTGTGCTTTCGCGCCCAACGCCTGCGGGCGCTTGCCCGCAACTTCGCCCGATGTTCCTCTGAAAACTTCTTTACTTGTCCCATTATTTCACCTTCCAATGTCCATATCGTGGCTTCGGTTTTTGTTTCCGCTGCCCGTTTTTCTCTGACCGTGATTTTTCATAACCGCCCATTGCAACACCTCACTCATTCAACCCTGACAGCGCTTTCCTGACCTTGATTATGTGCTTGCACACGCGCTCGCCCTGTGTCCGTGAATACAGATATGCCTTGCACTCGCACTTCCACAATTGGTTTGGCATTTTCACAACGGAATATTTCACGCTTGCATCCGTTTCAGAACGAACAGTAAATTTCATTATTGGCTCAATCGGGGTTCCCTTCTTGCACCCGTCATGCCGCCATATCTCATAGAATTCCGTATCGCAGGCATTGCATACGCAGTCGCATCGAACATCGGTCAAAACCACTTCCAATGCGCCTCGTTTGTATTCCTCGCTACCACAATGCGGGCATACCGCGTCACACGTCCTCATTTCCGGTTCCATATTTCCACCTCATTGTACTCATCAATAACCTGCATCAGTCGAGTCGAACTTTTCAGCTTCAATTCCAACAGTGGAAAAATAATGCGTCCACCACTGCGACTGGTCATTCGTGTCGGGATACAACACTTTCAACGCACCCCACATCTCCTCAAAATCCTCGAACCCTTCAACGCTTGCCATGATGTCGCCGTCGCGTTGCTTGATGTCGCACTTGCGCCACACGCGCACCCGCATCACCTTTATCTGCAGCGGTGCCATGTCCTTGCATCCGCATTTGCTGCACATGACCTTGCCTTCAAGCGTCTGATTGTGCGTATTCCACACATGCCCGCACCGGCAATATCTCTGTGGATTGAGAGCGCCCGACACAATCTCAAACAGCCCGACTCCCTTGTTCTCGGTTCGCGTGGTCGCATGCTTCTCTCCGCGCGCAATCCACTTGGCGTATTCATCCGCCATTTTCATCTGCCTCATAGAAATCACCATAAAAATAAAAAACTGGCCTTTCAGCCAGCTTTCAGCTTTCCTGTCGCAGTCACCGATTTCACATCATCCATATTGACCTTCGGTGTCTCCGCAACCTTCTTTTCCTCTTTCTTCAGCTCTTCGGTGGTCGCTTTCAACTGGTCCTTTGCAGCCTTGAGCAGACCGCCCCAATCCTCCTTCTTCTCGCTTGCAACAACAGTCGTGCCATCCTTCTTTTCGATGGTCACGAACTTGTCGGCTTTCACAAGCTCATCTACCTTCGCCTGTGCCTCTTCCACCGGCACTTGCACCTGGTCGTCTCCGTTCTCGCTCTCAATCCTGAAAAGGATTGTTCCTTCGTTTTCCATAACCTCATTCCTCCTTGCATCTCATTTTCATTTTTTGGAGAGCCTGTTCAGCTCTGCAAGCATATTTGTAGACATTGCTGCGCTTTCCTCTCACAGCATACACTTCAGCCTCAACCGCATCCATGCGATTGACTACGACATCCATTTGCGTGAAGATTTTTCTCGCACGCTTACCATCTATTTTTTCGTTGTTTTTCATCTTCTCCCTCCACCTTCCTCCGTTCCTGGCGGGCAGAAATCGGGGTCATCATGGTCGCTCATTGGCAACCCGCAGTGAGGGCAACACGGCTCGCCACGAGATATCTTGGCATCTGTCTCCGCCATGCCTTTCCTCACTGCTTCATCAAGGTCTATCTGCCACTGTTCCCGAACATCCGATTTCGCAGGGTCGGTGGGAGTCTCACCCACATCCTCGGATTTCCCCGAGATGCTTCCATGTAAAGTTTCCGCGGTTGCACCACGACTCGCATTTGCGTTCGGATTTTCGGTTGTGTAGGTCAGCGCGAAAATATCCTTCTTGATAGGATATTCCTCGCCCTGCACGCCCTTGATTATGAAGTCCTTTGCCGCTTCCGCCAACAGGTTGCCCTCGCGCGTCCGTATCAGCTCCACGTCGCCCTGCGACCTGTCCACTTCACGGTATTGCACCTTCACGGGCTTCTTCCAACAGTCTTTCCATTCAATCATAGTCTCACCGCGAATTTTCCGTTGTCCGTTCCGCGTATCCAATTCACAAACATCTGCAGGCCGACTGCTGCCGCCACGCGATGTCCGAACTCGATGCGGTCATAGTTCTTTTGGCATGAGCCGCTTTCCTTATCCGCCAAATCAAGCGTCGCAAGGTCTTCCTCAAGCGTCTCGCCCTTGGGCATCACGAATGCCTGCCGCCAGAATGCGCGCATATCTATGAAGTGCTTGTCTTTGACATGGCAAAAGGTCATCATGCATTCCCGAGTCCACACATTGTCGACTGCAAGAATAATGCAGTCGAATCTCAACAACCCTTTCGTATTAGTGTCAATCCTTTCATTCCGCGCCTTCCACACAGGGAAATGCGCTTCGATTGCATCAACCTTCAACTTGCCTACATCATCGGGCGTGAAATTCTGCACCCATACGTTCTTGGGCTCGACTACATCGAAATCCGCAACAGTCAGGTCAATGTCGGAGGCAAGAACGCCCGCCGACCATGCCTGATTGACTGCGCCCGCAAAGAACGAGCCAATGCCGCCTGCGCCTATCAAAAGCACTTTCATTCAATCACCACTTTCGCCAGCAATGTAATTCCTGTGAAGCATTTCTGACACACAAGAAATACCATACTTCCCGTGTTTGCGCGAGCAGCACGGAAAACTTCTCCGCCACATTTCTCACACACCACGAAATCCGATTTCAATTTCACATCCGCCATAATCTCACCTCGCTATATCCTTCCAAAATTCCTGAACGTGGTCGCCGCGCGAATATATCTCGCCTGCAAGCGACTTGTCCTTGTTCAATGCAAGCAGTCGCGCGGCAATGCGGTCATTCACAGCCGCCTCATCATCTACACTACTGCATACATCTCGCAGGCACACGTTCTCGGCATTGTATTCATTCTTCGCCGATTTCTTCGGCACAAGCTTGTATACCGTCAGATCCGGCTTCACCATGTATTTGATGCCGCTCTCGCCGGTCACATAATAAGCTTCCTTGTCGTATAATGAACCTGTGAGCTTGACTGCATTTGCAAGGAAACTCTCCGATTTCCTGATGCGCTCCAGGAAGCGCCTGTCGCATTCCTCAATCAGCTTGCCGATTTCGCTATGCGGCAATGTCGGAACCGCGTTGTGCATCCGCTTGCAGAATTGGTCGATTGCGCTGCCATCCTCGCGGTAGCTTCTGCAGTCGCCGAGCTTGAAGAAACAATCCGAGCGGGAAATCGCATAGTCCTTGCCATCATGCACGAGCCATGCCCGGTTCTTTTCCCACTTGACCTTGAAATACAACTTCAACCTATCTATGGGCATCTTCATATCGCACCCATGGATGTTGTCAAGCCGAATTTCAATTGACACTCCATCGCGCACCGCCTCAATCATCCTGAACCCCATGCGCGAAATCGAGGGCAGTTTCGCCTCAAATGCCGACTGCGACACATAAAGCCCCATGAGGATTACCCTGTCGATTTCCACCTCGCGTATTTGATGCCCGCCAATGTGGAAACGCCTGCGGTCATCCCGCGATACGGTCATCTTGACGCGCCCGATTGTGATGTCTGCCTTGCCTTCAAATCGGCTTATGACCTCGCTTGAATTGAGGTTCCTGTTGCTGCGCTTCAAAAGCATATTCACATAATTTTCCGCAATCTCCTCAATGGTCATGTTCCCTTCGCTGACCGAACACCCAGGCAGATACCGATTCTCATGCACGAATTTCTCAATGTCCGGGCCTTCAATCGCAAGCCTGTCCTTTGAAATCCTGTTGCGCTGGAACTTGATGCCCCACCTGACATACCCTGCCCCTTTGAACAATTCCCATGCCTGCCCATCATATTTTTGCTGCGTGTCCTTCAACACCGCCTCACGCTGCGCAGTCATCAGTTGCGTTCGGGAACTGCTTTGCACCTGCCTGTATTTCCTTTCGTCAAGCACCAAAATCTTGTCGCTTGTATCATCCCGCCAGGTGTGCGATACTCTCATGGTGTTTTCAACCACCATCATCTCGCGCCCTGTGAGCTTGCCAGTCATGTCGTCATCCATGAAAATGATTGAGCGCGATGTCCGGTAGACTTCGCGCCCCTTGCATATCAAATTGTATTCCTCATCCTCCATCGTATAGATGCGCACATAGAAACCTTGCGATGCCACCTGTCCTGTCGGCATATTGTATGCGCTGTAAAACATCCCATGCTTCTCGGTCTTCTCCTCCGTTTCGCTGAACACGGCAATCCGCTTGTTGCCACGCTCCTCCATGTGAATAATAGTCGCAAAATCCAATCGCGGCTTGTCAAATGTCTCGGGATAGGGCGTTCCTATCAGCCAAAAGAACGCCTCCAAATCCTCTTCGGTCATGTATTTGGTCCACGCCTGCTTTTCCTCAAACCGCTTGAAAAGCCTGTCGCGCAACTCTGAAATATTATCGGCACGGAAACGTATTTCACTGTCGCCATCGCCCCGCCTGTTGTAGCGAAGCGCCCTATGAAGAACATTCACCTCTCGCGGGATGTCCATGAACGTAATAAGCGTCTTGCAAAGCACGCGCGATGGAATAGGTGCGCCCACAAGCTTGCCTTCCGCGCGCCCAACGCATACTCCTCTTTCCTTTTCATCGTGGTCATAGTATGCAATCCATTCGCCCTGCTTTGCAACCACACCAATACCGCAGGTGTTCAATCGACTCTCTTTCTCCATCGCGGCGCAATCCTCTTCGGTAAAGCCGAGCTTGCGCACACTGTTCAAAACCTTGAAGGTGTCAATATTCATTTGCCCACTTCCATTTCTTTTCGGTCCTTTGCACAGTCGTATTCGTGAGGCGTTGCCAATGGAAATTCGATGCGCCTAATTCATTGGAAATGAACTCCTCGATTTCTTCATCGGTAGGCAACCGCATCGCGGCAAACGAAGGCATACCCGTGATTTCCATAATCCCGATCTCGCCCTCGCTCGTGAGGATGCCGACGGTCACAGTATTTGGCTTTTCAAACATGCTTGTCACCTTTCTCCAATTCCTTGCCAATCAATAGGCACGTGTAAATCGACAGGCTGCCGATTTTCTCCACATCGCACTTCAGTCGCATGGCAAGAAGGCGACGGATATGCTTTTTCATACCCGTCAATTCTTCTTCCTGCGCACTGTAGTCGAATTCGAGTTGTTCAAATTCGGACACCATCGGCTCACCTGTCCTCTGCCCAATCCTTGGGAACATCGGTCTTCTCTACGCGCCTCTGTATTGTGCGCGCCTCAATGAGCATCGTCTCCGCGCGTTCCAATGTCTGCACGGTCATGAAATTCTCCTGCTCGTGCGAGGCATAATAGGACACCGCGTTGTAGAGGTCATACATATTCCCGAAATTGTGCTCCTGCCGAAGTATCTCGCGCGCCGCTTTTTGCGTGAACCCGAGGTCATACAAAATCTTTCGGGGCGAGCCGGATATCATTGGAGTCGCGTCAGCCTCGTTTATCATGCTCAATGCGTCGGGCATCTTGTTTCCCATCTCGTTTATGTACTGTCGCAGTGCAGCCATCACATCGGATTTCATGCCAATGTGCTTGATGCGCACACCTCCCATGCTCTGTTTCATGGTCATGCCATTCGAGCAGATGAGCCGCATTAAAATCGACTCCAAGAACACCGACTGCGATGTATCAAAACTGTTGCCTAAAGCATACCCCTGCATGATTGGTTTGCCATCGGTGGGCGTTATGACCATGTTCGGGTCATGCAACTCCAATCTGAACCTGCCAACCGCTTCGCGCATATTATATTTGTATTGGCGCGACTCGCCTCCTGGCAACGATTTCAACGCCATCATGAACGGCGTAATTGCCTCGATGTTCTGCACAGTCGCATAGTCATCGGACACAATGCCTATTGTGCCTTCCTGACGTATCGACCACAGCTCTTTGTATCCTTCAAGCGGGTCTTTGTGGCAATCGTAAAGCATACGCGTTTCCACGTAGTCCGATTGCTGCATGACCGTTTCGAGGATTTCGTCTATCGTCCCTGTTCTCACGAAACCACCTCACATATCCGCTGCATCCCGGAATCCCAAAAATACAGGGAACCGAGGCGCGTCTTTCTCACCATGTTTTTGGCTTTTGTATTTGATTATTTTGCCAATGTAATTTTTCTTGTGTTTCCAAACTTCGTTGCGAAGTTCGTTGTCCATGCCGCTTCCGATTGAAAACACAACCCCAGATTTCACATCCTTGACTGTGAACGCACCGAGCACTCCTTTCGGTATCATGCCGGCCTGGTGGCTTGTCCGTTCGCCATCCACCTTTGCATTGGTGTTCTCCATCTGCTCTACAAGGTCCGTAATCACAGCCTCGGAGTCCGTAAATCGCTTGAGCTTCACAAGGTAGCCCTCGCGCACTGTCGAGCGCCCGAACTTGTAAGGCGACGTGCCTGTTCGAAGCATCACGCCCTCGTAGCCTTCCGCGAGGCACTTGACCTCGAACTCGAGCAATTCCTGCTCGTTTTCAATCCTGATTGGAATGAGCTTCTTCACCCACGAAGGCGCAGGCTCTTCTGCCAGCCGCTTCATGCGGTCTTCGTAAGCCTCGTCTGCGCTCCCTGTTCCCTTCACGTAGTCGAACACGACATATTGGAAATCCGGCTCGCCATCATGCGCCATCACAAGATGCGAAACCTCATTGAACTTCTTTTTGCCGCACACGATTTCCCCATCGAATCCGTCAGGCAACACGGAAACCATCCTGTTCACATGCCTGTTTGGGAACGGTTTGAAATTCCGCGTCACCGCTTGCCCATCAACTACGAGGCATCGTATGCCATCGAGCTTGGGCGTGCAGAATGCAGGATATTTCACGTCCTTCATCTCAACCAATGTTGCTGCCAACATCGGTGCTTCAATTTCTCCCATTCTCATCCCTCCGTTTCTTGTGTTTCTCTGCAACTCGTAATCTTGCAGCGTAAATTTCATGGGCATATGCCTCATCCATGACCTCTATTTCGGATTGCCCCTCGCTCACGATGGGCACAATGAACCAATCACCGCGTCTGTATACTCCCATGCCTACACCTTCATTTTCTTTGCTTCATTCAGTGCAAACTCAACGCACGTTAAACAGAAAATTCCGCTGACCGAACTCCTGACCAGCAGATAAGGAACACCTGGAAAAATGTGCAGCTCGCACCCATGGCATCTGCGCAACCACTTGCTTGTTTTTGCCTGTATCTTCATGTGCTCACCTTCTTGCGCTCAAATTCCAATGCGCCCTTTATTCCTTCGGCAACGCACGTCAGACAACATTGTCCTCCGGTCTGATATCCTATCGCTCTCACACACGGCTCGCCTTTCTCAATAAGCTTCTTGCAAAAGCCCCTGCAGTGCGCAAGTCCGGTTCCAATATCTCCGCGTATATGCAATCCCATATTCTCACTCCATGTTTTAGGCAAACACCTGCCATGCTTCTCTGACTTTCGAACTCATCCACGGCCCGTTCCGGGCGCGCAATTCGTATCCTGATTTGAGGAGTTTCTTTACAACACTCTTTGCCACGCGCATACCGCGTCCATCGAGCGCATCGATTTCCTCGCCATCCACCTTTCGGTGTTTGTATCTGAAAATGACCACCATTGACCATTCATTGTCCGCAAAGGCGACGGTCATGAACTCATTTTCAAAAACTATGTGCTCATCATTGCCATAGCCGCGACTGCGCTCCCACTTATTCACCTTGCTGAAACTGTCAGGCAACATAGATTCGAGATTAGAAATAAAATCCTCGTAAGCCATTTCCCATTCCTCGTGTTGCTGTTCATCTCCATGCGGATTGAAATCCACATAGAAAAAGCTCGTTTCCTCCGCATATGCGGGCACAAAATTTCCTCGTCCCATATTCTCACCTCAATAATCTCGGAATAACTACGTAAAGTGTCATTGCGATTATTGCCAGCGCAAGGAACGAGATAATTATTCTCATTCCTTTGATGCTCCATTGCCTTAATTTTTCCATGTCCATTTTCTCACCTTTTGAAATCTATTCTCATCCTGCACATCACGCACCGCGTAGAAAGCGACACGAGATTTGCTTGAACATCAACCTTGCCATTGGCAACAATATCGAACGCCTCCATGGGCGACTTGTGCTTGAACCCGCGCTTTTTGAGCTCGACTGCAAGGTCATCGTGCCTTGATTTTATCTTGTCCGTTTCCACGAATCCCTTTGCAATGAACCCGGCTATGTTCTTTCCCAGGCGGATGCTTCCTGCAAACATATGCATCTCAAGGTGTTCTCCAAGAAGATGCTGATTGCAAAGATAATCCGTAGACACGTTCCACATTCTCATACCATCACCATTTTGTCGGGTGTGGGTGGCAGGCCGCCTATGCGCGCAACATCCACCTTTGTGAGCCCTTTCATCATGCCTTTGCAGGCAGGGAACTGACGCAGTGCAAATTCCACCAGGCTCGCCTCACACCTTTCGACATCAACCTCTCCTCGCTTCCGCCGCACCCGCGGCATTGTCCTGCCATGCATCGTGGCACATAAGCTCCATTCTGTCGCAGGCATAATCCTCGATTACATCCTGCGGAAGCCTATTCAAAATCATCCACGTGATTTTGCGCTGCAGTCGCTTCAACAGCGACGGTTTCTTGTAGACAACCTTATTCTTTTTCATGATTCTCACACTCCATTTTCTCGCATTTCTCATCCAATTTCTGCTCATACCGGTCATCGCTGTCATCTTGCGACTCACGCGGATCTATCCACTTGTCGCAATTCGAGCAATGAAATTCCTTGTGTTCCCGCGTGTAATGCCCGGACTTGTAAGAAAAACAATCCTCAGACACTTCCTCATATTCCATTTCTATTTCACAATCAGGGCATTCCATATTCTCACTCCTTCGGTTTCCGCTTTATGAAAGACACCGACCACTTCTTCGTGCGGCTGTCCCAATTAAAATGAACATCGTCCCCTGCCTTGAGGCGTTCCTTCTCAACCATCG
>Ga0114951_10005227_pt1 | contig 12090 bp, 20 predicted proteins | sample AM7aDNAmetaG_FD_88677 | JGI IMG/M metagenome (GOLD analysis project Ga0114951, IMG submission 88677) | Freshwater microbial communities from Finland to study Microbial Dark Matter (Phase II) - AM7a DNA metaG | ecosystem: Environmental > Aquatic > Freshwater > Lake | place: Finland: Lake Alinen... | reverse complement strand
TACATTTTAAATTGCTCATCGTTCATGCCAGAGATTGTTTGCTCACAGGCTGTCATGAATTTATCTTGATCGCGGAATGGATTTGTCATTTAGGTTGTGCCTCTTCTTCAGTTAGGAATGGTCCCTTGTAAGGGTAGCGTTGTAGTACGATTAATTTAGGATCTTGTTGAGCTTGCCAGTGGCGCCCTTGTCTAACGGTATACCAACCAGCCGCATACCATGATTTACTTTTCTTTGTCTTAGTATAGACTGGCAATTTTTGCGGGACGTCCCACATAGGATTATGTACACGACCCGCTGCTGGATATCCATGTACTATGTTAGTAGCCTTTTTCTTAACAGGTTTAGGAACTGTTTCGAAATGAACATTAATATTTCTTTCGACTAATTTAATAGTTTTATATTGTGCTACTACTTGATTATTAATTTTGACTTGATACCCGCCATCACAAGCTTCGATGTTACCAATCTTATTATTATCTCTTTGTAAGATCCAAAATTGTTTATCAATTACTGGTTTAGCTACTAAACTCATTTGCTACTCCTTTGTTTACATTCTTCTATGACCTTGGCTGGAAAGTCTGGGTGCCATCCGCCGATTAACATACGGCAGTCATATGTTACTACTTTAGTAGTATTATTTGGCCACACAGCTAACATCCATAGAGCAATAACGATAGCGGATGCTACTGTAATCCAAAATATATCCTTACCCATTTAATACACCTTTGTAAGTTTCATTTAACCAACTACCAAATGTTTCGGCTGATTCGCTACACTTATTCAATTCATATTTGCCACAGAATTGTAAAAACCTAACACCAACTTGGCCAACATCTTTATGACTAATCTGTTCACGGATAGTAGCATCTACGACTGCTTTTACTTCTTCCGGTTGTGCTGTTAAATCTACTAAAGTTACATTACGCACATAGTCATCTAATACTCTATGTTCTACTCCATCTGGATCTGTCCAACGCTGTAACATCATGTTATTCCAGTTAAATCCTTGTTTCTGTCTATCTTCAAATGCCTCAGTGAGACCAACTTTATTTTTAGTGCCCTTTGTTCTGACACCGGGAAATGCCGAAAAAACATTATCTGACGAATCGCCACGCATACATTTTTCAAAAAGTAACCACTCTGGATTCGGAATTGTTTTTGGTTCTTTAGTTTTCTTATCAATGACTTGTTTGCCCTTAGCATCAAAGATTCCTTCTACGGTGTGTAATTCGTCGGTAATTCCATTATACTGTTTGACATTTTTTGCTAATAATTGAACAAAATCGGTATCGCTGCTAATAATGACGTGTTCGTCTTGTGGATGTAACGCTATCCAACGAGCTATAATATCATCACCCTCTGCTGTCGGGCATTGTATTACACTACAATTGGTCTTTTCAGACAAGTATTTAGTCAAGGAATCATAAGTTTCCCAAAACATTTTATCTTCTTCTGCTTCTGTTTCTGTAAGGGCTTGTCTAGCTACAACACGATTGGCTTTATAGGGCTTATAAAAGTCTTTGCGCCAACTACGCCCTTCTAGCGCAAAAACCACATGATTTGCTTCAAATCTACGGGCCATTTTATTGGCAGCCATTAAAGTAACATGGAGTGCAAATCCTACCTTTTCCCAAGTGTCACTAGCACGGAATGCTCCATGCCGAGCTCTAAAGAAAAGATTAGCGGTATCTATAAGGACATATTTCATACAAACAGTATAACAGAGCTTATATTAAATGTCAAATGAATTTGTGTTTTATGATGTAATTTAATAACAATCGATTCCAAAAGACATGGCCATCTGCTCCAAAATGTTTGGAATTTGGAGATACGGTATCAATTTTAGCAGATTGGATAGAAGTTTCATATGAATCATTTATTAAACAATTATCCCAATCACGATCTGAGTTAATCGGTTGAATTTGGTTACTATTAAAAAATATATGTTTAATATTTTGTTCTAGCAACTCTTGGTGAAAGTCCCAAATTTTATCTTCGCTATCAATTTCGGATGGCCACTGAATAATTACAAAATCAGCTGTGCCTTTATCTCGAATCCACTCTTGCGTATCTTGTATAATTTGGTCAACGGTATTGTCCACTAAGGCCGCACAATGAAATCCGGCCCGAAGAGATAAACTTAATAGCTTACCCCAACTTACAGATAAATTTTCGGGGTGAGGTAAATGACCTAATTGAACATATTTTGGATCATCTCCGGCTACTATATATTGATTGTTTGCTTCGGCGGCAGTGGTATGACTATCACCATTTATATATAACATCATTTTTTGAGCGCCTTAAATGTTTCTGCTTCTGCTACTCGTTTGCGAAGACTGCTGGAACTGAAACTATGATCTCTACCGTTGAATATACATTCTATACCACGAGTCCAACATTCTTGTTTACCTGTATATTCTTTATCTTCGTATTCAACACCTAGCACTCGAATGTCAATAGGTAGTATTAATAACAAGTCAATTAAGTCTTGTTCAGTTTGATAAACTACTACTTCATCTACATACCGACAAGCCGCCAATTGGATCTGACGCTCTACAATACTTTGAACTGGTTTGTTTTTAGTATCGGGACGGTCGATAGTAGGATCTGTTTGTAGCCCACAAATTAAATAATCGCAATGATTTTTTGCTTCAGCAAGCATAGCAATATGCCCTGCGTGCAACATATCAAATGTAGAAAAAGTGATACCAATCTTTTTACCTTCTTCGGTAAGTCTGCGAACATGATTAAAGATCATTTGGTATCACTTAGTTTCAAAGTAATAAATGTAGCCATTAACTCATCGTCTACTTTAAGTTTAGCTCGGAATCCGTCACTTAAATTTAAACTATGCGATAATTCCCATCCTTCACCAACTACTTTATTATCTAAGTTGTATTTTTTTGGGCCAATGTATTTCTCGCAACACTCAATTACAGTAATGTATTTGCCAGGCAATGTAAATTCGATCAACTTACTTCACTCCTGCCGTCTCCAACATCGCGTGATTTAACAACACGGGTAGACATTGCTTCATATTGCTCTGCGGTTTCCAATACTACATTACGGCAAACAGCAGTAAACCAGCGATCAATAATATCGGCATCGGTATCTTTTTGATCCATCATATATCCATGTCGAACCAAATCTGCTATCATTTTATCATTCCAATCAAACTCAAATGAGCCGGCATTAATATCGTTAGGATTGATATCCATACTTAAAATTTCAAAGTAGGGCTCGCCTTTTTCGGTAGCAATTTGTTTAGCTGATTTAGCTTGCTCTTGTGCTACTTCTGCGATCTTTTTCTTTTTAAATAGACCTTTTAATTTTTCCAGCATTTTAACATCCTTTTAATTTTAATACTAGCATTTCTTTACGACTATACCAACGAATCCATATAGCAGGATCGCCAGGACCACTGATAGCATACATAGCACGATAGGCCTGAGTTAACCACAGCCACTTACCGCTAGCATGACAACGTCTAGGCCATAAAGCCCATGTAAGTTGATTGTATCCTTGGCTTAAAAATCTCTTATCGTCATAGTCGTCTGGCATAACAAGTCCTGGTATTGGCATAAAGAAGAACCCTGGGTACAATTAAGTACCCCACTCATTTTTAAACAATGGTACTTGGAGTCTATCACTATAGCGTAAGCCATTTGCCATAGCTAATTCAGCTACACGACGATTGTTTAGCGCATACACACTTTCGACTCCGCCAACAGGCATTAAGTATACTGGACCTTTAAACCCAGCCGATTGATAAATTTGTGTTACAGTTAGTGCTTCTTCGGCATCTTCTTCTGTAGCCACAACAAATTTCAAATATGTATACCCTACATCCTGATAATCACAAACAACTTCTGGTTTAATAGCTTCCTCTCGCAATTCACCAGAACAACTTAACTTAGCACTAACAGAGAATGTAACTTGTCTAGGTTTACCTGCTCCGTCTAATTGCCAGTTAATTAAAAAGTTTTTAAAATCTTCGCTTAATTTTTGAGTACCATTTGTTTCAAATGTAATCTCACGCAAAGTTGACATAAGCGGATGTTTTAATAAGTCTGGATAACTGCGTTGCCAACCTAACAAAGGTTCACCACCAGTAATAACTAAATGTTCAGTACCCCATTGACCAAATGGAAGTATTTCCATAATGCGTTCAGCAATTAGATCTGTTTCTAATAACGGCGATAAATCTTTGAATCTAGGATCCCACGAAGCATAGCTGTCACAGCCTGTGCTAACAAGAGGCAACTCTTCGTATTTGTTATACATATGAACAACTTCAGCAATATCTTCTACTTCTTGACTTAGTTGACCTTTTGGCATACCAAATCCCTGACACTTGAAATTGCAACCAAATGTGCGTAAGAAGATTGAGGGGACTCCCATATATCGACCTTCACCCTGTATGCTATAAAATAATTCTGCTATTTTTAATTTACTCATTTCCACCAATCTTCCCAAGGAAAAACAATCCACTGATCTTCTTCAGCTTTGTTTATTGTAACACTAGAATAGTTAATGTCAAGCTCTGATTTGCTCGCTTCATTATCAAACAGGACAGCTACACGAACATTGTTGCCCCAAACATCATTTAGCCAACGCTCATCATTTGACAAGCAACTACTTTGCCAGTCTTGTTTAATGTAATTTAATGTGGCTCCGGTATCATTGATATCATCAACAATAAGAATTTTCTTACCGCCATTTTCATTGTCACCAAAAGCATCTTCGGCCATCCATAAGTTACTTTCGGGTTGGCTACTATCATCTCGCAGGCTTACTTTAAGAGTTTCCATTGGGATATCTAAATATTGGCTAATAAGATTAGCCGGTACTAGTCCCCCGCGGGTAAGTCCAACTACATAATCTGGAAGCCAGGCATCGCGTTGAATTTGGCGCAGAATTTCTTGAGTATGGTTCTCAACATCTTGCCAACTTACAAATACTTTTTTCATTGTGTTCCTATAGAGTAGTGTATTTAGATATTATACACGATCTATAGGAATTTTGTCAACTGAGGATTTGCCGAATGCCGTCCTCAAAACTCATAGGAGCATAGTCGGGCATAATGGAACGCAATTTGCTAATGTCTGGACGACGATTAGCTACAGAACCAGGCATACTAGGCAACTGTTCAAATATTGGATTAGGATGACCCATAACTTTGGCAATAACTTGTACTGCTTCGCCAATTGATATTTCACGGTCGTTTCCTACATTTACTACTTCGCGGTTAACATTTTCAGCTACATAGATACTAGCACGAATAGCATCGCTAACATGACAAAATGAACGAGTTTCTTGCGGACCAATTACGGAGAAAACACCGTTCTTAATCTTATTAATTTGATCACCTAAGAAGTGTCCTTGTTTTGAGTTTTCGCCATATACATTAAAGTAACGAATCATAACATAGGGCAAGTCTGAGTTAGCCAAATAGTTTTCACTAGTAATCTTAGCCAAACGATAACTCCAGCGGGCATTGTGTATATCTTTAATGAGAACGTCTGCGTTTTCTGGAACCGGACTTGTTGGATCGTCGGCTACTATTTCACTTGAACTAGCATATACTAACCGCTTTAAGTTTGTACATTTAGCGGCAAATTCAAAAATGTTAATGTCGGAGATAAAGTTGTTAGTTAATACCTTGTTAGGCATCTTGTAAAAGTTTGTAGTGCCATTAATAGCACCATAGTGATAAATGTAATCAAAGTCTGTAGGTAAGTCCGCGTAACCAGTAAATGAGTCACTGTTAAGCAAGTCCATCTTAATCCATTTATCGCAAGGTGGGATAGTTGTACTACGACTGTGATTATCTATAGCCCATACTTCGTGCCCAGCTTCTTTAAGTTGACGGCAAAATTCTGTGCCTAATAATCCGCTAGCACCTGTAATTAAAATTTTACTCATTTAGATAAACCTTCGTTGTCTTTTTGTACAGCATCAATCATAGAATAATCTAAACCTAAATTCTTAACTAAATTAGCCCAGGCACTTGTGTCCTTGGGCAAGCAATGTCCACCAAACCCGCGTAAATTATCATTACACATTAAGTATGCTGGATTAAAACATTCGCGCTTAATAATAGCTTCGTAGACATTATTATAATCCACTCCAAGAGCTTTACATACATCATAAGCAATATTAGCAAAAATAATTTGTACAGAATGATTTACATTATTAAAGTATTTGATAACTTCTGCTTCTGCTGGTTTAACACAAGCAACATTTTGTGGTAATTTGCCGTGGATAGCTTTGACAATGATATAATCTTCTTCGCGGTTACTACCAATTACTAACAAATCATGATTGTACATAAAGTCAGCTAATGCTGTTTTAGCACGAAGGAATTCTGGAACAGAACAAATACGCAAATTAGGATATTGAACAGATAACTTATCGCAAGTACCTGGAACACAAGTACTCTTAAGACCTACTAAACCTTTGTATCCGGCGGCATCTAATTCGCCAACAACCGTTTCAACAATACTTGTATCGCAATCACCGTTGGGTGCTTGGTTAGTTGGCACACAAATGAATACACATTCTGAACCTAATACATCATTAAGAGTTGAACCTTCATAAGCTGGATCAAAAAAGCTCATTTGATGTCCTAGATGATTTAATCCTTCATATACCGCTTTACCTACTGTACCTTTACCTATCAACCCAATCTTCATTTAATTCTCCTCTGGATAGTTCATATCAACAAGTTGATTACTCTTGTTTGACGCCATACTTAATATTTCTTGTGCTACATCTTCGGGTTCCAAACATATAGCCGAAGTTTTGATATCGATCATCTTGGTGCGTGTTCTTACTGGATTAATTAATCCCAGTGTAATGTTACTATCTTTAAAATATTCGCAAGCACCTTGCCATACATTATATAGTGCTGCTTTACTGGCAGTGTATAAAATATAATCTTTGCGACCAGATTTATATGCGCTCGATCCTACCATAATAATTTTTATAGGTTTATCGCTAACTTGTTTATTAATATAATGTCGAATAATTGACCAGTTAGACCCGACATTAACATCAAATGTATTACAATGGGTTTCTTTATTGGTTTTATCAAAATGCCCAACACAATTTATAATAATATCTGGTTCTACTTGTTCTAATATATCGTCTACATCAGAATGACTGGCCATGTAAACAAAATTAATTTGTCTGCCGGCAATGGGAGTAACAAGATATCCAGCATTTTTAAATACTTCGTAAGTAGCGGAGCCTATACCGCCCGAAGCACCAAATATAACTACTCTTTTAGACATGCGATGGGATAATAGAATCTACACGAAATGTATCATTTTCGTAATCTTCACCACCGCGCGGACCTTCAGCAAACGCTAAAAAGACACTACCCTCGTTTCCTGATTCCAATGTATGGATCTCATTAGGAGTACTAATAATCATATCGCCAGGCACAGCGGCATACACCTCGGCAGGCTGGTCACTATCTACCGGTTTAGTATAGTAGTTTAATGATCCTGCTAGTACATAGGTATATTGTGTAGTAAATTTATGATAGTGATTACCACGCACAGCACCTGCGGCGTTAGTAATGATACAACCATGATTCATATTTGATTTATAAAATATGTCTGTAATGGACCCGCGATCGTCGGTATGTTGACCTAATCCCGTTTCTTTGTTATCGTAAATGTTATAATGTTTCATTGTGAAATAAACCTTGTTTTAGGGTTAATACTTAATAGAGCTTGCCTTAGTGACTCGCCTATATTCCAACTTAATACTAATGCGTATGGATTTTCGTGTTTGGCGAATTCATCATCGTCGCAAATAGGAATACGACTTAATGGAGTATATTTGCCTTGTTTAAATTGGCTAGCATCGGTAATACAATTTAATACTGTACCATCTAATTTGTGCCAGTTTAACCAAGTATTAGCTTTGGCTGCTGCTCCTACACCAATAATAACAGCATCGGGTTCGTCGGCTAAAAGTTGATAAAATTTACGCAACCACTCATTTCGTTGTTTAATAAATTTATCTTGTAATTGTTCATAAAATTTAGGATCAAATAATCCCATAGCAGTTTCATTATCGATAGCACCGCGCACTAAAAATGGCATACCGTTATTAGAGGTATGTTTGGCAACTACTCTGATACTACCGCCGTGATAATCCACTATATCAAAGTCTACAATATCTAATCCAACTTGCTGTAGTAAATTCCAAGCACTCTTAATAGTAAAATAAGAAATATGCTCGTGATATACCATATCAACAAAACGGCCGCTGTCAATCATGCTAGCCCAATAAGGTAATTCAAAAACAAATATACCATCCTTGTCTAACAATTGAGCAACCCCTGACGCGAAATTAACAGGATCGTTAGCGTGATTGAATACATTATTAGCTATGATAACTGAAGCTTTACCGTGGTCTTCTGCTACTTCAACAGCCGTATCAATGTTAAACAATGCAGCCAAAGACTCGACCCCTTTTTCTTTGGCTATGTCACACATAGTCTGTGATGAATCAATACCTAATACTGTAGTGTCTTTATCTTGAAATTGCTTGATTAAGTAAGCATCATTACTACCAATTTCTACAACTAATCCCTTAGTGTTGTACTTGTTTTTGATAGTGGTAGCATATTCGTCCCAATGAAATCTGGCTGTTTTTGAATTAGAAGATGTATAACTGTAACTGTATAAGTTATAACGATCTTCGGCATCACTAGCATAACCTAGTTGTATTTGACCTGAATTAGGATTTAAGTATAGCTGTAACGGAAACACCGGCTCAGACATATGGAGTTGATTTTCCGCGATAAAAGTATCGGCATAGGCATGTTGTCCTAAATCTAAAATTTTTGTAACAAACTCGCCAGTAATTAAACAACGATCTAAATGTGTGCTTTCAGTAATCTTACTCATTACCCGTGTCTCATCTGTTTATTAATATCGTTCTTTTTCATTTTTTCAAATGGATCTTGTTTGCCTAATTTAACATTGGTCCAAAAACTAGTATCCAGACCATTAGCTGACATATAGTCACTAATTTTTTCAGCATCTACAAGTCTAGCATTACTAAAAGATGGATTATGGAAATCTTGTGGGTTATTAGGATTGCCCTCTAATAAAACACGATTTTTATAAGTTAAATCTTCGTTACCACCAGTTAAATCATGCCTATCATGCGTAGCATAAATTTCTACGATTTCAATTAAATCTAACATATAAGCAATTTGACTAAGTTCGGCATCAGTCATCTGATGGCGTGACATAAACCCAAATATGTCATACCACGCTTTAGGTAGTATAGGGAAAATAGAATACGGATGTTCTCTATGTACATGGATTTTTAATAATTTGAACTGACCAGTTTTATCAGTAATAATTTTATCCCATCCGGTAGTTTCCATCAAGGCATCATCATTCCATACAAACAACCAATCAGCTGAGGCTTGTTCTGCTAATCCATTGTAATAACGATTTAATCCAATATAACCCATAGGTTCAAAAACCATCACAGTATAGTGGATTCCTTTTTCTTCCATTAAGGGTTGAATTGATTCGTTAAAGTATTTTAACCCAACTTCATCATTATTATCAAACCCTAATACTATTTGAACATCCTCTAAATTTAGCACTCTATTAAAAAGACTTATAATACTAAGTTTTAGTGCCGAAGTTCTGCCTCTTGTTGGGAGTAAAACTGCTATTTTGTAATCGTTACTAGATGTTGCCATTATTATCCTTTGTACAGTTAACACTATTTACTGGATAATATAGGTACTTAATAATTTTTTAAACTTCGTAGATGGTGGACCATTTAGTTAATTTATTAGCTTTGTTTCGCTCAGCAGTACGCAATTCTTGTTGTGTAAATAGTTGATATGAATGAAGTAATTCGATTAGTAGGGTAACATCTCCTATTTCTTGTACTAACTGTTCGCGTTGAGTTTGCCCAGATTTAATCTGTATTTCATCTATACCGAATCTACGACACTTGCTAATGGCCTGGATAACTTCAGCACATTCTTCCTGAAGTATATCCAAAATTTCATTAACTTTTTTGGCTCGCTTTTTTTTGTGAGCTATTTTTTCTATTGTTCCGAGATCCATCATTCGAACAAATCCTCATTCCATTCACGATGACCTTCACGGAAAGCCATATTACTCATTGTTTCGCGAACTTCAACTCTGTAACACCATAGACGCATGTGTTCAGTCTGTCCCCACATGTCAGGAATGTAAACACCATTTACATACTTATAGAGTTGATCTGCTAGACCTTCGCAACCTAGTTTAGGTAGAATAGTTAGTTTGGCCAATTTACGCTTTTCCATTTCTTTATAGAAATCAAGTTCAGGATCATCCTCGGCTACTAGTAATGTATGGTCAAATTGGCTTTCTAAGATACCTTTAAGTTCTTTTAGTCCACCGTAATCAGCCGCCCAATTACGCACATCTAAATCGTCGGTGCCAAAGTAAAATTTCATGCTAAATGAATAGCCATGAATTAAGTTACAGTGGCTGTCAGCCCTCCATTGACGATAAGCGCAAGGAAATGCGTCATGATATTCTTTGGTACTTGTGTATTTGTACTGCCTAGATTGGTTTGCCATTTATTTCTCCTATGTTAATTATAGCATAGGCGGCAGAGTTTGTAAAGCGGGAGTGACGCCAAGACCGCTGGTTTGATATTAAAGTTACTTATCTTGTTTAATTGGTACTTCTGGTTTCTTATTAGACTCTATTTTTTTCTCTAGCCAAGGATCAATAATAGGCTTATTGACTGTCTCGTCAGCTACATTCCAACCGATAGCACTAAAAAATCCAATAACCATCCAAGTTCCGATTAATTCAATAATCACACTCGTTGTCCTTTAAGCCAATCGTTAACTCGTTGTTCGGCTTCTTCTTGGCTCATAGCCGGAACAGTTATTTCTACTTGCTCGCCCATGACATGGTTTAATGTATAAGGGATTGGCACACCACAAAACACAATTTCTTCCATGTCCCGGAACACAGCAAACTCTTGTAGATTTTTTGCCCGCTCGATAGCTTTAGCAGCTATAATGTTTATTTCGTTCATTTTATTTCCTTATGAAAAAAGCCATTGGATAAATGCGATAAACATAATCCAATAAACATAAATTTCGTGTAATATCTGGTCAATCATCTTGGGGCAAAGTCCTGTTGTAGTTTATTCATATTATTATTATACAAGTTTAATAAAAGAAAATCAACTATTATGGCTAAATAAAAGTGTCGATCGCGATGTCTCACCATCCACCGACTCTAACATAAAAGGACTATGCCAGAAATGTATTTACCCAATAAGTATACCACCGTCTGTCGCAAATAATTATTTGCCGTTTCTTGATTGTAGTTTAATATTATCGTAAAACTCTTTTTTAGTACCCATATCGCTATTAAATGCTCCAAGCAGTACTGCTGTTTGTGTTAACGAACTATGAGCCATAATGCCTCTGTTAATGCAACAGCCATGCTCACATTCGATATAAACGCCTACATCTTTACTACCGGTCGCTTTCATAATTTCTTTTGCGATATCGTTACACAATTCTTCTTGTAATGTCCCACGGCGTGCACACCACTGTGCGATTCTTGTATACTTTGACAAGCCAATAAGTTTTTGTGCGGCAATGATTCCGATGTAGGCAACACCAGTGACAGGCTGATGGTGATGACTACACATACTACGCAATTCACTGCGTACAACCAACATACCTTCATATCTATCCTCGCTATCGTTGGGAAATGCTGTACAGTCTGGCGCCGGTTCATAGCGGCCAGCCATAATTTCATTAAAATACATTTTAGCCAACCGCTTGGCGGTACCTTGGCTATTCGGATCATTTTCACGATCAATTAAAAGTGCGTCTAATACTTTTTCAAAAGCATCTGTAGCTTCTTTAATAAGAATATTTTTGTTGCTTTCGTTAACATAATCGCTAATATTGTCTCCAGCCCAGAAGCGTTTCTTGTCACGCTTCATCTGAAAGCGGATAGCATCTGCTAGATTAGCTTCTTCGTAGCTTTTGTCGCTCATATTCATTGCGGCATC
>Ga0114951_10005226_pt1 | contig 12093 bp, 16 predicted proteins | sample AM7aDNAmetaG_FD_88677 | JGI IMG/M metagenome (GOLD analysis project Ga0114951, IMG submission 88677) | Freshwater microbial communities from Finland to study Microbial Dark Matter (Phase II) - AM7a DNA metaG | ecosystem: Environmental > Aquatic > Freshwater > Lake | place: Finland: Lake Alinen... | reverse complement strand
TGACCGAAATTTATGTGTGTCAGCATTTCTAAAACCACATAAATGAAGGTGGCCAAAGCGGCAATCGCGGCTTGTCGCACAATATTTAAAACTGTTTGCTTATCGAACGAAAATGCAAATTGCATTATTTTTTTGCCAGCCATATTTTTTCGACTTTTAATTACTTATATAACTCCAAGTGACTGTTCGTAGTCGAGGCGGAGTTGCTAAGCCATTCTATCGGCTCGCCATTCCACCTCCTCATTGTTTTCATCTACTAAAGTATCCAGCCACTAATCCTCGCAGTTCATGCAGGCCAGCTGCTCAGGAGCTTGCTTGATGAACATTCTGTCGCAGTGGTTGCAATGCATCCTTCTTTGAAAGGCAGGAACCTCATCTATGTATTTTTCGTTTAGCATTTTTTAAATGTGCTTCTATAATTCGCCGGCCCGATTTTTCTAATATAATTAAAAACCAGCAGTCGCAATAACTGCTGGTTTATAATTAATAGATTTGTTTGGTCTGCGGTGCTCTTCTTTATCTCTTTGCCCACTGCGGACTCTTTCTTGCACGCTTCAATCCAAATTTCTTTCTTTCTCTCATTCTTGGGTCTCTGGTTAAAAATCCGGCTTTTCTTAATCGTTTTCTAAAGTTATTATTAAAATCAACCAACACTCTGGCGGTTCCATGCCTAATTGCTTCTGCCTGGGCCGAATGTCCTCCTCCCCTAACCACAACTGTAACCCTGAATTTATCAAGACATTTCATTTTTTTCATGGAAGCAATTGCGTTTTCCTGGTCTTCTGGCATAACAAAATATTTTTGATACGAAGCATTGTTTACCAAAAATTCCTTGTCGCCTTTTGTGTAAAGCCTAATTCTTGCAACTGCTGTTTTTCTCCTGCCAATTGCTTCAAAATATCTGTCGGCTTTTCCGATATTTTCTTTAAGCGCTTCTGCAATTTGCTTTGAAACTTCGTCGTCGGCAATGTCGTCAGACGAATCCAAAATTGCTTCAACAGCTATAGGTTTTACAACCTCTTGTTCTTCAATTTTTGTAGCTGGTTTTTTTGTAATTGTTTTTGGCATTTTATTCAAATCTTAACCTTTTAATTTGCTTTGGTCTTAGTGTGTTTTTTGTAAGCATACCCATTACTGCGGTTCGTAAAACTTCTTTCGGCCCTTTTTTAATCAAAACTTCTTTCAATGAAGCCTGTTTCATATTTCCCAAATATCCGGTAAAGTGGAAATAATTTTTGGCTTCCAATTTGTTTCCGGTGTATTTTATTTTATCAACATTTTTCACGACAACTGTGTCGCCCATGTCTTTGTACGGCACAAAATCGGCCTTGTTTTTTCCGCGCAACGCAACAGCCACCTCAACAGCAAGCCTGCCAAGGGATTTTCCGTTTGCGTCAATTGAAATAATTTTTCTTTGTATTTTTTCCATTTTTCTATTTTACTAGTTCTATAATAGCCATTTTTGCTCCGTCTGTGTTTCTTGGCCCAAGTTTTATAATTCTTGTATAACCTCCGTGCCTGTCTTTATATCGGGGAGCCACTTCTTCAATTATTTTCTTTGTCATTTTTGGAGTCAAAGATGTTGCAAGCAGTCTGCGGTTGGCCAAATCGGCAACTTTTGCCTTGGTAATCATTTTTTCGGCAATTCCTCTCAATTCTTTTGCCTTGGCTTCGGTGGTTTTAATTTTTTCGTGCATCAAAAAATTATTTACCAGCACCTTAAACAATGCATTTCTTGGCCCAATTTTCCTAGAAAATTTTCTACCTTTATTTTTCTTATTCATTGCCGTCTTTTAATTCCAAACCTAATTTTTTAATTTTTCTTTTTATCTCCGACATTGCTTTGTCTCCCATACCTTCAAGTTCTGCCAGGCTCTTTTCAGACTTTTTAACAATTCCTCCAACGGTTTTAATGCCGTTGTTTAGCAAAGCGTTGAGCGTTCGGCCGGTTAATTTCATGTCTTCAACCAAAAGCTTTGTAACATCCTCTTCGGTTGCATCTTCTGACTCTTCTGCAACTTCCTCGACTGCTTTCTCGTCGCCGGCTTTTCCTTGGAAAATAATGTTAAAGTGTTTGATTAAAATGTCGCAAGCTTCAAAAAATGCTTCTTCTGGAGTTATTGTTCCGTCGGTTTCTATTTCCAAGGACAACTTGTCAAAATCGGTTCTGTCGCCAACTCTCATGTTTTCAACCTGAAAGTTTACATTTTTGATTGGTGTAAAAATTGCATCGACTGCCATGGCTCCAATTTCGGCTTTTCCTTTTTTAACCTGGTCTTTTGGAATATATCCAACTCCTTTTTCGATTTGCAATTCAATTTCAAATTCTGTTTTTTTGTCGGTAATTGTTGCAATGTGAAGTTCGGGGTTTACAAGTTTTATTTGCGACGGGCAATCAAAATCTTTTCCGGTAACTTCCCCTTCACCCTTAAATTTTAAAGAAACTTTATGCGATTCGCCTTCAAAAATCTTAAATCTTAAATTCTTAATATTCAAAAGTATCATTATTGTGTCTTCCAAAACACCCGAAAGCGTGGAAAACTCGTGCGGAGCTCCTTTTATTTTAACTTCTGTCACAGATGCTCCCTGCAAAGACGACAACAAAACTCTTCTTAAAGAATTTCCAATGGTAACACCATAGCCAGGATAAAGTCCTTCAACTTCAAAAGCTGCTTGGTTTTTCTTTTTCTGTATTACTTTTGGCGGTAATGGAAGAGAAATCATGTGTTGCTTTTTTTAATTCCAGATATCAGCGCTTAGGCTAAGCCGAAACGCTATCACCCTGGCAAATTAAAATTAACGTGAATAAAACTCGAAAATTAATGATATTTCTGCCGGAGGCTTTACTTCTTCTAAGTTTGGCTCTCCGATTGTTTCTGATTCTAATTTATCTTTATTTAAATTTAGCCAGGCGGGAATTTCTTTTTTCTTTAATTCAGCGGCAATTTCTTTAAATATGCCTTTTGATTTTTTATTTGCTTTTACAGAAACGATGTCTCCTTTTTCAACTTCGTAGGAAGGAATGTTTACCGGTTTTCCGTTTATCAATATATATCCGTGCGACACAATTTGTCTTGCCATAGCTCGCGATTTTGCAAAACCAAGCCTAAAAATAACATTGTCGAGCCTTTTTTCAAGCCTCCTGATAAGTTCGGATGACACGTCGTCAACCTTGCCCATTTTTTCAAGAGTTTCGTTTACGTATCTTTTAAATTGTTTTTCAGAAAGTCCGTACCATTTTTTCAGGGTTTGCTTTTCTTCTAAAGATTTTTTATATTCCGATGCTGAACCTCCGCGTCTTTTTCTTTGAGGTCCTGGAGCATATGCTCTTTTTACCATTGCGCATTTTTGCGAAAAACAACGATCACCCTTTAAAAAGAGTTTTTGTCCTAATCGCCTGCATGTTTTACATTGATCGTATTGCATTTTTTTATTATACTCGTCTTACTTTTTTAGGCCTGCATCCGTTGTGCGGAATTGGCGTTACGTCTTTAATTGAAACCACATTTAATCCTTGAGTCACCAAGCTTCTCACAGCCGATTCTCTACCAGCTCCAATTCCCCTTATCAAAACTTCCACTTTATCAATTCCCAATTTTTTGCAAGCGTTTGCAATTGTTTCTGCAACTCTGGAAGCAGCAAATGAAGTTGATTTTTTTGTTCCCTTAAATCCCACCGAGCCTGCCGATTTCCATGCCAAAACTTGTCCCTTTGAATTTGTAAGAGTTAAAATTGTGTTGTTGTACGAAGAAGAAACGTAAATTTTTCCTTCTTGAATTCCCACTACAGTTGATTTAACCTTAACTTCTTTTCCAACTGCTTTATCAATTTTTTCCTGCTCTTTTACGGCCTCTTCTTGGCTTGTTTCTATAATATGTTTTTTTCCCATTTTACTAATTTATTAAGTTAAGCGAGGCAATGAGATTTTTCGAAGCTTGTTGTGCAAAGCGAATAAGTGCGTGAAAAATTTTATTGCCGAGCGATATTATGTTGGCGTTGCGGCTGGTTTTCTTCCAGAACCCATTGTTTTCCTTACATTTCCCCTGACTGTCCTGTTATTTGTTTTTGTTCTCTGACCTCTTACCGGCAAACCTTTCGCGTGCCTTAATCCTCTCCAGGCTCCAATGTCTTTTAATCTTTTGACATTAATCATAACCTGCCTTCTCAAATCTCCTTCAATTTTATAATTTTTTTCAATGTAATCTTTTAAATCTCCAACTTCTTTTTGTGTCAGATCGGACGCTTTTTTGTTTTCATCAACTTCTAGTTCGGCTAAAATTTTCTTGCTCAAAGCATTTCCTATCCCGTAAATATAGGTCAAAGCAATTACTATTCTTTTGTTTTCAGGGATATTTACCCCGGCAATTCTTGGCATGTTTTTATTTTTTAATTAACCTTGTCTTTGTTTGTGTTTTGGATTCTTTTTGCAAATAACATAAATTACACCCTCTCTTCTGATGATTTTGCAATCGTTACAAATTTTTTTAATTGATGGTCTTACTTTCATTTTTAATAGAGACTAAAAAAATATTTAGTTTAAAATATTTTAAACTAAATATTTTAACATTATTTTAAGCGATATACTATTCTTCCTTTGCTTTCATCGTACGGAGTCATTTCAAGCGACACCTTGTCTCCGGGCAAAATGGTGATTCTATTCATTCTCATTTTACCCGAAAGAAATCCTGTGATTTCTCTTCCGTCCTCTAATACTACCTTAAAAAAGGCATTTGGTAAAGCCTCTATCACCCTGCCCTCTTTTTTTATAATTTGACTATTTTTTGCGTCGTTTCGAACCATTTATGTAATAACAATATCTTAGCAAATTAACCCCAAAAGGTCAAGCCTATCACTAAAATTTCAACTCTAGCTTTACGGCTTTTTGATTTGCGGGGGCCGAGGTTACCCAGAATGGCCAAAAATTAACCTTAATTTTAGAAACCTGGTCGCCCATATTACTGCTGATTGTCTGGTTAATTTGGTTTGCATTTTTGCCAAGCAAAGACAACACCACCGAATTTTCATCTACATTTTGATAAGAGCCTTCAGAAAAAGTTAAATTCAAGGTTGCCTTTCCGCCTGAAACATCAACTGTACCCGCTGTATAGCTAACTTGAAAACTGCTGTCTAATAATTTTTCTCCATTTTGCAATTGCGAAGCAATATAATCTTTTGCAAATTGGTCTAAGTCAGATTTTTTGAAAGCCAACCCGCTGGCTTTTATTGTTGACTGATAATTAAACTTATCTGTTACTGTTCCCGATTTTGTTGGAGACGAGGTGCTAACAGTATCAGTGGAAAGCGCGCTATCGATTAAGGTATAATCAGATGGAATTTGGCTTTTTAGCGCGTCAATTGCTTCCGCCGTGGATTTTTTCACTAAAACATCATTGGCGCCTTGAAGGTCATCGTCGGTTACTTTTGTGATTTTTCCGGTATACCCGCCGGTCATTGCGCTTGTAGAAACAGCATAAACACTGTAATAGTCTGGCGTGCCCTTAGCCCAGGAATTGAAAAATTAGATGGCGCAATATTATAGCTACCCCCTCCCTCAACAGCCTGAACTTGAACCTGCACCGTTCCGGGAGTAATTTTGCTTCCGCTTTTTTTTGCGGCCGGAATCACAATTTTTTGCATAGACACAAAAAGTTTTCCCGAGTCAGACATAAAGTGCGTGCCAGCCTTAAAAGTAAATGGCGTTGGCGGATCAAATTTGTTGTAAATTGTTATGGTTCCCATTGCCTCACCTTGATTGTTTGCGCTTCCGGTTGCCGGAAAATCTTGCGATTCTGTTTTTGAGGCTTCAAAATATTTCACAGGAATAATTGCTTTAGCATCATCAACAGACCCTGCCGATTTATCAGCCGATATTGTTTGTTTAAAACTTAATGTGGAGACTCTGGGCCAAATTTGCACATCGGCTTTTGGCAAAGTTAAAAATAAATATATTCCAACAATCAGCAAGACAGCAAAAATTCCAACAGTAATCGGCAAAGCAAAGGATTGTTTTTCTTTTGGCTTTCTGGCAACGGTCCTTTTTTCAACCTGCCTACGAACCGGACTTTTCTTTTCCTGCAAAAATTCTTTTAATTCTTTTTCAACTTTTTTTGCTACTTTGGGAGGCTTGATGTCGTATATTTTTTTTGCCATATTATTAATTAAGCGAGAGAAATGATTTGTAGCGTACCTCGCAAGGCAATTTTGCACGGTCCCGCGAAGCGGGAAAATTGCCGCGAATTGAGTGAGTTGCGCGCTGGCGCAACGAACGCTAGCGAAAAATCATTTCTCGAGCGATTATTTATTCTAAAACTGCTTTAATTCTCCGGACTCCGGAGCTAGAAGATTCTTCTTTTTGAATTTTAAAATGTCCCATCACCCCTGTCCTATCAACATGAGGTCCTCCGCAAATCTCTTTACTCACATTTTCTGCGCCCTTGCCCACAAAATAAACTTTTACAATTTGGCCATATTTTGAATCAAAAACACCCATTGCGTTTATTTCTTTGGCCTTTTCCAGCGGCATTTCTTCAAACCAAACAGGCAGGTCTTTTTTTATTATATCATTTACAAAACTTTCCACATCTTTTATTTGTGCACCGGTCATTTTTTCTTTGTGCGCAAAATCAAAGCGCAATCTTTCAGCAGTAATATTGCTTCCTTTTTGCAAAACATCGTCGCCCAAAACTTCTCTCAAGCCAGCCAGCATCAAATGCGCGGCAGTATGTAATTTTGTGGTTTGCTCGGAATGGTCTGCCAATCCTCCCTTAAATTCCCCGGCCGATGCCGTTCGCGACAAATCCTGGTGATTTTTTAGTTCACTGTTAAATTCTTCCAAATTAACTTTAATTCCCTTTTCTTTTGCTAAATCCATCGTCATCTCAATTGGAAAACCATACGTTTGATATAAATCAAAAGCTTCTTTTCCGGAAATTACATCCACACTCCTTATTTGTTCAAATTTTATCAAACCTTTTTGCAAAGTATTTCTAAACTGAGCTTCTTCTTTGCTAATTTCTAAAATTATAGAATCTCTTTTTTTATACAAAGCAGGATATGCTTCTTTATATATTTCAATTACGCAGTCAATAATTAAACTTAAACCTTGTTTCATTTTAAGCAAATCCGAATATCTCACCACGCGTCTTATTAATTTTCGCAAAACATATCCGCGGTCTTTGTTTGAAGGCTCAATTCCTTCCGCGGTCAAAAATACAGCAGCTTTTATATGGTCTGCAACAATTCTAAAAGCCTTAACATATTCTCCTTCATATTTTTCTTTGGATAACTCTCCTATTTTTTCTATAATCGGCAAAAACAAATCGGTTTCATAAACATTTTCTTTGCCGTTTAAAACGGCAACAGTTCTTTCCATGCCCATTCCGGTGTCAACATTTTTTTGTTCGGCCAAATTATACTTGCCATCTTTGTCTTTTACATATTGCATAAAAACATCATTCCAAATTTCCACCCAGTTTTTATCTTTTGCATCAAAAACTTTTGGCGCTGGCTTGTCATTAAGTTTCCAATAAAACATTTCTGTATCGGGTCCGCACGGCCCGGTTTCTCCTGCTGGCCCCCACCAGTTGTCCTCTTTTGGTAAAAATGCAATACGTTCTTTTTTAATTCCCAGATTTTCCCAAATTTTTGCCGATTCTTCGTCTCTTGGAGCGTTTTCATCTCCAGCAAAACAACTCACCGCCAACCTTTCTAAAGGAATTTCCAGCTCTTTTGTCAAAAATTCAAAACTCCATTTTGTGGCTTCTTCTTTCCAGTAGTCTCCCAAACTCCAGTTTCCCAGCATTTCAAAAAAAGTCAGGTGAGTGTCGTCACCAACCTCGTCGATGTCTCCGGTTCTTATACATTTTTGCGCATCGGCCAGCCTTTTGCCTTCGGGATGCTTTTGTCCCAGTAGATATGGCACCAAAGGATGCATTCCGGCTGTTGTAAACAAAACAGTCGGGTCGTTTTCCGGAACCAAAGAAGCGCTGGGAATAATTTTATGCCCGTTTTTTTTATGAAAATCTAAAAATTTATGGCGAAGGTCAGATGATTTCATTGTTTATTTATTTTACACAAAAAATGATTTTTACGCAATAATATTCAAAAAGTCCCAGAACAAAGTCTGGGACATATTTTTATCTCAATGATGCGTTCCATGAACAGCTCCTGCGTGCCCAACGACGCTTTGCGTTTGCTGGTGCACATGCTCCATGTGCCGTTTGCGCAAATAATGCATTTGCCATGGTGTGTACCTGTTTCCATACCATAGCCAAAAGCCATCTTCAAGAAGAACCGGCTCTTCAATGTATACAGGATATGGAAAATACGTCTGATTGGGCTGGCTTTCATCTTGTCCGTTTTCGGCCCTAACAATTGCTTCGGCTTTTGCTTTTGCCCGCGCTTCAACTAAAGCCTTGTCCAAGGCTTCTGCCTCAACTTTGGCGCGAGCTTCGGCTTTTGCTTTTGCCGGAGCTTCGAGTATTTCTTTTCCTAACTCGGCAACTTTGTCAATGCACGTCTTTGCGTACTCTTTGGCCTTAGAAAGGCTATGAACTTTTTCCAGGGATTGGGCGGCGGTCTGGGGTTTTAAACTCTTAATTTCTTTTACTTTGTCGGCGCTTTTTTTTGCCTCGGCCCTGGCTTGTTCTAAACACTTTTTTAAAAATTGCATTCTATGCTGATATTCGACCGAAGAATTTTTATCCTCGGAGGTTGCGGCTTCACTTACGTTATTTCCAGATCCGATTCCAGCCTTTTCCGCTAAAATTTCGTCTGGAGTTTTTGTATTAAAAACATCCTCTGCCAATACAATTTTGGTTACAAAAAGCAAACCACAAAAAATCAACAAACAGCGTATCATAGTATCCTCCCGCAGGTTTGAGATAAATTAGGCTGTAAATGAACAAGACAAACTGGGTTTCTAGATTAACAATACCACAACTATATATGAAGTCAACATTATTTTTTATGTGTACCGGTCTGCAATGTTTGAAGCGGCAAATGACATTGGCTTAATTCTTGGCGTAAATCCGGTGCTTATAATCAAACCGGTTACTTCTTTTACCATTTCTTTTGTTTTGCCTAGCTCCCCCACATCGGCGTGGATATATTCAAAAACATATTTTAAGCCAAGTTTATTTTCTTTTTCCAAGGTTTCACGCAAAGACAAGGCCAATTCGCAAGACAAATAAACTTCCTGCAAAATTCTCATTTTCCAATTTGTTGGCACGTTGGCAAATTTCTTTAAATAATTGTCGGGATATTGCATTTTTTTCAAAAAGAACCTTCCGCCGGCCCCGGTTCGCAAAACCACAATTGCAATTGGAAAAAACGGCTTATCAGAAGACGGCGAATCGCATCCCACAATAACTTCATATTTATACTCTGACCGTTCTCGCATATAACCAAAAATTTCTTTAATCACCTGGTCTAAAGTCAAATTTCCCTTGCTTGGACTAAAAAAATGTCCTTTGGTTAATATGTTATCCTCCATATTTTTAACGTACTAAAAAAGGCTGACTTAGTCAACCTTTTTGTAATTATTCAGCCGATTTGATAATTTTCACAAATTCATCAGCATTCAACGAAGCTCCACCCACCAACAACCCGTTTGCTCCGGCGTCTTTTATATATTCGCCGGAATTTTCGCTTTTGACGCTTCCACCGTAAAGTATTCGGGTATCTTTTTTTACAAGCTGTCTAATAAAATCAAGCGCTTCTTTTGTTTCGGCAACACCGCAATTGTTTCCGGTTCCAATTGCCCACACAGGTTCGTAAGCAACATTTACATTATCAATATCAAAAACATCTTTTAAGCCATTTTGCACCTGCCTTTTTAAAACTTCATTTTTCTTTCCGCCATCTCTTTCTTCGGCGGTTTCTCCAACGCAGAAAATAATTTTTAATCCGACAGCAAGAGCAATTTTTATTTTTTTGTTTACAGTTTCGTCAGTTTCGCCAAAATATTTTCTTCTTTCAGAATGTCCAATTATTACATATTCAATTCCCAAATCTTTTAACATTCCAGCAGAAATTTCTCCGGTAAAGGCGCCTTTTTCTTCAAAATAAACATTTTGCGCACCCATTGCAATTATGCCTTCTCCAAAACCGGAGGCATATAAATAAACCGAGGGAGGGCAAACAACTACTTCAGGATCCAACCCCTTGGTGCCTTCTCTTATTGCGTCAAAAATTTCTTTGGCTTCCTTTTGCGAATTAGGATTCATCTTCCAATTCGCCGCAATTAAATTTTTCATGTCTAGATTTTTAATTTATCTTAACACGTTTTATAAATCAGTTAAAACTCTTGGCCCCTTTTTGGTGATGGCAATTGTGTGCTCAAAGTGAGCTGCAAGCGAGTTATCGCGGGTGGCGTAGCCATAGCCGTCGCCCGATTTTCGCAAAGTATAATCCCCCGATGTAACCATTGGCTCGATGCAAATTACCATTCCCTCAACCAATTTTTCTCCGCCTCCGCGCTTGCCATAATTTGGAATTTTAGGATCTTCGTGTAAATTTTTTCCAATTCCGTGTCCGCACAAATCCCGCACAACTCCAAACCCCTGGTCTTCCACAAAGCGTTGCACCGTGTTGCCAATGTCGCCAATTGTGTTTCCAACTTTTGCTTTTTTAATTCCCAATCGTAAGGATTTTTTTGTGACATTAATTAATCTTTTTGCTTCAAATGAAACATTTCCAACCGCAACAGTTAAAGCCGAATCGGTATTATAACCTTTGTACAAAACCCCCAAATCCAATTTTAAAACATCTCCATCTTTTATAACATAATTCGACGGAAGCCCATGCACAACATTTTCATTTACCGAAGCGCACAAAGAATACGGAAAACCATCATAACCCTTAAATCCCGGTTTTCCTCCTTTAGACAAAATAAGAGCCTCTGCGGCTCTGTCTAGTTCCAATGTGGTAATTCCGGGCTTTGCCATTTTTTCCAACTCCTTCAGCGCAAAAGCTAAAATTTTTCCACCCTCGGTAATTATTTTGATTTCTTCTTCTGTTTTTATTGTAATCATTAACTTTTTACAATTTCAAAAACATCTTTGTGCACATTTGCGGGCGACTGTTCGCCATTTACCTTGTTTACTTTCAAACCCTCTTTTTCAATAATTTGCGCCACAGGATAAGTTTGTTCTTTATATATTTCAATTCTTTTTTTGATTGTTTCTAGGTCGTCCAAGCCTTTTCTTTTTACCAAGGCCGATCCGTCAAGTGGGCATAAGGTCAAATTTTCTGTTTCTGGTGTAAATAAAATTGAGTGCCTAACCAAGTCACAAATTCTTCTGTGAGAGTTTCTTTGAATCGTTGTCTCAGCCGAAATTTCCAGCATTACAAAACGTATATTTTCTGCGCCGTAAAGATGTTTTAAAAGCGGAATTTCTTTCTCGGCTTCGTAAACTGTGCGCGGGGAGCCCGAAAAAATAATGCTTTTTCCTTCGCAAGATAATTCCTTTATTTTTTCGACCATCCAAAAAACAACCAATGGCGGGCTATTTAAAAGTCCCGATTCCCATCTGGATTTTTCATCTTCAATTTTATATGTTTGCCCTTCTATATCGTATGTCTTTCCAGTCTCATCGTTTTTAATGTGGAATTCTATAATTTTACTAGACTCAAAATGATAATATCCAGTTTTCTCCGCTAAAATTTCTGCTTGAGTGCCCTTGCCAGCTCCAGGCTGGCCAAACAACATTACAATATGTTTTGACATTTAAATTAAAATTAAAAAGTTTCGTATTCGCGCATTTGAAGTTGCGCATTAATTTGCCTAACGGTGTCCAGCACAACGCTAACAACGATTAAAAGTGAAGTTCCTCCAACCAAAAATGTAAATCCTGTAACTCCTGTAACTCCGGCAACAATTGAAGGCAAAACCGCAATTAGTCCCAAAAACATCGCTCCGGTGAACAAAACTCTGTTCAAAACGTGCTTCATAAAGTCAGCAGTTGATTTCCCCGGTCTAACGCCGGGCACAAATCCACCCATTTTCTGCAAGTTTTCTGCAATTGTTTTTGGATCAAATGTAACTGCTGTGTAAAAATATGTAAAAAGAATAACCAGCAAAAAGTACAAAAC
>Ga0114951_10005222_pt1 | contig 12096 bp, 7 predicted proteins | sample AM7aDNAmetaG_FD_88677 | JGI IMG/M metagenome (GOLD analysis project Ga0114951, IMG submission 88677) | Freshwater microbial communities from Finland to study Microbial Dark Matter (Phase II) - AM7a DNA metaG | ecosystem: Environmental > Aquatic > Freshwater > Lake | place: Finland: Lake Alinen... | reverse complement strand
GCCGGTAGCTCAACTCCGCGTCAAAGGCAAAGAGGTCGCCGACGTACTGGGCGACGTACTCCTGGTTCAATCCCTGGCTGCCCGCCGGAACGTCGCGGCTCAGTTGGCGGCAGAACGCCTTGATGAGAGGAAATCGCTTCTCGGCGAGAATGCGCAGTTGTTCCGCCTCCTGCCGGGCGGACTTCTCGAACAGGGCGCGCTGCCCGTCATTCAGGATGTACAGGACGTTCCCCGAGACGCGATTCAGAAAGACCGGATTGTGCCCTTTCTCCGCCGCGTCGATATCGCGCATGTACTGGAAGCCGAAGAAGTCGCAGACTTTTCCCGGCGGCAGGAACGTGCAGGCGCCGTAATCCCCCGTGATGAAAGCCAGGCCGCTGAAAGCTATCGTATGAAGCTGCGCCTCGTCCGAAACGGCCTGTTCAATCGAGTATTGCTGCCGACCCTGCCGCTGATCGCCGTCGCGGGGCGGCGGCTGCCCCGCGCAAAGCGCGAGCTGCGCCTGGCCGAGGCACAGAGCCAGGAATGCGGCTGTTGTCACGCCCTTCGCGAGTCCAATCTTCGGCAACATGGCTTCTTCCTTTCATATGCTGAACCTGTTGTTCGCCACATAATCAGTTTGACGTTCGGTCTTCCGCTTGCGCTTGCGAGCAATAGGGCCAGGGTTAGCAGGGCAAGGCATGCCTTGCCCCTACCTGCGCGTCAAGGCGACTTGCCCGTTGCGGTCTCCTGAGTCGCGCTTCCTCCACGCACGAGACGGACGTAGTTCTGTATCCGAATGACATCCCCCTGCGGCCCGCGCCCGTGGGGATAGTCGGCGGCGTTGCCCATCTTGGGATCGCTCCGTTGAGCCCCGGCGCCGTGGACGTCCAGGAGTTTGAACTCCCCCCTGCCGGGAGGCATTTGCATCCAGCCGGTGGCGCGACCGAATGCGACGTAGACGGCGGCGACGCCCTGGCGGTCCGGTGGCCCGTCGAGGTGGGTGGTGCCGGTCCAGAAGAACGGGCCCTCGCCGTCGGCGAGTTTCGAAATCTGGAAGATCGGATCGATGGCGGGACCGCGCCGCGCTGGGTCCGCCGCCTGCGGGGCGCGCGTGTAATCGACGATGCTCTGCAACTCCTTCGCGTTCGGCAGCCGCCAGTCGTCGAAGCCCAGGAACTTCTCCCTATTCCGCGCCTGGACCCACGCCAGCGCCCCCTGCCAGTTCATCCCCGCTCCGCTATCGGCTTTGGACCACATGAGGGAGGTGGCGCGGTCGGTGATCGTTGCGTCGCCGTTGTCAAGGAAATCGTTCCTGCCGTATTCCGGGTTGCCGCAGACATACCGGACGTAGAGTCTGTTCTCGCCCGCGCCCGGGCGGGGCGAACTCTTCGGGTACCCCTTGATGCGCCCGTCGGCGAAGTTGACCCCGAACGCCGTGGGGTTGCCGTTCATCGTCGTTCCGGCGTAGGTCGTCGCGGACCAATCCTGGCAATCGATCCCCCGTTCGCCCTGCGCTTCATCCCCGTACACGAACTCGAACGCCCTGGCGTCGAGGTAAGGCGTGGAGTTGGCCGCCGACTGGTGGAATCCTCCCATGAAGTTGATCAACGAGTAGAGTTCCTTGATCGTGGGCATCCGCCAGTCCGCGTGCCCGCCAACGCGACATTCCGCCGCTCCGGCGGCCGCCTCTTTCCACGTGACTTTGCCCCCCCGCGCCTTGACCCACATCAACCCGGTGTTCACGTCGGTGACCGTCCCATCGCCGTTGTCCTTATAGGCAGGCGCGGGGCCCGGATGCTGCGCGTCCTGGCCGTAGAACGGTTCGCCCGGCTTCGGAGGGAATATCTCTCTGGAGTTATCGTAGCACTTGCTCTGGCCGGTGCCGACGACGGCATAGGGGACGCCCCCGTGCGCCATCCCGCCCAGCAGGCAGAGCGCGGTCGGCAGGCTGCTCAAGGCGACGAACGCTCTCATGGCTCACTCCTTTCGAGGTGGCGGAGGCGGAGGAGGGCCTTCGCGGTCGCGAGTCTCCTCAGGCCCTGGGAACCGAGTGTAGACCACCTTGAGTTCGGCGCTGCCAAGGATGCGCCCCTTCATGGCGTCGAGCAGCACCTCGCGGCTGACTTCTTTCGGCGGAACCGTGATCGTCGGCGGTGCGGACAGGGCGTAGAGGGTGTAGATATACGTCTTGGGTCCCGGTCCCTTCGAATGAGGCGGAGCATACTCCGTCCGCCCGTTGATGCTGTTGTTGCCCAGCGTGCCGACCCCTTTGACGTTCTTCGGGAGGCACTTGGCGTCGGCGGGGATATCGTAAAGTATCCAGTACCACTTGACGTCTCCGGGGCCTGGGATATGGTGCATGATCAGGGCAAAACTCTTCGTCGCTTCCGGCGCACCGATCCATTCCAGCGGTAGCGTCGCGCTGGCTCCGTCGCCGGTGAACTCCTTGGGAAGTTGTCCGCCGCTTGTCACTTCAGAACTGCTGAGAATAAACGCCGCCTCACCGGCAGGAAGCTCCTTGTCCTGCCCTGACGCTGCAAGCTGCATCCCCAAGATCAGGACAACGGCAATCAGTGTCGCTGGAATGACGCTATAAATAACGCCTTTCACGGTATTCAGCCTCCTTTTCGGCGGCAACCCTGGCCCGGAGACGCACCATAACTTGCAGTCACAAGAGTAGTTCCGTGGGAAGCTCCGTTTCTTCCATGATAATAGCAGTAATGGAGTTGGAAGATGCCATTCCTTGTTCCTCCCCGCCACATCTCCTTGCGGCAGGCCCAACTCCTTTCTATAATACCAAGATACGCAGCCTGGCTTCCTGGCTGCGGGAGGCGGATGAATCTTATGCCCGAATATGCGAGTGGACTGGACTCCAGCGTCCTGGTTCTGAACCGCTACTTCATGGCGGTCCACGTCATTTCGGCGCGCAGGGCGTTCACGCTCGTCTGCAAGCGCGTGGCTGAGATTGTGCACGTCACTGAGGATCGTTACGACTCCTTCAGCTTCGACAGTTGGCGCGAGGTATCGCAGTACAAGGAACTCTTTGACGACGCGAACGATCCCCTGGAGTGGATTCGGACGGTCTCCTTCGATATCCGCGTGCCACGGGTTATCCGCTTGCTGACTTACGACAAGCTACCGCGCGAACGAGTTCAGTTCAACCGTCGCAACCTGTTCGCGCGGGATGAGAACCGCTGTCAATACTGCGGGCGGCGCTTCCCCACGAGCGAACTAAGCCTCGATCACGTGGTGCCGAAGACGCAGGGCGGCCGCACGAGTTGGCTGAACGTCGTCTGCGCCTGCACCAACTGCAACAAGCGCAAAGGGGGCCGGACCCCCCTGCAGGCGAATATGCGGCTGTTCAAGCAGCCCGTCGAGCCGAAACGCAGCCCGGTGATTCATTTGAAATTGCGGTCGGGGCGTTACCGCTCCTGGAAGACCTTCCTGGACAGCGCATACTGGTCCGTGGAACTGAAGCAGGAATAAGCGCGGGCCTCTTGGCAACTGACCATTGCCCATTGATTATTCCCCCTGGGGGCAACTATGTGCGGGATTTTCGGATATGTCGGTCCGCGCACCAGCGGCGCGCTGCTGCTGGAGAGCCTTGCGCGGCTTGAATACCGGGGTTACGACTCCTGGGGCGTGGCGCTTGGCGGCGCGCAGGGGCTTCAAGTCAGGCGGCAGGCCGGACGCATCGGCGATTTCCGCAGCGAGGAGTCTCCATCGAGCGGCGGCTGGGGCGGCATCGCGCATACCCGCTGGGCGACGCACGGCGCCCCCACCGAATCCAATGCGCACCCCCACCTGGACTGCTCCGGCGAAATCGCGGTCGTCCACAACGGCATCATCGAGAACTTCTCCGTCCTGAAACGGAAACTTGAGTCGCAGGGGCACAAGTTCCGCAGCGAGACCGACACCGAAGTCATTCCGCACCTCATCGAGGAGATGCTCAAGAGCCAGCCGGACTTCCAGACCGCCTTCGTCGATGCGCTCAAGCTGATCGAGGGGACGTATGGGCTCGCCGTCATCTCGGCGCGGCATCCCGGCACCCTCTTCGTGGCGCGGCACGGCAGCCCGATGGTGCTGGGGCTGGGCAAGGGGGAAATGATGGTCGCCAGCGACCCCGCCGCCCTGGTCGCCCACACACGCCGCGTCGTCTACATGGGGGATGGCGAGGTGGCGACTCTCACCGCCGGCGGCCACCATACGCAGAGCCTGGATGCCATTCCCGTGACGCACGAGGTTCAGCAGATCGCGTTCGATCTTCCCTCCATCGAGCGCGGCGGCCATCCGCACTTCATGCACAAGGAAATCTTCGAGCAGCCCGAGACGATCCACAACGCCTTTCGCGGGCGCATGGTCCATTCGGAGGCGACCGCCCGGCTGGGGGGTCTCGATGACAAGCTGCTGCGCAAAGTGAAGAAGTGCCACATCCTCGCCTGCGGCACCTCCTGGCATGCCGCGCTGGTGGGCAAGTACCTGCTGGAAAACATGGCGCGCATGCCCACCGAGGTGAGCTACGCCGCCGAGTTCCGCTACGCGAACCCCGTCGTCGAGCCGGGCACGCTGGTCATCGCCATCAGCCAGTCCGGCGAGACCGCCGACACGCTGGCGGGCGTGCGCGAGGCGACCTTGCGCGGCGCCACCGCCATCGGCATCTGCAACGTCGTCGGCTCCTCCATTGCGCGCGAGTGCGGCCAAGGGGTGTACATCCACGCCGGGCCGGAGATCGGCGTCGCCTCCACGAAAGCGTTCACCGGCCAATTGGCCGTCCTCTCCCTCCTGGCGCTCCACCTCGGGCGCATGCGCGGCATGTCCCTCCGCGACGGCCTCCAATTCATGCAGGCCATCGAGAAACTGCCGGAGCAGGTGGCGGAGACTTTGAAGTGCGACGACTCCATCAAGGAGTTGGCGCGGCTGTATGGCGACGCCAATAACTTTCTCTATGTGGGGCGGCTCTATGAGTATCCGGTCGCGCTGGAGGGGGCGCTCAAGCTCAAGGAAATCTCGTACATTCACGCGGAGGGGATTCCCGCCGCGGAGTTGAAGCACGGCCCCATCGCCCTGGTGGACCCGCAGATGCCCACGGTGGTGCTCGCCGCGCAGTCCGGCATCCTGCCAAAGATGATGGGGAATCTCCAGGAAATTCACGCGCGGGGAGGCCGCATCATCGCCATAGCCCGCGAGGGGGATACGGAGATTCCGCGAATCGCGGAGCACACCCTGTTCATCCCCCCCACCCTGGACCCGCTCGTTCCGATCCTCGCGGTGGTTCCGCTGCAACTCCTGGCGTACCATATCGCCGTGCGGCGCGGCTGCGACGTGGACCGCCCGCGCAACCTGGCCAAAAGCGTCACTGTGGAGTGAGCCGATGAACTGCAACCTCGTGCTTTTCGAAGACCATTGCCTCGCCGACATGTCGCCGGTGACGCTGACGCGCCCCGCCTTCGCCGTCAGTTCAGCCGCATACAACCTGTACGACGTGGCGCGGATGGCGTCGAGCGAGATCAGTTACATCGTCCGCGATTATCTGGCCAAGTCCGCCCTCCGGCAGTTTCCCGCCGCCGCCCCGGCCGGCGGGCCGACGTTGTTCCTGAACGCCTCCGTTGTTCCCGACGTGCGCTATGCGGAGAAGATCCGCAAGCTTATGGCCGCCGGCCGCCCCTTCCTCTGCCCCGTCGGCCAGCGCGTGGCGGCCGCGTTCCTCCCCTCCGGGACCCCCCTGCCGTCAGGCCTGACGGCGGAGTCGGTGACCCCCTTCCTGCTCAACTGCAACCTCCCGCTGGCCGAGAGTGAACACTTCGCCCTGCTGGATTATCCCTTCCAGATCATCGCGCACCTCAAGAAAGTTTTCCCGGAGAACATCCGCCTCAAGGCGGCGGAGAAGAAGTTCGCCCAGGTGCAGCCCGGCGTGTACGCCGGGAAGGATGTTCAGATACCCCACTCCGCCGTCTTTCACGCGGAACAGGGCCCCATCGTTCTGGACGACGGCGTGCGCATCCTCGATTTCACCTACTTCCAGGGCCCCCTCTACATCGGCCCGCGCTCGCGCGTGATCGAGCACGCCTCCGTCAAGGAGTTCAGCTCCATCGGGCACACCTGCAAGGTCGGTGGCGAAGTCGAATGCAGCATTATCGAGGCGTACAGCAACAAACAGCACCACGGATTCCTCGGTCATGCCTACATCGGCTCCTGGGTCAACCTCGGAGCGGGCACCAGCAACAGCGACCTCAAGAACACCTACGGCGAAATCCGCATCGAGCACCGCGGCCGGCGGCTCGACACCGGCATGCAGTTCTTCGGCTGTGTCATCGGCGACTTCTCCAAGAGCGCCATCAACACCAGCATCTTCACCGGCAAGATCATCGGCGTCTCCAGCATGTTGTACGGCTACGTCAGCCAGAACGTCCCCTCCTTCTGCAACTACGCCAAGTCCTTCGGGCAAGTCACGGAGTGTACGCTGGAGCAGGCGATCGTCACGCAGAAGCGGATGTTCGCGCGCCGAAATGTGCAGCAAAGCGAAGAGGACGTGGCGCTCCTGACCCGGGTTTTCGACATGACGCGCGACGAGCGCACGCTCTCGGCGGAACTGCCGGTTCTGTAAGCCGTTTCACTTGCGCCTGCGCCCTTTGCGCGTTATGCTGTCGAGATATTTTTCGAACGTCCGCATATTTCCGATGTCAACAGGAAGGACAACGCCATGGCCATTAATCTGATGACCACCCTCCGCGGGTCGCTGTTGGAGAATTTCTTCCCGAAGGGTTGGGACCTCGCCAAGTTCGACCGAATTCTGAGCCGCTCCGAGAAGGAGCCGGTCAAGGAGCTCACCCGGCGCGAAACCTGGTGGAACAAGGGGTACAAGCCGGTCGTCTGCGACGATATCCATGACTTCGACATGCTCATGGGGCATGAAATGGCCATGCAGATCCGCCGCACGCGCGAGGCGGGCCAGCAGTTGGCCATGATCCTGCCGGTCGGGCCGATGGGAATGTACCGGTGGGCCGTCTACTTCCTGACGGAGTGGAACGTCCATTGCGACCACGTCCACGGCTTCAACATGGACGAGTGGAGCGACGGCGACGGCAATACCCTGCCGCCGAGCAACCCCGGCGCTTTCCAGTATGCCATGGAGCAGGCCTTCTACAACCCGCTGGGCAAGCTGACCATCCCCAGGAGCCAGCGCAATTTTGCGGTCAAGAACAACCTGCCCAGCTATCCCGCGAAGATCGCCGCCCTCAAGAAGAAAGGGGCCAAGCTGGTGGTGGCCTACGGCATCGGGCGCGTCTTCCACATCGCCTTCTGGGAGCCGCATTTCGCCGCCGAGTTCCGCACGGAGGCGCAGTGGAAGAAGCAGCCGTATCGGCTCGGCGCGAAGCTGCACCCGCTCACCATCGAGCAGAACGCCATCACCTCGTTCCGCAGCCGCACGACGCTGGTGCCCGCCCGCGCCAACACCATCGGGCCGGGGCTCTTCCTCCAGGCGGACTACTGCATCGGCGGCGCGGACGGGTTGCTCAATCGCGGCATGATGTGGCAGGGACTCTCGCTGTGGGTGGCGCTGCATCACCGGCCCAGCCCGTGGATTCCGGCCAGCTACATGTCCACCATGCCCGGCCGGCTCTTTTTCCTCCGAGGCCTGGCCGGCCCGCTCGTGGCGGAGTGCAACTAGGGACGTGGCGCACCGTGAGATGAAGTGGCAATGGCCTTTTGTTCGCCGGGGCGAGGCACCGCGTTGCCCCGGTAAATGAGGTGGTTAAGTGAAAGTCATCAAATTCGGCGGCTCCTCCGTAGCGGATGCCAATCAGTTCCGCAAGGTGCGCGATATCCTCCTGGCCGACACGACGCGCCGCATCGTCGTCGTCAGCGCTCCCGGTAAACGCACCAAGGAGGATGTCAAAGTCACCGACCTGCTCATCCAGAGCGCGCGGATGCGCCTCAGCGGGCGGGACGTCGGAGGGGAAATCGCGCGCATCATCTCCCGCTATGAAGGCATCGCCTGCGATCTGGGCCTTCCCGCCGAGTTGATCCAGGGATTCCACACCGATCTTTGCCGCCGGCTTGAGGGAGACACCTCGCGCACGCGGGAGTTCGAGGATGGCATCAAGGCGCTGGGGGAAATGTACTGCGCCCAATTGATGGCCGCCTACCTGAATGAATCAGGCACCCCGGCGGAGTTCGTCGCGCCTGAAGAGGCGGGGCTGCTCGTCTCCGAGGAGTACGGCTGCGCGCGCGTGCTGGAAGCGGCCTACGCGAGCCTGGCGAAGCTGCGCAACCGGAAGAAGCTTGTGGTCTTCCCGGGATTCTACGGCTTCACCCGCGACGGGCACATCGCCACCTTCAGCCGCGGCGGCTCCGACCTCACCGGCGCGATCCTCGCCGCCGCCGTCGGGGCGAAGGTGTACGAGAACTTCACCGACGTGGATGGCATCGCCGCCGCCGACCCCCGCATCCTCAAGAACCCCGCGCTCATCCCGGAGCTCACCTACCAGGAATTGCGCGAACTGTCCTACGGCGGCTTCAGCGTCTTCCATGAAGAAGCCATGCTGCCGGTCTTCGAGGCGGGCATCCCGATCAACGTCCGCAACACGAACAACCCCTCGCATCCCGGCACCTGGGTTGTCTCCACGCGCGACATCGGCGGACGCGCCATCGTCGGGGTCGCCTGCGACCGCGGCTTCTGCGGCATTTACGTCAACAAGTACCTGATGAACCGTGAAAAGGGCTTCGGGCGCAAGCTGCTGCAGATCATCGAGGAGGAGGACCTTTCGTTCGACCACGCCCCCTCCGGCGTGGACAATCTCACCGTCATCCTGCGGCAGAACCAGTTGACCGCCCAGTTGATCGACCGCATCAAGGACCGCATCACGCGCGAACTGGCCGCCGACACGGTGTCCATTGAGAATGACATTGCGCTGCTGAGCGTCGTAGGGCATGGCATGCGCAAAACGCTTGGGATGGCGGCCCGCGTCACCGGCGCGCTGGCGACCGCCAAGGTGAACATCGAGATGCTGATGCAGGGCCCCTCCGAACTGACCATGATCCTCGGGGTCAAGGATGAGGATGCCGCCGTGGCCGTGCGGGCGATCTACGATGAGTTCTTCAACCCCAGCGCCGAACCGCCCCCCCTGCCGTGAGGCGGACTCCGTGGGAAGCGCGTTCTTGCTTTTCAGAGCGGTTCGCAATAGACTCACATGGACGCCTCGGAACGCGCCAGTAGCTCAGTTGGATAGAGCATCGGATTTCTAATCCGATGGTCGGGGGTTCGACTCCCTCCTGGCGCGCCATATTCACAGGCGCTCGACTCCTCGAATCTTCCAATGCCGTCAGGGTCGTCACTTCTGAACACCCGCCTCCGGCTTCTTCCGAATCAGATAGCCGTCGCCATTCCTGCTCATGGCAAGAAGGCCTTCGCTAGTGGGCTCGAAGAAAGCGATGTCCTGCGCCAGCCTGCTCCGCGCAGGCTCCTGTCCAACCCGGTGCAATAGGAGATCTTTCCCACCCGTTATGAGAGTCTGCCCGTCGTAGTACGCCGGCCAATAGCTTGTGCCGGGGTAGCCAAAGAGCGATTTGTCTTCGACTAGGCCATCATGCCCGAGCAAACAGGTCTGCTTAATGTTCTTGATGTCGAGCCATGTCGCGCTGGAGCCCATGGCGTACAGTAGTCCATGCGCGGAGAAGAGCATCGTGTGGCCGGCGTCCACCATGTAGACCCACTCCATGACCTTATCGAGTTTGTCGGCTTCAGGGGTGTAGCGATAGAGCGCATTTGATCCAATCCAAAGGCACTTGCGTTCTTCGTCGACTAGAAGCGTCTGAACCACAATATCGCGTCGTTGGGAGGCCTCCAAAGCAGTGTTCGAGACAATGGTGCGCGCCTGGCGGGAGGCCGGATCGTATACGACAAATGCATGTTTGAACTGAGTCGGCGGGCCGATGCCCAGGTAGAGTTTTCCTTCGTATGCTGCCACGGCGGTGATCAGGACTCCGGGCAAGCCATCGGCCTCCGTCAGCAGCCGGGGGGGCTCGGTCTCGGAGAAAGCGACCACGCCGACCGTCGTGCCAATGTAGAGACGTTCCCCCATCATGGCGCCCATGCCTTCGGAGACGTACAGCATGTTCTCCTCGGGCAGCGTTAACGTCTGTGTCCGCAGCGCCGGACCGCCCGAGGGGAATGGATGCACGGTCACCGTTACGCTGTGACGCCCTTTATGATCGTTGGTGAGCACGATGCAATACAGACGATCCTTGTGGACGAGCGCGCCGGTGGCAGTCCCCTTCAAGCCCAACAGCAAGCGCCGCACTTCGTACTGGTTCCACGGATCGTCCGGCCCCGGCAGCGCGGGAAGCGCCACGCCCAACTTCTCGCGATATGCTTCCCAAGTGCGGATCATCTCCCGGATCGTTTCGGGATAGAGATTGGGCTGGCGCTTGAGACTGTCCTGCAAACCGGCGATGAGGCGCTGACACACAACGTCGGCTTCAGCCTTTCCCTTCGTCCGTTCCACCGCCTGCACCCACTCACTCTGCAGTCCACCTGACTGGAGCAGCCGCTGCGACTCCCCACCTTCCCTTATCCAAGGCCCCACGATTCGTTCACAATAGGCGGCTGCAAGCGCGGGCTTCGTCTCGTTGAGCAGATTGACCGCCCGGTAGGCAATGAAATTCATCGTGCCGTCATAGCCTGGAGGATAGTCAGCCCACTCTATGTCGTTGCATAGGTACTCCAAGACCGCTTTGGCGGCTTCCTGGGACGCCGAATCAACGATGAACAAGCCGACGTTGGCTGTGAACTGAACTCTCGGGTCCGGGTCTTCCCGAAAGGAGCTAAACGCCTCCACGAAGGGTTTGCGTACCTCCGGCGCTTCTTTCGGCAATGACTGAAGCGCGTTGTTAATTGAACCCTGCAACGATGACCCGAACGACCTGAATGCGCCGCCGACCGCGTTACCACGCCCCGTGGGCGCATCGCGCCAGAGGGTAATTATCTCTCGCCAGCCAGCAGCCTTCGCGGCGGCGTGCCCGAATCTGCCGATACACAGATCGCGCAGCGCGCTGTCCATGGCTTCCCAATAGACGATGCCATAATTCTGCGGGTCCTTCCTGGCAGCGACTGCGGCGGCGTCAAGAAGGTCCCGCTGCAATCTCGCCACCTCCGGCAGAAGAACCGCGGCCTCCCCTTTTGCATTGTGCGTGATTAGTCCTAGAGTCGGATAGTCATGCATGCCGAACTCACGGCCATACTCTATCTTCGTAAGAGCCACATTCCCTTCAAGACCAAAATCGAGCCGGTACTGCTCGCGAAGCAATGAGAGCATCCGGATTTCAAGTCGCATGGACTGCAACTGCTGCTGCTCCGTAGCTTCGTCAAATGGCGGCGGCTCATATCGACGAGACGTGGTACTGATGCGATGGGGGTAGCCAAGCACATGATCGCCGTAGCTGGCGGCTAGCTCGATCCGAGTGCAACGGTCGGGCCAGAGGGCATAGGCGGCTTCGATGGCGCGCAGCGCGGCGTCCTTTTCACCACAGGTGGCCAGCATCTGCGATTGGGCGAGGAACCGCCGTCCTTCCTTCTCCGGATCGGCGACGACCTGAGAGGGCGGTTTGAGTTTCAGCCGCTCCGTGATCGCCGCGACCAGTTCGCGCCGGAAGGGCTCAAGCTTCGCTGGATCGAATCGCAATGTCAACCGCTCCGGTTCCCCTCCGGCCAACGGCTGAATAAGAAGCGTCAACTCCACTTGTCCCTGCTCCGCGCTGCGCCGAATGCCCCCCTCCAGCAGTACTGTGGACAGTTTCAGCGCCTGCTCCACGTCCGTCAACTGTTTCTCCTCACGCAGACGCTGCAAGTGCTCGCGGTCAAGGAGAACCAGGGTCGGGCATTCCTGGAGGTCCGTTGAGAGCAGCATCCAGAGTGTGCGCGCGAGGCCATCCAGCGCCTGCCCCGGCTCCTCGTTGCGCAGGCCGAGAATCGCGGCATAGCGTCGATCCGCTGGAGGACTCTCCCGCTTTGCCAGCGCCCGGCGCACAACAGGCCCGATCCCCCCTTCCGTCTGCGCGAGGGAGGACTCCTCCCTCAGCGCACCGTCGAGCGCAATCCCCGTCTTCGTCTCGATC
>Ga0114951_10005215_pt1 | contig 12112 bp, 11 predicted proteins | sample AM7aDNAmetaG_FD_88677 | JGI IMG/M metagenome (GOLD analysis project Ga0114951, IMG submission 88677) | Freshwater microbial communities from Finland to study Microbial Dark Matter (Phase II) - AM7a DNA metaG | ecosystem: Environmental > Aquatic > Freshwater > Lake | place: Finland: Lake Alinen... | reverse complement strand
TCTCGGTGATATCTTTCTTTTGAACCTTTTCAACTGCGACTTTTAAGGCCATTTCCTTTCCAAACAATCCCGCTTTTTTCCCTGCTATAAGAAGGATTATCAAAACGATGCCCAGGATCGAGATATAGAGCACTTTGTTATTTTTCGTTTTCATTCGTATATCATTGGTGTTTTTAATTGGCCAAATTGATTAAAAAAATATTTCTCCATTCATCAGAATTAATGATTATGGCTCCAGCCGTTCCAGGAACGTCTGCCCTCATCAGAATGATTAACCAAACACTCTTTTTCAAAGAGGATTATGAAAGTCTAAAATTACGAATAATTATGGACCATTAAAGAAAAGAGACGAAAAATAGAGTAATCACAACACCCTTTGAACCCTACTCTTTATACTTATCTTTTTGATATGTACCATATCCATTAATATTGATTGCCTTTTCTTTAAACCTTATATTACAGGACTACCTCAGTAGAAAATCTACGCTCCCAGCTCACAACCTTATTACCTTATTTGGGGTTGAATGTCTTTTGATAAAATCGATGTAAAGTCCACTTTCTACTGAAGTTTTTACTTTAAAAATAAGGGTTTTTAAAGACATCGAATCAGGTTTGATCCAATTTGATGTTTATTCCCTTTGTATATGCCGTGTTTAATAAAAGCACGTTTTAATCCAATGAGGAAAACAAACCATGATTTATGTATAAAGAGCAGCAATGAACCAAGGTGTCTCCAACTCAACTCATTAATTGGTATTATGGGTAATTTTCCTGAACAGACCTATTATCCGGGCCAATAATCCGCGTTCCGACGAATCTCTTTCAAACTCAACTGGATCGTAAAAATTATTCATTGAAGAAACCAAACGATTTCGATCCATATGGAAGCCCTCGCACATTTTACCAATCAGCTCAGTACCTTCTGTTCCTATTCTTTTGCGAAAATGAACCAGGTCTGAGGGGTCGCAGGGAAATTTCCACTGGAATTCCGATTCCCCACAAAAATACTGAAAATAAGGATTCTGAATCCATTGCTCCATCACCGCTAAATCACCGAGATTATAGCTGATTTTAAGAAACATCAGCCCAACCATGATGCGGATGGGAACTCCTGGTTTACCGGTATTGGAATACAATTGGCCAAAGTCATTCTCAAACCGTTTCCAATCGACTTGGGCAGATAAGAGAACCAATTCGTGGTTAGGATTAATTATTTCGATTAGAATCGGACGAAAAATATTTCGTTGCTCCTGAGAAGGCAATTTTCCTTTCATAAATAGGCGATATTTACCACTAAATTATGCATAATTGATTTATTTAAAGCCATTAAGATCAGTAAGATATTAACATTTTGACGATAAAATACCAACAATGAACCTGAATCTACAACGAATGAGATCCCGGGAAATCCATTTTTGTCGGCTAACGGATTTATATGTCTGACAATTAACCGACTGAAAAAAATAGCACCCTTCCCGATATTGCATTATTACTCGCCGCAGATCAAGCATAACAGTCAGATGGGGGAAGTTAATTATTCCCAAATCTCAAGGGTTCCAAAAAGTCCGTACAAAAGGCTCTGAAATGTGGGGAAGACGGATCCATGCAAAATCGTGTCTATTCTGAAAGAATTGTTTTCAGAAATATTCCTCTAAATTAATCATAAATTGGGCCGGGTTTCCGTGTAGGCAAACGCAATTTTTTTATATATTTGACACTTCTTTTCAGCGAATAAAAATTCTGTTTTACCCAGTTTCTTTTCAGTTATGATCCGAAAGCTCAAATTCAAACAGTGGTCGTGGGTGGCATTTTTTATTGGTTTGATTGTCTGTACTATTTTGTTGATTATTGGCAATAAGACAGTGCACCTCACCTCAACTGATGATTATTGTCAAAAGTGTCACATACATCCGGATGCAGACGCATCCTGGAAAAAATCGCCTCACTTTTACAACCGTAGTGGTGTCAGGGTGCACTGTGTCGATTGTCATTTGCCGCCCAAGGAGGATTACCGCTATTTGGCCCAAAAGGCTAAAACCGGGTTGCACGATTTATATGCCTACTATTTCAGGGATAAGAAATCTTTTAACTGGGAAGATAAGAGGTTATTGGAACATGCCGTTAAAATTGTTTATAATGAATCGTGCATAAAATGTCATCAGAACCTGTTTTCCAAAGGACTTTCTGAAGAAGGGGGCACTGCTCATCTTTATTATGAAAAAAATGCAGAGAAACTTGATCTGCAATGTATTAATTGTCACCTTGATGTCGGGCACTACAATCCTAACTACAAACATGCAAAAATGACCGGCGTACCTCAGACAGGTACTGTTTCGCATAATTTATTTATTGCCCCGGCCAAAGTGACAACATTTGAAAATTTTAAGGAGTTCATACCCAATAGCGCAATCTCTTTTAATATGATCGCTGTAAGAGGGGGGACTTTTAAAATGGGAAGTCCTGATAATGAGCCATTTCGAAAAATCGACGAAGGACCGGTGCGGAACGTAACCATTTCTCCGTTCTTCATGGGTGAGGTTGAAGTTTCGTGGGACGAATTCTGGACCTTCTTTGCATCCACCATGTCGGAGGGCCGCGTCGATCCCAATCTGGTTATGGCCCATAATGCCAATTCGCCCGACGCAGTGACCGGACCTACTCCACCTTTCGGAATTCCTGACCAGGGTTGGGGAAGCGGAAAGCGACCGGCCATCACGATGACCCATTATTCGGCAAGTACCTACTGTCAGTGGCTCTCGAAAGTTACCGGCAAGCATTACCGGCTGCCAACTGAAGCCGAATGGGAATATGCCTGTCGGGCCGGCAGTGAAACACCTTACTTCTTTCCGGGCGATCCGAAAAGGTTATCCCAGCAGGGTCTGCGCAGTAAAGTATTCGGGGCCGATACTTCAAATATCAGCAGGTATGTGGTTTATGCCTTGAATTCTTCGGGAAAAACCCAGGAACCTGGTTTTGTTAAAGCAAATCCCTTTGGGCTGAAGAATATGCTGGGAAATGTACTCGAGTATTGCTCGGATTATTATGCTGAAAACGCCTATTCCAAAACCGGAACCTCAGTTAAAGATCCCAAAGGACCTACCTCCGGTGAAGAACATGTGGTCCGTGGCGGGAATTACTCTTATGATGCCAAAGATCTTAGGGCTGCCTCCAGAGGACTTACCCATACCGTAGATTGGCTGAAAACCGATCCCCAGCAACCTAAAAGCATCTGGTGGTATTCCGATATTAAAGGGGTAGGTTTCCGTGTCGTGTGCGAGGCTGATCAATCATTAACTAATAGATAAACTAAAGATAGATTCTAATCCATTAAACAAAAAAATCATGACTAAAAAGAATTCATTGAGTAGAAGAGACTTTTTTTCAACTACAGCAGTGGTTGGGGTTGTCGGAACTATTGGCGCCGGTGCTGTTTTGGCTTCATGTTCCGGACCGGAAAAGTTAGTCCCTTTAAAGTCACTTGCAGGGGCCTATATCCCTAACCTTGTTGATAAAGCCGATGATGGCAGACTTCTGAAGGCCGGAGTGATTGGTTGCGGTGGACGTGGATCGGGTGCAGTACAGAATTTTTTAGATGCAGTTCCTACCAATGTCCAGATTGTCGCTTTAGGGGATTTGTTTCAGGACAGAATTGATGATTGCCGTAAAGCGCTAAAAGAAAAACATAAGGTAGAAGTTCCTGATAATATGTGTTTTACTGGATTCGATAACTACAAAAATGTACTCGCTTCCGGTATCGATCTTGTTATAATTGCCACACCTCCTGCCTTCCGTCCTAGCCATTTCCAGGCCGCTGTTGAAGCAGGAAAACATGTGTTTATGGAAAAACCGGTTTGTGTCGACCCTGTCGGGGCCCGCTCTATCATGGCATCTGCCAAGAAAGCCGAATCGCAGGGACTTTGTGTCGTTACCGGAACCCAGCGTCACCATCAGAGAAGTTATGTCGAAAGTTTCAAACAGATTCAAAGTGGCCTGATCGGAGAGATTGTGTCTGGGAATGTTTATTGGAACCAATCGATGTTGTGGTATCGGGAACGGAAAAAGGAGTGGTCGGATATGGAATTCATGGTACGTGACTGGGTAAACTGGAAATGGCTCTCCGGAGACCATATCGTTGAGCAGCATGTCCATAATCTCGATGTATTCAATTGGTTCTTTGGCAAAAAGCCGGTTAAAGCAGTAGGATTTGGAGCCAAACAACGCAGGTTGTCGGGCGATCAGTACGATATGTTCAGTGTTGATTTTGAATATGAGGGTGGTATTCACCTTCACAGCATGTGCCGTCAGATTGACGGATGCGAAAACAACGTGTCTGAGCATATCCAGGGAACAAAAGGTTCATGGAGCAGTAATTCCATGGAAATCAAGGACCTTCAGGGCAATGTGCTCTGGAAATTTGATGCGGAAAAGGAGAAGGTTGAATTCAAACAGACCAATCCATATGTGTTGGAACACGTTGACTTCGTGAACCACATCCGATCGAATACCCCTATCAATCAGGCTGAAGAGACGGCCGTTTCCTGTCTGACAGCAATCATGGGCCGGGAATCAGCTTATTCCGGTGTAGAGGTTACATGGGAAAAGATCTCCAATTCAACGCTAAATACACTTCCCGCCAAACTCGAAATTGGTGCTGTGGATATGAGCGGTTATGTGGTTCCTGTTCCGGGTAAACCTAAGGAGGAGAAGAAAGGGTAATCGTAAAGAATTCCAATCCAATATAAATATCCCTGCTGCTGAAAAGTGGCAGGGATTGTTTTTTAAAGTTGCTGGCATCTGGCTTTTGGCAGCTGGCAGACCTGTCTGACAAATTTGGGACTGTTTCAGAAAATCCGGTAAGGAGATCAATCAGGAAGTTTAGGATATTCAATTGAGATGCCTGCCCCCAACTACCAGCCGCATATCTTCAACTAGATTATGAATAATTAACTGGTCTTACGACCTAAAAGCCTATAGCCATAGCCTAAGCCTAAACCCCTAACCTTCGCTTAATTCACCTCAAAATGGACTGGGTCATGGTAATTTTTGTAGGTTCCTCCCCATAACAAACCATACCGTTTGGCGATTTCAGGCACTCGTGATGCAAGCCATGAGGATTTTGAACTCCCTTTTCTTAACTGGATAATCCGAAATCCCTCCCGTTTATAAAGAATCAGGTCAACGGCACGTCCTAATACGTGTCTGCTTTTGTTAACAGCAGCATTTCTCGGATTATCCCGTTTCAATTGAATTTGTGCTTCCTTTGACCGTAATCCGCTGATTATTTCAACTTTCCATGATGTTTCCTTTTCAATTTCAGCAATAAATTGATTAAACTTAGCTGCACACTCTTGATTAGCTTCTTCAATATTATTTAATACAGTGCGGTTATTAAAACGGATGCGCAGATCATAAACAATCGTAAAGCAAATATATGCAACTGATAAAATAATGACAACCAAAAGGATAGACATCAAATTGCGTAGGAAAGGGTTTTGCTTTTTAGAGCCCATTATAGTTCATTGTTTTTTGTCAATTCAATTTTCCCGCTGAATATAAATGAGTTAACTCCTAATTAGTTTGTCTGAAACTGGATAATTAAAACATGTTTAATGCAGGTATGCTTAAACCGCGAAATTAACACCATTCTCCAAACTTGTCAAAGAGTACAGCATAATTTATCTTTTTTTCTAAACGAGAATAAATCTTTTCAGGATGCATAGTTTAAGTTTTGTTTGTAATTTTATTGCCAATTAATTAACACTTAACGATACAAAATAAAGAATCATGGATAGAAAATTACGCATGGGAATGGTAGGCGGAGGTAGTGACGCGTTTATTGGTGCAATCCATCGTCTGGCTGCTTTTATGGATAACCAGATTGAACTGGTTTGCGGGTGTTTTAGTGTCAATCCTGAGATCTCGGTCTCCTCCGGAAAATTGTATTTCCTTCCGGAAAATCGTGTATATAAATCTTATCAGGAGATGTTTGAGAATGAAGTAAAATTGCCTGAAGGGGAAAGAATGGATTTTGTAACCATCGTAACGCCAAATTTTGCTCACTTTGAACCTGCGATGATGGCTCTTGAAAATGGTTTCAATGTGGTGATCGATAAGCCAATCACCTTCACTCTTTCCGAAGCAAAACTGCTTAAAGCAAAAATTGAGCAGACAGGCCTGACTTTAGCCCTTACCCATACCTATTCCGGTTATCCGGCGGTTAAGGAGGCACGCGAAAGGGTTCGCCGCGGAGATTTTGGCAAAATCAGAAAAATCTTTGTGGAATATCCCCAGGGATGGCTTTCATCTAAACTCGAAGATACGGGAAATGCACAGGCATCATGGAGAACAGATCCAAAACGTTCGGGCAAAGCCGGATGCATGGGCGATATCGGTACACATGCCCATCACCTTGCAGAATATGTCTCCGGACTTAAAACAGTTGAAATTTGTGCAGAACTCAATATTTTTGTTCCAGGCAGGTTACTCGATGACGACGGAGCTGCCTTATTGCGTTTTGACAATGGTGCCAGAGGAGTTCTCGTGGCTACCCAAATTGCTGCGGGGGAAGAGAATAACATAAGACTCAGAGTTTATGGAGACAAGGGTGGTTTGGAATGGCACCAGCATGAACCAAACACGTTATTTATAAAATGGGGTGACAGGCCTGCTGAAATTGTCCGTGTAGGGAATGGCTATATGAGTGCTATCGCCCAGCATAATACCCGTACTCCGGGCGGTCATCCGGAAGGCTATCTCGAAGCTTTCGCCAATATCTATCGCAATTTTTCGCTCACTGTGAGGGCCAAAATGAACGGTGAAACCCTAAAAGCCGAATGGCTGGACTTTCCAACTGTTGAAGATGGGATTCGCGGTATGCAGTTTATTGATACTGTTGTCGAAGCCGGTTACAACGATCAGCAGAAATGGGTCAAATTTGCAGAATAACCTTAAACTAAATATAATGAAACGAGCAGTTACCCTTTTTACCGGCCAATGGGCCGATCTTACCCTGGAAACAGTTGCACTAAAAGCCAAATCATTTGGATACGATGGTCTTGAACTGGCATGCTGGGGCGACCACATAGAAGTGGAGAAAGCCGATCAGGCTTATTGTGACGCGAAATTAGCCTTACTGAAAAAATATGACCTGAAGCTGTTTTCCATTTCAACCCATCTGGTTGGACAGGCAGTTTGTGACAATCCCGATAGCCGCCATAAAGGGATGCTTTCGGCAGAAATATGGGGCGATGGGGATCCGGAAGGGATCCGTCAACGAGCAGCAGCCAATATCATTGAGACGGGAAGGGTTGCAAAACGACTTGGACTTAAGGTTGTCAATGGCTTTACAGGAAGTTCAATCTGGCAATTCCTCTATTCCTTTCCATCTGTGACACAGGAAACTATAGAGGCCGGTTATAAGGATTTTGCCAAACGTTGGATTCCGATCCTGGACGCCTACCAGGAGATGGGGATGAAATATGCCCTGGAGGTCCATCCGACCGAGATTGCCTTTGATATTGAAACAGCCAAAAGGGCACTCAAAGCACTAAACAATCACCCTGCTTTTGGTTTCAATTTTGACCCAAGCCATTTCGGTTATCAGGGGGTTGATTACGTAAGATTTATCTATGAATTCAGTGACAGGATTTTCCATGTTCATATGAAGGATGTTACCTGGAACGACCAGCCGGGATCCATCGGGGTGTTTGGTGGTCATACCGAATTTGGAGATAACCGCCGTTTCTGGAATTTCCGGAGTGTGGGTCGCGGAAGAATCGACTTTGAAAAAATCATCCGGGCATTAAATGATATCCGGTATACGGGACCACTCTCCGTGGAGTGGGAAGACAGTGGTATGGACCGTGAAATGGGCGCCGCCGAATCATGCGAATTCGTGAAAAAGGTTGACTTTTCTCCGAGCACACTCGCTTTCGATGCTGCTTTTAGCAAGGAGTAGATTGAAAAAGTACATATTAAGAGGAAGGCTGGATGCGAATCCGGCCTTTTTTAAAGATGACAAAATCCAGGTAACTTTCCGGCAGATATCACGGATAAAGCAGATCAAAAAGATGTCAGTGTAAATCTGTGAGATCAGCGGGCCCCAGGTTTAACAAGTTTTCCCGCAGGTATCGCGGATATAAGCAGATCAAAAAGATATCAGCGTAAATCAGTGAGATCTGCGGGCCATAAATATTAACTTAATTTTCAATGCAGGTCAACGGTAAAAATTATCACACAATATGGGTTCATCCGGATAACAGCAAAATTATCAAGGTAATTGATCAGCGTAAATTACCTTTTGAATTTCAAATTGTTGACTTAAAAAGTTCCTCTGATACCTTCAAGGCAATCCAAAATATGACTGTCCGGGGGGCACCACTGATCGGTGTCACGGGAGCTTATGGAATTTATCTGGGATTGGTGAATTCGGATGAGAATACCTGGAGAAAAAATCTGACTCAGAACGCTGAATACCTTAAATCGGCACGCCCTACTGCAGTAAACCTGGCCTTGCTAATCGATGAAATGCTCACTAAACTCGTCAATTGTATTAGCCTGGAACAAGCTTGCAATATTTCCCTGCATGAGGCAACCCGGATGAAAGAGAGGGAAATTAAATGGTCTGAAGCTATCGGAGAGTATGGATGCGAATTGATAGAGGCAATCAGTAAAAATAAGAATGGCGCTCCGGTAAATATCCTGACCCACTGCAATGCCGGCTGGCTCGCCTGTATCGATTGGGGAACCGCAACTGCACCGGTGTATAAAGCTTTTCACAAAGGGATTCCTGTTCACGTTTGGGTGGATGAGACCCGGCCCAGGAACCAGGGAGCACGACTCACTGCATGGGAACTGGCGCAGGAAGGAGTTCCACATACCATTATTCCCGACAACGCAGGGGGTCACCTGATGCAGCATGGACTTGTCGATCTTTGCATCGTTGGAAGCGACCGAACAACCTCCACCGGAGATGTTGCCAATAAAATAGGGACTTACCTAAAGGCTCTGGCGGCTTTTGACAATAGGGTTCCTTTCTATGCTGCTCTTCCATCCTCTTCCATCGATTTTACCATGAAGGATGGGGTCAACGAAATTCCTATCGAACAACGGGATAGCGAAGAGGTCAGCCACATGGAGGGGGAGCTTGCAGGTGGTCAGATTGCCAAAATGCGAATCATCAACCCTTTATCACCCGTGGCAAACTATGGTTTCGATGTGACTCCCGCCAGATTTGTTACAGCCCTGATTACCGAGAGGGGGATCTGCAAAGCAAATCCTGCTGATATCCAAAAATTATTCCCGGAAAGGTGAGATTAGTCCGGGTGCGACTTAGAGTCGCGCTCGGACTAATAATTATCCTTACCTTTGTTCAAACTTAACCCCGATTGCATGAACGCTGCTCAACCCGTTGAAGGCTCCATCAAATTCACCTGCCACATGAACACGGAAAAGATTGAGATCCCCTCAACGCTTTTCATCCCTTTGAATTACTGGAGGGAAGAGATGTGGCAAAAATCCTTTATCGGAGCCTATCCTGATGGGATTGGATATGGTAATATCTCCATCAGGGTGCCGCAAAGTGATCAGTTTTATATCTCGGGAACCGCAACGGGGGGAATCCCTGAGCTTGATCAGATTCACTATCCGCTTGTCGAACGATGTGACCTGCTCCAAAATGCAGTATGGTGCAGGGGAGTTGTGAAAGCTTCTGCCGAGTCGATGAGCCATGCAGCTATCTATTCCTGCAGCAGCGATATCGGGGCAGTGGTTCATATCCACAATCGTGAGCTGTGGCAAAAGTACCTGGATATTCTTCCTGCAACGGCAAAAGAGATTGAATACGGCACCCCGGATATGGCATTTGAGATCATCCGGCTGATGAATCTTCCCGAAACTCAGCAAAAGAAAGTCTTTGTGATGGGTGGCCATATGGATGGAATTATCTCATTCGGGAAAACAGTTGAGGAAGCAGCCAGAAAGATGCTTGAATTGCAAGAGGATTAGGGAATTTGATAATTTGAAGATTTGTCAATTCGGCGATTTGTGAAAAAACTAATTCTTGATTATTTAGTGGATGTCCGTTTTTTCGATACAAAATATAGGATTAGAGCTTTCGGACGGAATTGATCTAACTCAAATTCTAAAATTATAATTGTTTGTCACAAAATAATATTTGTCATGCCCAAAATCGCAATTATCGGAGGATCCGGACTCGAGAATCCTGAAATCCTCAAACAACCGCATCGGATTACCCTTGAAACACCCTATGGTGATCCAAGCTCGGATTTTATTTGCGGGAAAATCGGGGGAGTGGAGGTTATCCTCCTTTCACGCCACGGCCGTGAGCATGCGATTCCGCCTACACAGGTTAACAACCGGGCCAACCTTTACGCAATCAATCAATTGGAATGCACGCACATTCTCGCGACAACCGCATGCGGATCGCTGCGTCAGAATATCGGCAGGGGAGACCTGGTTGTACCGGATCAGTTTATCGATTTCACACGGCACCGGAAAGTGACTTTTTTTGAAGCTTTCGAACCACACGAGATGAAGCACACCCCGATGGCCGATCCCTTTAACGACTACCTGCGGGAAAAAATCATCTCCGCCGGACGTGATCTGGATCTGACGATACATCCCAAAGGATGCATCCTGACTATCGAAGGTCCCCGGTTCTCAACACGGGCGGAGTCACATATGTTCCGCGCATGGGGAGGGGATATGATTAATATGAGTACCGCTCCCGAGTGCATGCTGGCCAATGAGCTGGGCATCCCTTATGCCGCCATCGCCATGGCAACCGACTTTGACAGCTGGAAAGAGAATGAGGCACCGGTCTCCTGGGAAGAGATTCTAAAGGTCTTTGGTCACAATGTGCATAACGTAGTGAATATTTTGCTAAAAGTGATTCCGGAAATTTAATTTGCATAGAAATAGTTGGAAAATACGGGGTAATTGAGTAAAATTGCACTCCGAAATTCATTCATGGATTTTTAGGGCCTATAGCTCAGTTGGTTAGAGCATCTGACTCATAATCAGGGGGTCGTAGGATCATGCCCTACTGGGCCCACAATAAATCAAGCAGTTACGCAATAATAAAGTGTAACTGCTTTTTATTTGCATACAATTTGCATATAAATCCAATCAAAAATAAAATCTCCAGGTAAAGATTACCATCCATAAATCACCAACGGATATTGTCAACAAAAATCTTTATGAAATTCCTTAATATACCAAATTATTATAAAAGAGCATTATAGGAAAGAGAAAAGAGGGCTACAATCAATTCCCAGGTTAAATTTTCCTGCCCTCTGGAACCAATATTATTGGTATGAAAAATCCTGCACTTAAATTGATTTTAAGTCATCCGGCAGAAGGGCTAATTTAAATATTGTCCATGCCTGGGGGGCCTCCAACCGTTGTTATGAAACTCAAAGGGTTTTCAAGGATTCATGAAATGTGTGCAATTACAAATTTAATTTAATCCCTGACTGTCAGATTAAGTCGTAATTCAATTTAGAGAATTTCAAATTTCAAGGGTCTGGTTTTCATTATCCAGTTTATGATTGAATTCTAAAAGAGTATCATGATAATATGAGTTAAATTTCGCCCTTAATGTTCCTGTAATTAAACCACATCTTTTTATTGGTGGCAACCCATCAGGCCAAATTAAGGTGCTTTTATAAAGCTCAAAGTATTTCAGCAACCATACCCTATTTTCAAGGTCACTATATTTCGCCAAGGCTTTTAGGTAATCATCTTCAGAATAGATCATTTTATTAGATAATGGAGTCAGACACTTAAATGATTTTCAAAATATTCGTTTACTTATTAGCAAGGAGAATGACTAATAAAATAAGACCAATAAAAATTACACTAATAAAAGCACCAGCAAACCAATCAAGTTTTTCAAGCTGTTCAGAAACATGAGTTAAAACAACCCAAATAACATAAAGCACTACAATTATTGCAATGACTGTCAAACATCCGATTTCCTTATTTTTCTCCATAATATCAAGCTTGTTTTATTATAAGTCAGAAGTTTTTTTATATAAGCCGCATGCCACAATTATTAAATACGGGTTTTAATTTCATTTTTTACGCAAGT
>Ga0114951_10005214_pt1 | contig 12112 bp, 13 predicted proteins | sample AM7aDNAmetaG_FD_88677 | JGI IMG/M metagenome (GOLD analysis project Ga0114951, IMG submission 88677) | Freshwater microbial communities from Finland to study Microbial Dark Matter (Phase II) - AM7a DNA metaG | ecosystem: Environmental > Aquatic > Freshwater > Lake | place: Finland: Lake Alinen... | reverse complement strand
CCAGGATTAGGCATAATCCAAATATCGTCAAATAGATCCTGACGTGCAATCTTTTCATTGGCAACACAATTTAATGCACAACCACCCATTAATACTAAATTCTTAGATGGAATATTTTCGAAAGCCCAGCGTGTAATATCACACATAAACTCTTCAGTAATCTTTTGAATACTTGCCGCAAGATTCATATAATCTTGTTCGGATTGGATCTCCGGGCGCCACCAACGCATTCCACGATGTAAGTTCTGTGTTAATACAAAATCTGGAGACTGACAATCTTTTATAAAATCATTCTTCAGGTCATCATAATAGATTGGCTCACCATACGCAGCCATACCCATAAGAATATACTCTTCTTCGTTTGCTTTTAATCCGATACGATCTGTAACGGCAGAATATAATAGTCCAAGCGAACTAGGATAGCGAGATGAATTTATTTTTCTCATTTCGTTGCCCTGAGCATGCCAAATAGAGATTGTGTCCCACTCGCCTATAGCATCTACGACAACAATGGCAGCATCTGTAAAAGAAGAGGTGAAATATCCAGCCGCTGCATGAGACTCGTGATGCGACACGTACTTAATAGGTATGTCGCTAAGACCAGCCGATTTTAGGTATGATGCAGGTGATTCGGTATTGACTTCGTGCCACTGTCTTGCATATACCTGCCGTGACTTCTTTACGTATGGTTTCTCAAACCATACTAGTTGATCGGGTTTTCCGAATTTTGAAGCAGCATCAATTAGACCCTTATTTAAATAAGGATCATTCTTGACTCTTGAATATCTTTCTGCGTGCCCTGCAAATAGAATCTCGTTGCCATACATCACCGTAATAGATGCATCGTGATTGAGCGCACAGATTCCCCAGATTGTTTTCATTTGTAGATAAATGGATCACGTTTGCGTAGCTCTTTAATGCGCTTCTTATATTTGTATTTCTTTATTAAGTTTCTAAAAAATCTAATTATGAACATATTTGCCTTAAATAAAATCTTCGGCCGAGTATGGTTTGGTAACCTCGACACTCCATAACATAGTAAATTCATGTGTTATCAACGGTGACCCATACATCTCTGATAATCTTTTAGCATTTCCTACAACATCCGGATAGTGCTCGTTGTGATCGTGTCCTGTTATAAAGCCGCCTACCTTAACAAATTGAGCAAAATACCTAATGGTATCCCAGTCACTTGGGTTACTATGTGCAGCATCCACGAACAATAGATCAATAGGATCTTGATTATAATTGGATTCGAGAGGTGCTGTTCCTCTCATGGGTATAACATTAGTAAAGGATTTTGTATTCTTCAGAAACTCTTCCCATGTATTATATTCGTGACCGCTTATTGGGGCACCAGGAACATCTAAATTATGATTATGTGTAAAATGTTCATAGAATATATCTCCACAATATATCTTGACAGAGGGATCACAAGACATTGCCCATGCGACAGAACTCCGTCCCATAAAGCTACCTATCTCCACAACAGTACCATTAATAGGGACCTTTGATGCCCAATCGCCGATAAACTCTAATTCATATTCGGTCATCCAACCGGGTACGTTACTATCAAATGCCATGTTAATTTCCTGTAGAGAAGTATAGTTCTGGATATTCAACTAGCACATGAATTCCACCGTTTGTAAAAGCTGTTGTATAGGTTGTCAATATATCATTATAACTTAAAAAATTATGAAATGCAATGTTTGGGCATAAGGATTTGAACTCAGACAAATAGTTGCCTTTATGTTGATGCCCGGGATCTAATGGTTTATCAGCACCTTTCCCTAAACGAATTAATATATTAACTTTCTTGCCTGTCATTGATTCGTACTTGTCTGCGTGATTGACAAGTTGATTAGCTGCCGAAATAAGAAAGTCCCAACGTGGGTAAAATGTAACAACTGTCTTTCCAGTCATTGCAAGTCCCAGACTCATACCCATCTGTGTTTCTTCCATAACAGGTAACTCGATCATCTTATCTTTTGGTACATTACCTAATGTGGTGCTCATAGGATTACCTGCATAGATAATCTGCTGACCTACAAAAATAATATTATCCTGTTTTGCAAGATATGTCATTGCATCTGTTAATGCATCTTTATAGGGAGATAATTGTGTCATATTTTTCCTTCCAGGTGTTGTATAATGTTCTGTGCCATAACCCGGTGGCATTTTAATGATGGATGATGATCTCTTGGAGGAATATCAAAGTTCTCGTAATCAGTGTCAATCTTTAACTCGTTATTACGGATTATTAAATCTTCCATACTGTTGTAGACAGAATCTTTATAAACAATAGGCATGAACCTTTCATTTAGCCACGGATCCTTTTTAATGAATTCTACATTATCGATGGGCCAGGTAAGAATTGTTGTTCCTACTCCGTTCGATTCCATAACCTGTAGGAAGTTCTTAATATTATCTATGTTTGCTTGCCTGCCGGTATATTCCCACTTTTCCAGTGTTAGATTATTTTCCGTTAACCATTTATCAAATATTTCATGTCGGTATGCCTCTGTATATGACATCTTGTACTGAACACCTTCAAAGTTCATTGTGCATGTATTCCTGTGCCAATGTGTCATTTGAAATGTAAGATGAGAGATATCACTATAATTGTATCGCGGTGTTTTATCGCCGTTGAATGTTACACCATCTGTGAAAGAACTATCCCACCACTCTGCTATACTCTCGCACGAACCACCGTTAGGTATCTGTACTAGTTCAAATGTATTAAAATAATTTGCAACCAGTCTTGGATAACGAACCAACTTCATAAATTCTATATGGGTTAGATCTACAAGTTCGGGATAGTAGCAATTGGGTGGTGGCTCCTTTATTGTGGGGAGATTACTGTAATAGTATAATCCTTGTCCCCACGTAAATGAACATCCGGCAAAAATAATACCCTTTGTTACCTTAGCATTACTCTTGTTTTTCATCTTTATTCCAACTAATTTCCCATCCACTGAAATCAGCTGCTAGACAATCAACCTTATAATCTTTACGGCCGCCCACGGCTTCCTGGATTATATTTTTGGCCGTATTTCTAATACCATTTAGACCGTGGGTTAATTCTAGATTATTACCATCCTTAATACCGCGACGATAATTTGATTCATTATGCCAGATGTGAAGATTTATTTGTGATACTACTACAATAGCACGAATGGTTTCTGCTGTAATTTCACCGTTTGCTTCATCGAGAATTATCTGGATATCGTGTACAATATCGTCTATCTCTTGTGCATACTCTTTCTTGTAATCTGTAATGAATACTTCTTTCAGCTGAACAATACTTAATCGATCGACTAATTCTGATAGAGTTTGCACGTATCTTCTTTCTTTTATTGGTTTCATAGATTTGTAAAGTTCCGATTATTGTGAGTTATTATTAGAGGATAGGCTTGTATCAATTGTTGGATACCATAATCCAGACTATATAATGGTTGCCATCCTGCTTTTTCTACTTTCTCATTAGATACAATATAATTACGTTTATCAAAGTCTTCTTTGAATTCATCTTGTTTAATAACTAAACTAGGAATATATTCTTTGATCTTCTGTGCTAATTCGAGCTTGCTTAAATTAGCTGTAGATAAACCTACATTAAATGCCTGTCCTTTACATTTATCATAGTTGTTTATCATAAATTCGAATATTCGGGCGATATCTTGTACGTGAATATAATTTCGTTTGAAGTGTGCTTCAAACAATACTAAGTATCCATCCACGACACTTTTATACACAAAATCATTCACAAGCAGGTCTTGTCGCATTCTCGGTGATACACCAAACACAGTGGCCAGACGTAATACAACACCATTGCCGTTTTTTAGCACTTTATCTTCAGCATCACATTTAGTTTGTGCATATAGCGATAACGGTTTGAATGGACTCTCTTCTGTGATTATAGTATCCGAAGAACCATATTGACTATTTGTATTAGGTAAGATAATTTTCTGATCATCTCTTAATACATTTACAATAGTTTCGATATGTTTGTAATTCACATCAATAGTTAATTGTGGATTGGCCTTACAGGCAGGCATCCCCACAATAGCGGCCAATGGAATTATGGCATCGTGTTCCTTAACTAAATTGATTAACAATTCAGAATTTCTAACGTCGCTGTGAATAAACTTAAAGTTATCTCTCTTAAATAGATGCAGGAGAGATAACTGTTTATAAAGTAAATTATCTAACACAGTGACACTATGTCCTGTGTTTAGTAAATGTTCGGCTAATGTTGAACCAAGATAGCCAGCGCCGCCAGTAATTAAAACTTTTGCCATAATAATTTAAGGTTTAGAATCTGGATTATAAAGATGCTTATTAACCTTGTACCAACGTAAAGCCTTCTGCAATGCCTCTCTGATTTCGTATTTTGGTTTCCAGCCTAGCTTATTAACCTTTTCAGAACTGAGCAGACGTACTGATATCATGAATGCTTTATTTTGTACATATTCAATTGGGTTCTCGTTATTATCGAGTTCCTTTAACATTTGCAGAACTTCATTAACAGTGAATCCGGAGCCATAACATACATTATAGATATCATATGTATCGACATTTTCTGCCACGAATACAATACCTTCTGCCATATCTTCTACGTGTAATAAATCGCGCACATCTGCACCATCACCCCATACTGGGATAGGATTTAGTCCATCTGCAACCTTACGAATACTAGCAGGAGTAACGTGACACTTTTCATAATCGAACTTATCGTTTGCACCAAATGCATTACTAGGTCGTATGATAACACATTGCATAGGATTATGTATTTGGTTACTAAAGAAATCACATAATGTTTCTGTATAACGTTTCATGCCACCGACTGCCTTATATACAGGAATTATTGGGGTTCCGTGAATATTGATATCTTCGGTACAATAATCATTACCCATATCTGGATAGACAGTATTAGATGAGATGAATATAAATTTCCTAGTCTTATTCTTCCAACTTTGTTCCATTAGATTAGTATTCATTTCGATGTTAGGAGTGACATGGATTAAAGGATTAAATCTTGTGTCTAATGCGTTAGATGTATTGGCTGCACAATGTATAACAACATCAACGTCTCTTGAGATCTTTTCACAGAATTCTGCTGTGCGTAGATCACCGTGATGATTTTCTACAGTTTCCCATCCGTAGAAATCTTTTCTTAGTGTCCTAGAATATGTAGTTGAGCGAAGATTCCTATATCCTTTTTCGTACAATGTCCGTAATATATGCGAACCTATGAAGCCACTAGCACCAGTGACTAAAATCTTGTCAGTTTTCTTCATTTGTTTAACCTTTTCTTATATGATAAAATTGTCTGCCTTATACCGTCTTTCAGTGAAGTTTGTGGAATAATGTTATATGATTTCTGTCTTTCCCCGCACAGACATCTAACAGGATCACCATTTGTCTTTGTTTCATCCCATACAATATTTTTTAACTCGCCTGTAATTTCTTGATGTGTACTTACTATAGTTTCAATAGTTTCTTTAATTGATATAGCTTCACCACATCCGAAATTTATAATATCTCTCACTTCATTCTTTACAACATCAATGGTTGCCTGAGCTACATCGTCGCCGTATACAAAATCTCGTCTGGCTGATCCATTTCCCCAACATACTATATCATTACCTTCGACATTGTATAATTTCCAAATATTAGAACTAATAACCGTTGCATCTTGTGCAAAATTATCGTCAATGCCGTAGATATTTGAAGGGCGTATAACTGTCCAGTTATCCCATCCATATTGTACTTTCAGAGCATCTAATGTTACTTCTCCCATACGTTTTGTCCAGCCAGGATGCCAATCACTCTTAGATGGTGTGGTACTCCAGACATCGTCTTCTTTCATTAGTTCGGCCGGCTGATATACTCCGACAGATGATAGATAGACAAACCAATCTACACCTGCATCAAAGGATGCTTTAATCATATTAGTATTAAACATCAACATTGGGAATAGATAATCACATGGCTGTTTAGAAGATCTTGCCGGCGATCCTTTTATTCCTGCTATGTGCAGAACAATATTAATTTTCTTATCTATGAATAAATCTTCGCAATTATTAAGATAGGTTAGATCCTTCTTAACAAGAATTAGATTAGGATAATCACGCTGTAAAGAAAGTAACTTCTCACCTATGTTTATATCTACAGCATAAACTTCTGCTGCACCCTCTTGTAAACATTTCTGTACTGTAGGTAATCCTACTAGTCCATTTGCACCTGTAATAATTACTGTTTTATTTTGAAACTTCATTTGACCCTTTCGTTAATATAAAATGCTTTTATGTCTTTGATACTATTATGGTATGGATTATCATTCTTAAATGATTCTAGTGTATTTTGATTATGCACTAGAATATCAGTGATAGAATAATACCATATATGTAATTCTTCAATTGATTTGTTATTGAGCTTTTCTATCTCGCGTTCTATCATTAAGATACGCTTTCTTGGATCTACTTCTAGATCGTAACTTTCGTCTATAAAAGGAGCAAAGGTCTTGAATCCTATTTCTCGTAATAATTCAAGGGAATGATGATTACCGACGTATATGAACGGTTGTAGATTCATAATAGGACGGAATGTCTTCTCAGAAAAGAACGGATCGGAACCATCCTGGAATCTTGTTTCCGATGTTATATGAACATAGCTATCTGCATACCATTCTTTCTTGGTATTAGTTGTGGTAAAATCTGTTTTCTTATCATTTGATAAATGATGTGTATCTAATTCATATGGTATTAGATCTACTATCTTCTTAGATATAGATGTTGCAGTTTCATCATCTAATGTATACAAATTTCTTATTAGACCTGTGATATTGCTCTCATCTACATGGCCAACAAAACTGAAGATACTGTCTTTTAACAGGTTATGTTTTATAGCGAAGTATGCAAGTAATACTCTGTGTGGTTTACCCATAGTTCTATTAAGACACGAAAACCTTTTACTTCTGTATATAAACGGATTTAAATCTTTCTCACGAACAATATCACATACATAACCAATGCCGCCGATTCGAGGAAACTGTGTCATTTCCATAGCACATTGTTGAAGAAGTAATCTATCATAGGTTAATTTCATTGTACTAGCGGGTACAAGAATATTATGTTCAATATACTTGTTACCAGCAATAAGAACAATATTCTTTCCATCAACTCCTATCTTTCTCATATACTTTTCAAAGGTATAGATTTCAGCAGAATGCGAAATAGGATCATGCACAAAATTCACAACAAGCTTTATTCTACCTGTCTGTAAATAATTTAACATGGTCGGTGATAATGTATCTTTAAACGAATACGTATAGTCTACGCCGTCAAGAGAAAAGGTATGATCTTCGTATAACGATCGTAGAGTTGTGCGAACTTCTAATGGATATAAATAGATTGAATTATCATCAACTAGCTCTGCTGGTTTTAGCATAGCATTATTTGGAAAATGCTTTTTAAAATACCCTACAAAGTTTGAGTGGCCACGGAAAGCAAAATGTTCTCCATAACCTGTTATTTCTTGAATTTCTTGTGATACTTGATTCGGAGAAAGATTCTCCTTATCGAGTGTTCTTCTTATATGATCAACCATCACTTCATGTATCCCGTTTGGGATGGGCCTGCGATTATACCAGTGGTCGTATACTAATTTTAAAATGCTATCCATTTACCTGTTCCATAATGTGGGTACTTCGATTTATAGGTGTAATGAATTACATCTGCGGGAATATCTCGTTTAATCTTCCATGTTGCTTCAGTAGGAGTATACGTTGATACACCATTGTCTTCTACAACGAAATACAATGGTAAGTCAAAGTTCCTGGCATACTTATGAATTTCATAAAATATACCACTTTCAAAGCTCATGTCGCCTATGAAGCACCAAACTTTTTCTGAACTGTTATCTCGTTTAAGTCCTGCGGCAACACCTAATGCAATAGATAATGTACCGCCTACAATTGCCGATGAATAAAATTTCTCATCGGCATTACATATAGTGATAGATTTTCCTGCAAGGATTTCATTTTCTACGTAGTCCGGATCTACACCTTTTAACAATGCGTGGTAGTGAGATCTCCATGTAGAGAATACCCAATCAGATGTTTCGATACGCTTAAATATTTCTATTAATTGAGTTTCGTTGCCATGCGATAGGTGTATAGGACCGCGAATTTTAGTATTTTCCCAATGAGAAACTATTAGTTCTTCAAAGGATATTAGATCCTGTTCGGTGTAAGAAATATCTCGTCGAATAGGATATTGGTTTAAATTTTGGATCATCGGTCTCGCTTTTGTAGGATAGGTGTAGTTGTCGGCCATTCAATATTGAATCTAGCATCGTTCCACTTTGCTACACCCTGTTTATTTTCATCTACGTAGTCGCCTGAATAGAATAAATTGTAATGAAAGATACAATCAGTCAATGCATAATGGCCATTAGCGAAGCCTGGTGCTATTAGCACTTGATCACGTGTCTTTTCAGAGAGAATGTATGATTCCCATTTTCCGTGTGTAGGAGAATTCTCTCTTACATCTAATACCACTAAGTAGATATCACCGACAAGAGCCTGCACTAATTTCCATGTCTTATCATCATAATGCAAGCCACGTAGGACGCCAGCATAAGACTTTGAAAACCTATTATGTGTCACAACATTGTTAGGTAGTAAAGATTTTACAGGATGTAGATCAGTATGAAATGTAGTAAATATTTCACCGCGATATTCTCGATAGATAGATGGGGTATATACCGGAACATCGGTCCCAAATGTCTTTAGATATGATGTCGATACATCATCCCATTCGTTATTTTTATAGTTCATTCTTTTATTATTTCGTAAGGTGTTATTTCGAATCCGGCCTGGCAATAAAGCATATCACCGTTGTCATGACAAACAATATAATATCCTAGACTCTTCATAAAGGTGCTAAATTCTTCTTCACTAGTCCCTGTCTTATAATGGTCGAATGTACAAACTTCTGCCCATACACATTTAGGTATATAAGATCCTATATTCTGAAAAACTTTAAATTCAGCACCTTCTACATCAATATGAATAAAATCGGGTGTTACATTAAATTTCTTACAAAATGTTTCTAACCTAATGCTAGTGACAGAATATGGATCACCATATTTCTTACCGGAATTAAGTGCGGCATGTTCTTCAATTTCGAATACACTACTCGAGTAAGGATGGTATATACCGTGTTGCGTAGTAGAAGGATAAATCTGAACCGTTCCATCGATGTCACAGACAGCACAGTGAAAATAATGTATTCCTGCATTTACAGAACCTATGATATTCTGATCTAACCAATGATTAGCACATTCAAATGCATAAACATTGGTCAATGGCATTAATTCTTTCATACGACGTGAATCATCCATATCGGCACTACCCACATCAAAGAATGTGAAGGGATATTGACTGAAGTTAGTTTTTACCCACTCTAGATTTAAATGACTCATGTTTTATCTTTACGCTATTTATGTACTAACTCGTTGTCCTAGATAGTCTATTAGAGCTATACTTAGTGGTTCATCTTTATATATCTGTAAGAAATGTCTATGATTATGTATTAAAATTTCTTCCATATTCCAGTACCATGCATGAATATCTTCTTTACTCATAGCGCATAATCTCACTATTTCTGCATAGATCATATTCATTCGTTTGACTTGGTCCTTTTCATTATCATATTCTTCATTAATAAAAGGAGAAAATGTTTTGAATCCTAAATCTTTTAAAACTTGCAATGATCCCGGCCATGCTACAAACAGGAATGGTTGAAAATTTACAATCGGTTTGAATACCTTCTCTGTCAAAGACTTATATTCGCCATGGATAAATGTTTCAGAACATATATCAAAATAAGAATCTATATGTGCATCTGCCTTTAAGTCTGACCATGCTCCTTGATTTATTATTTCGCCGATGCACTCACTCTCTAATGAATGTGGTAATCCTTTATATAATTCTTCTATTATATTAAGATTTATATCGAATTGAAAGAGTGATGCAACATGTTGTACACTCTGATTGCTGAATGTAGACGGTGTTAGACAAGACCAGTCACCTTTTTCTAGTAGTTTATCAGTAGACATTTTATATAATAGTGCCATCCGATGATTTCTGCATCTGTTAATCTTAAATAAGAAATGATTTTTTCTAATTCTATTTTTTGTGTCTTGAAAAATATCTTCAGTCATCCTATAGGTAGGATTATTAGTATGATGAAATGAAGATGCAGACATTACAAATGGCAAATTTCTTACCTCTAATCTTCGTTCAATTGGAGTGAACCATGATTCATAAAGTTCCTGAGCATTAAAGCTGTTGAATATTAATATAATTTGTTCTTTAGGAATTCCGCTAAGTCTTAATGCTTCGTGCAAATTCTGATATGTCGCCCGTTCAATAAAATTCTCTTGTGCATAGTCTAATAATATAATTGCGCGGCGCTGCAGTGCATCTTCTAAAGCCTCTGCAGACATATGTTTCCAGAAATATTCTCCATTTAATTTACTACCGGCAGCTAGATTAACACCTATGAAGTTATCGATATGCGGTGACACTTTTATAAAATAGATGTATTTACTTACATGATTTTTACCGAGGTGTATAGAAGCCTCTCGATAATCCAAGTAATCATCGTAGAAAGGAGAAAATAAATGACTTCCGCCGTGACGTACACTATTTGGCCAAGATCCGAGTTTATTATCAAAGATAATTTTCGTAGGACTAATATCGGTATCAAGATTTTCATCGAAGAAACTATTATTATTCTTGCACCTATTAGAATATTGTGAATGGAGATAGTTTATTATTCCAAACTCGGATATTAGCGCATTAGGCAGTACCATATTCGGAAATATGTAATCATAGAGAAAAGATATCTTGTGCTTCATCTTATTCAAATAAAGGAAATTGACCGTCTCTATTGAAGGTCATATGGTACTCATGAAACTTACGACCATGTATGGCCTGGCTACTATAATCAGCTATACTTTCTGCATAGTCAAGAAGAGCCTGCGATTTTTCAGTAATAAATTCGGGAAATTTCTCCCTTACGTATTCAAAATGCATTTTTGCGGTAGGGTGGCCGTCATAACAATTTCTATCCTTCCAAAAAACATGTTCTTCTCTTTTATATTTTTTGTCTTTCCATTCATCTAATGATTCTCTATAAGATACCATATCATAGATTTCTTCAGCCAGTTTAACGGTATCTCTATTTAATGTAGTGGTTCCCCACCATGCATCCTGTACTTCGGTCAGGTAACACGAATTATCTATACCCATTAAAATTTCATGAGATATATTATTGCGTACCAGCAAATCTTTAATACTCTTTGCAGCAATCCACGACTGATATACTGCCCATTTTTCACTCCACATATCGTCAAGAAATGCTCCTAATTTCTTTTCTTTAGTGGTTTGATAATTTGAATACATATCGCCGATAGTTTGCCACCCTTTTTTCTCTTCGCTATCAGCCATCCATGAATACCTACTAAAACCGGTAAGCATTACCATTACGTGATCTGTCTCTGGATTTAATCCGTATTTTTCATTTACCTCAGTTAATCTATTCATTGCAAAGGTATTTGACGAACCACCTCTTCCTAGGTTAACATACTCATCAAAATTTATACCTATATAGTCAGCCCACGTCGGAGACCACGATTTAGTATAGCTGCAACCAAATGCAAAAAATCTTTTCTTCATTTATTAATTCCGTTTGTTATATTAGTTAGCCAATGTTTTCTAATTTCTGCATAATCGTGTGCGCCACTTAAATTTTCATCATGAGCTTCTTTTTCAACAATAGCATATTCGATAGTCTTCTTCTGCTCGGGATGAATCCCTAATTCAACTAAATGTGAATATAATAAACACCCGGAACTATGATATGATGGTATATTTAGATCACACATGTTTCGATTACCATCAAGCAACATTGAAACAATTTCTGGGCGACGTATGCCGTACATATCGCCCACCAAATCCATTGTAGCACTATCTCCGTAGAAGATAGTATCATCAAATTTAAGATGATTAAGTTCGGTAGGGCATGTCGAAATATTAGAT
>Ga0114951_10005212_pt1 | contig 12115 bp, 8 predicted proteins | sample AM7aDNAmetaG_FD_88677 | JGI IMG/M metagenome (GOLD analysis project Ga0114951, IMG submission 88677) | Freshwater microbial communities from Finland to study Microbial Dark Matter (Phase II) - AM7a DNA metaG | ecosystem: Environmental > Aquatic > Freshwater > Lake | place: Finland: Lake Alinen... | reverse complement strand
GGACTGGCATTGGCAAGGATCGTGCTTTGCCTTCTCGAGAATTTCCAGGACGAGACCGGGAAGGTCGTGTTTCCTAAAGCGTTACAGCCCTATCTCGCCTGAAGCGCGGTTATCATTCCTTGACCGTTTTATCTGAAAACAATAGACTGCGCTCGCTCTTTTTAAAGGTCCGGGAAGGGAGGATGACAGAAAAAACGTCATCCGATAAGTTCTGTTGCCAGCCTACTGTTTACGGAGAGATGCCGGAGTGGTCGAACGGGCACGCCTGGAAAGCGTGTAGACCTGCAAGGGTCTCCAGGGTTCGAATCCCTGTCTCTCCGCCATTTCTTTTATCCGCCAGACGCGGCTGATGCGACGGATGTTATAGCTGCAAGCCCAAAGGCTACAGGCCCTTGCGGGGGTCCTCGCCGGCCGCGTCCACCGTCTTGATGCCGTAAACCTTTTCGTAATACTCAGCCAGTTTTTCTTTTAGCACCGCAAAGGTTTCTTTTTCGACGGAGAAGCGGTTCTTCAGTTCACCGGGGTCTTTCCTTAAATTATAAAGCTCGTAAGTCGCCGGGGACCCCGGGTTTTCTGAGGAGCGGATCAGCTTCCACCTGTCAGTCCTAACACTTGTTTTGCTGTGGCCTTCGTCGCTAATGACGTGGGGCGAGGCCCCTTCGCTCCCTTCTCCGAGCATCAGGGGTGAAAGGTCCGTTCCCTGAAGGATCTCCGGTTTTTGTTTTTTTAGGAAGCCCAAAAGGGTCGGGAAAATATCAAGCCCCGCACTGACCTGCGGGCCGACTTTTTTCGCGGGGATGATCGAGGCGCAGTTAAAGATAAGAGGGACCCGGAGCAGGGGCTCGTACAAAAACCAGCCCTGGTGGAAATAATACCCGTGTTCGCCGAGCATCTCCCCGTAGTCCGACGTAAAAACGACCAATAGATCTCTTCGCCGGTTCGTCTGCCGGAGTTTTTTGAGCAATGAACCGATCTGTTTGTCGACGGAACGGATGGCGCCATCATAGACAGCGACGTAATAATCCGGGTTGTCGTTGCCGCCGCTTTTGTTTGCCCGGAATTCGGGAATGCCGTTCTTACCGTAGAGGCCGGGGTCGTTTTTGACGATAGGGATTTTATTTTGTCTGCTATAGAACATATCGTTGATGAACAGGCTCTCAAGTTCTTTGGAGGGAAAGTACTCGTGGACATCCATATAATGAATCCACAGAAAAAAAGGTTTTGTGTTGTTTTTCCCGACCAGCGCCAGGGCTTGTTGGGTAAGGGTCGAAGCGGGCACGCCCTTATCATAGAACGTGTCAAAACCCTTGTCGAACCCGTGAAGGCCGCGATAGAGATTCCCGTTGCCGTTCGCAAAAAAGGTTTTATACCCGCGGGCCTTTAAGGTTTCCGCGAGCGTCGGGATGTCCGGTCTGAGGGTGTCTCCCCAGCCCCGCAGTTGATTTGTGGGGGGATAGGTCGAGGTGGCGATAACTCCCAGGGAGGTCGGCGCGTGAGACGATTGAGCGATTGCCTGCGTGAAGAGCGCTCCTTTGCGGGCCAGCGCGTCAATGTTGGGAGAGGTGTTCCTCTGATAACCGTAGCAGCCGAGATGGTCTGCGCGGAGGGCGTCAACGGTGATCAGCACAACGTTGGGATCTCCCGACGGGAGGACGGGAGGGCTGGAAAAACAAAGATAACCGATCGCGACGGCGACGGCCGAAAGAAAAAGCAGAGAGAAAAGTATTTTTTTATTTCCAAATAACTTTAGCGACATTATAGCGGCATCTCCCCACTCCGAAAGAACGCTGCGACGGTAGCCCTTCCTCGGTTATGCTATTATAAGAAACGGTTTTTCGTCGACATTTATTATTCAAAATGCTTATAAAAAACCGGCGGCGGTCAAGGGTTGAGGGGCCGGTTTTGCTTCAGCCGTTGCCGGAAAGATGTTACTTTTTTTTATCCGTGAGATTCGGTTATTTGGTATATTATGCCTCGATTTAACGGCTTAATTCGTGGAGAGGTCGCATAGCCCGGTTTAGTGCGGCGGTTTGCTAAACCGCTGTGGCGCGAAAGCGTCACCGGGGGTTCAAATCCCCCCCTCTCCGCCATTTATTTTATTAATAAATGACGGTCCCAGCGGCGGGTAAGGAAGCCGCTGACATTTTCGCCCTTTATAGCAGGGCCGTGCCGGACTCTCTGGCAACCCTCACTCAAGAAGATCCTTTGATCCGGATGTCAGCCGCGCCTTTCACCGGCATAGAGGCAATGATGGATCCAATCGCGGAGACAATCGCTGGAATTTATCAAACCGGAAGAACTACTGGGGACTCCGGCAGCAGTCACAGGATATTTCCTTTTGCGATCAGCGCAGAAGAAGGAGCCTTTCTCCTCTCGGTCATTGCCGGCGATCCGAAAGTGTCCAAGACCCTCGAAGTTGGTTGCGCTTATGGATTGTCCTCGCTGCATATCTGCGCCGGTATCCGGGGCCGGAGCGGGGCGTCTCACACCATCATCGATCCTTTTCAAACGCTCCAATGGGACGGCGCGGGTATAAAAAACCTGAGGTCCTGCGGGGTTGACTTTTTTCATCTGATCGAAGAGAAATCAGAATTCGCGCTTCCCAAGCTGTTGGAAAAAAGGGAAGGGCAATTCGACTTTATTTTCATAGACGGCTACCATGCGTTCGACCACGTTCTTCTGGACTGCTTCTACGCTAACAGACTGCTCAAGGTCGGAGGGTACCTTGTTTTTGATGACCTGGGCTGGCTTTCTGTGTCGGGCGCCGTTTCGTTTCTTTTGAAATATCCATGCTATGCGGTTCACGGAAGCGTAAAAAAAACACCGAAGACATTCTGGGAAGCAGCAGCGCTGCGTTTTTTGATGCCCCTCGCCCGATGCGCGAACGCAGCCGGCCTTTTTCCATCCCGGAGTTATCGGAACACGTTTTACGAGATGATCGCGCTTAAGAAGATAACAGAAGACAAACGCAGCGGTTCTTGGCACGAAGACCCCTTTTGAGGTTTTCGGGAGGCAAGTCGTTAATAACGACAGCTTTCTAAATCGATCCCTGGCCGCCCGGGATCGCTGCTGGTCGGGATCAGAAGAAGGTTCGAACAGTACGTGCTCCGGGACGGTCAGGGAAAGCGGTGCGGGCCCGCGGCCCTGCCGCGCCCGGATGACGCATTCATCTAGAATCCGGTTTTGACGTGAAAGGGAAAAGCCCTCTACGGGCTAAACGCTTGATGAATAAAAAGGATTCATGCATCATGGGGGAAGGGCGGGTTCCCAAACGGCGCTGATTTTCAAAACAAAGCGAACGAGCATTCATAGAAAGGCTGCTTCTATTTCATGTTTGAAAAAATTCCGGCGGTTTTAAACGCACTCCTTTTTTCGAAGGGGAAAAAGAGCTACTTTGTCCGGGGCCTCTTTCTTTTTGTGGCCATTTCACCAGTGCTTGTTCTCGCGGCGTTCAGTTACGCGAAGACCTCCGAACAGCTGACCCGGTTTGAGATCTCCCAAAAGGAATTTTTTGCCAAGCTTTCCGCAACGACCGTTTCCGAGAAGATCAGCAGCTTTATCGACATCGACACTTCCCTAGCCATGAACCCGCTTCTGGTGGATGCCGTGACCCAGGGTGACCGGGAAAAAGCCCTGGGGGCTCTGAAGGGCTTTTCAACATTATTCCCTTTTATCGAGAAGCTTTCCGTGGCGGACCCCTCGGGGATCATCGTCGGGAGCTATCCGGGCACTCAGGGGGCGAAGGGGACAAGCCGCGCAAACCGGGAATGGTACGCGGGGGTGATGCAAACGCGACGGCCTTATGTTTCCGAGGTCTACCAGACATCTTCGGAACCGCGATACGACGTTGTCGCGATCGTGATCCCGATACTTCCTCCCGGTTCGGAGGCCGCCCTCAGCCGGAACGACAAGGACGTCTGGAAGAACCTTCAAGGACTTCTCGCCCTACAGATCAGGCTCGACTCGTTCGAAAATACCCTGAAGCCGATGGAGCGTGGCGCAGGACAGATCGCCTACCTGGTGGATCAAAAAGGGCATACGGTTTATCACCCGGCGTTCCCGGCTAAAAATGGAAGCGCGGACCTTTCGGGCCTTCCGTTCATGAACAGTCTTCTTAAAGGGAAGAGCGGCGTGGAGGTCATTTTTAATGCCACTGAAAAGGAAAACGACCTCGTTGCCTATGAGCCCGTCGCGGGTTTCGGTTGGGGCGCCGTGGTGACCCAGCCGGTCCGACAGGCTTTCAAGGATCGCGATAAGGCTCTCCGGGAAGTCCTTTTTTTCTACGGGGCGCTTCTGGCGCTTAGCGTTCTTCTGGCCAACCTGTTCCTGAGGATCCTCCAGATCCGCACGGAAGGGGAGAAGAAGCTGAAAAACAGCTACAACCTTCTTCAGGCGATCATCGAGGGAACGAGCGACATTGTTTTCGTGAAGAATTGCGACGGCCGGTACATCATGATCAACTCCATCGGGGTCCGGATGTTCCGGAAATCACAAAAGGAGATTGTCGGAAAAACGGACAGCGAGATCTTTCCCGAGGAAGAGGCCAGACAATTCATCGAAAATGACCAAAAAGCCATGAGCAGCGGGGGGCTTTTTGACGCTGAGGAAACGATCAGCGTTCAGGGCCGCACCGTCATCCTTCACACCGTGCGCGCGCTCCACCGTGACCACGCTTGGAAAGTCGTTGGCATTATCGGAGTAGCCCGCGATATTACGGAAAGAAAAAGGATGGAAGGGGAGATCCAGGAGGCGGCCAGACTTAAAACAAAATTCGTTTCGATCGCGACCCACGAGCTCAGGAGTCCTTTGACGGCTTTGTACGAAAGTGTGAGCCAGGTCCTGGACGGTCTTATGGGGCCCGTCAACGATCTTCAAAGACAGATCCTCGAGATTACCCGCGACAACCTTCGGCGCATGGTGAGCTTGACGACGGAGATCCTGGACTTCCAGAAGTTCGATGCCGGTAAAATGCCGTTTACGATGAAGGAGGAAGACCTTCGGGAAGCGATCCAAACGGTCTACCAGACCATGCATTCACTCGCGGAACAAAAAGGTCTTCGTTTCTTGCTGCAGATGCCTGAAAAACTGCCCCGGCTGGTGTTCGACCGGGACAAGATCGTTCAGGTCCTTGTGAACTTCGTCAATAACGCGATCAAGTTCACTGAAACGGGCAGCATCACCCTGAGCGCTTCCCAGGAAGCCAACATGATCCATGTTGCGGTCAAAGATACGGGGCCGGGCATGAGCGATGAAGACCTCGGGAAACTCTTCCAGCCATTCGGGCAGGTCGGTTCGCACAAGATCAGGGGAACGGGATTGGGCCTTTCCATCTGCAAGGAGATCGTCGAGGGTCATCACGGGAGGGTTTGGGCGGAGTCCAAGCTCGGAGAGGGAACGACCATGCACTTTGCCTTCCCGATAAAGGAAAGACGCCAGGTTCCCTGACAGCCCCTGGCCCCGCCCCCCAAAGGCGGTTTCCAATTACGCGGAAGAAGTGGTACGATTCGTATGCTAGCGTGAGCGGGATCAAGGTCTCGGAAATGAGGCTTTGCAAGAGAGGGGGGGCATCTTCTTGAGCAACAAGAAAGCGACGCAGATTCCTTGGATCTTTTTTTTCGCAGCCCTTCCGTTTGTTTTCACCATTCTTTTTTCCTTCCGGGCCTATGGGGACATCATCCAGCTCAAGAACGGCAATACGATGGAGACCAAGATCCTCAAAGAAGATGGGCAGTTCGTTACCGTCCAGGCGCCCGGGGGAAAGGTGAAGATCCCTGCAGGTGATATTCAGAATATCTGGCGGGGATCCAAAGAGCAGCTGGTAGAGGTCCGCGGCAAGGAGGTTCTTTTCGCAAGGGGCGCCGAGCTTTACAGTGAGGGCCGGTTCAAGGAGGAGGCGGAGGTTCTGGAGAAAGTTGTCGATCGGGGCACGGACAACGCCCTTGTTTACACCAATCTCGGGAGCGCCTACGCTTCCTTGGGAGATCGGCAGAAAGCGGAGGAGAATTTTCTTAAAGCTCTCGAGAAAGACCCGGAAAATGACGCCGCCCTGTCGAACCTGGCGCGTTTTTATTATGAAACGAAAAGATTTTCTCAGGCCGTGGAGATTTCCAAACGTCTCGTTCGCAAGAACCCCGGTGACCGTGAAACGAAACAGGAGCTCGCGAACGCCTACTATGCCGCGGGGGACTTTCAGCGGGCCGCGGAGACGTTCGAGGGGCTCGAGCCCATTCATGAGATCAGCGCATTGAACAACCAGGCGGCGGCATACGTTCAACTCGGGGAGTTTGAAAAAGCCAAAGCGATCCTCCAAAGGATTATCCAGACGGACGCGCGTTTTGTGAAACCTTATTTGAATCTCGCGGAGATTTCCCTGCGGTCCGGAGATTACGAGGCCGCCGTATTCCAGTACAATACGGTCCTTTCCGCCGAACCCGTGAACATCGACGCCCACATAGGGCTGGCGAGGGTCGCGATAGCGAGGAAGGATTTCTCGAAGGCCGAGGCTCTGTTCAAAGAAATTCTTGCGGCCGATCCCGCCTGTTCCGAAGCGCAATACGGGCTGGCGCAGCTTTTTATCGAGCAGGAGGGTTTTGACAAAGCCATCGCGCTGTACGAAAGTCTTTTGAAGGAGGATACGGCGAATCTCGCGATTCTGAACAACATCGGGCTTCTTTACCTCAAGATGAACAAGCCCAAGGCGGCTCTCGGGGTCTATCAAAGATTGTTTGAGATCAATGACCTCTATGCCAAGGGGCATGCCAACGCGGGGCTTGCTTATGCTTTGGCGAACGATGCCGACAATGCTTTGAGGGAGTGGAATCGGGCGCTGGAACTGGATCCCCGTCTTGAGCCCCCGCTCCAGAACAAAAAGCTCTTGGAAGAAGTTATGAGGGGGGAACAAAGTGTCAAAAAAAATTAAAGGGTTCACGCTACTCGAGTTCCTGATCGTCATCGTCATTATCGCCGTGCTCGCCGCGATAGTTTTTCCCCGCTATTTTGGGCAAGTGCACAGGGCTAAGGAAGCGGAAGCGGTCCAGTCTCTCGGGGCTATCCGTTCGGCGGAACTTACCCTTCAGGGGATCTCCGGACAATTTGTGGCCGCCGCCGATGAACTCGGGATCAAATCCTTCCTCGGGCTAACGATAGGTGGCGGGGCTTACCGGTACAAGGTCATCGATGCCACGGCGGAAAATTTTTTGGCCGTAGCGACCCCGTTGGACCTCCTCGATAACTGGCTCCAGGAGATCGCCGTGAACAAAGACGGCTTTGTCGGATACTCGCCGGCGGGCGGCGGTTTCGCAGGCGGTTCGTCAGGAGATTCGGGAGGAGGCTCTTCCGGCGGGGGTTCCTCGGAGGGGGGGTCCGGAAGCGGGTCGACCGGAAGTTCGGGGAGCGCGAGCGCCGGATATTCCACCGGCGGTGGCACGGTAACGACCGCGATCGTTTCGCCCGTCGCGACTTACTCGACTCTTACGGAAGCCACTTACCTTGACGCCAGCCTTGAGGCACCGACAGGCCTGCAACTGACCGCGAACGACGGCTGGCTTGTTCTTAACTTCGCGGGGAACTCTAACGCGGGAGGGTACCAGATCTATCGCCGGGAAAATACCCCCATCCCCGAAGGACAGACCGCGACCTATGAAAACCTTGCGCCGACGACCGTTTGGAGGGGGAGCACCTGGGCGGACGGCGTCGATAACAGCAAAAAATACTGTTACGCGGTCAAGAGTTTGAAGCAAAATACGAGCACCGGAGGTTGGACAGAGTCCGAGATGTCTCAGGAAGTTTGCGGGCAAGCGGCTCCCAACACGGACTACGAGAACAAAAGCACCGACGCGATAACGACCCTGACGGGAAAGTCCGAGAGCTTTTCCGCGGCTCTGGAGCCTCCCGTTGCGAGCTCGGACCCGGCCAGGACGCCTTCTACCTGGAATGACGTCGTGACTTTTCTTGGGCTGAACAATATCCCGGTCCTTTTTGGAAACATGTATGACATTACGGGAGCGACGGGCGGCAAAGAAACGACCCTTGGCGAATACAATCCCATCACTCATGCGATCATTCTTAACAGCAAATACGCGAACGCGCCCAAAGAAATGATCGCGTCGGTCATTGCGCACGAGGGTCTGCACGCCATGTGGGATGCGGATTGGGACAGTGGGGCGAAGCTTTTTGGAAGGCCACCCGACACTTGGGTGAGGCCCGCTGCTTTTGTGGACCCGAGGTCCCAAAATTCCACGAAGCAGGAATACAACTCTTTTGTCGGTGGATTTCAGGTGTGGAATGCGCTGAAAAACAGCGTTCCTGAGGGTTCCATGGACAGTACCACGATCGCATTATGGAATAGCTGGGTGGCCACCGAAGCGGCGTTTTTTTCCGAAGGCGGTGACCCCGTGGCTTTTACAGACACGAGCGTCACGCAGTTTTTTAGCAGCCTATCGGCCTATTCAGAACTTCTCGATTATTGATCTGGGGGGATGAGGGATGAAAAAGAGTAAATTCTTCAATAGAGCACTTGTTGTTCTCTGCGTGATCGCTGCCTTTTATTTTGTCGGGCATTTTTCCGCGCAGAAAAAGATTCCGGAGCAGGTGTTGCCCCCGGTGATCAAATTCAAGGTGTTCCAAAGCAAGAACCCTCCGTTTAATTTTACGTTTGAATATCCGGACGTGTGGCACGCCCGTGAGAGAGGGTATCAAGGGAGTTATGATATGGTGGAGGTTATGGGCGCCCCGGGTAAAAACTCTCCCCTCATGCCGGGCATATTTGTTACCAAGAAAGCCCTGGCTGGAGGCGGGACCCTCAATGGCTTAATGGATGCCTGGCTTAAGACGGAGGGTCGCTATAGGAACTTCAAGGTGTTCTCATCCAGGGACATCGAGGTCTCAGGGCAAAAGGCGCTGGAGACGGAATACGGCTATGTTTTGTCCCTGCCCCTCATGAGCAGCAAAGCCAAGAGCATTACGGTTAAAAAAGAACAGATTGTCGTGGTCAAAGATAATGCGTCTTTCGAGCTCACATTCATAGGAACGGAGGAGCAGTTCAAGATCTATAAGCCTATTTTCCGCCACGCGTTAGAGACGTTTGAGTTTTCGGAGCCGTAACTGCCGGAAGTTCTTTTTTCCGACACGAAAAACCAGTCCCACCCCGCAAGAATCTGTTGAAAAGAAAGCCGTTTTCCAGCATCATAATTCCCCTAACCCCAATGAACCGGCTCGATTCTGAGGCGATACGACAGTCATGAAAAGGCCGGGTCTTGCTTCGAGGAAAGGCAGCTTATTTTTGAAATGAACACCCTGGTCAGCGTTATTGTTCCCACCCGCGGGGCGCAAAATTATTTCGTTTCCTGCCTTGGCGCCCTTAGCAAGCAGACCTATCAGACCCTGGAAGTCATCGTCATCAATAACGCGCTCGACCCGGATCTGGCCTGGAAGGTTCAAGGCGTCTGCCCCGCGGCGAAGGTGTGTCTTCCTTCACGGAATCTTTATTACGGTCCCGCAGTGAATCAGGGTATTGAAATGAGCTCCGGGGAATTTGTCCTGTGCCTGAACGATGATGTTTTTCTGGCAGAAGATTTTATCGAAAAAGCGATCAAGGGATTTTCCGTTGAGGAAGATGTCGGCATGGTGAGCGGTAAACTTTTGCGACCGGACAACAAAACGATCGACAGTACGGGGATCTTTTTGAGCCCGTGGTACGGGGTCCACGAGAGGGGTTACGGACAGCCGGACCGCGGGCAATGCGACCGGGAGGGTTTTGTTTTCGGCGTCGGCGGCGCCGCGGCTTTTTACCGGAGGAAGATGCTGGACGATATTAGGGAGGGGCCGGGCTGGTTCGATCCACGGTTCCGGATGTTTTGGGAAGATATGGATCTTTCGTGGCGGGCGCAAAAACGCGGCTGGAAGGCCTATTATGTTCCTGGCGCGGTCGCCTGTCATGTACGCGGAGGTTCCGCCCGTACGTGTGCCGGGGAGGGAAAATCCCGCCCCCGGCGCTATCTGAGCGACGAACTCCATGGCGATCTGATCAGGAATCGTTATCACATGATTGCCAAAAACGAGACTTTTTTCGGGTTTTTGCTTCATCTGCTTCCGGCCGTCTTGTACGAAGTGTATACCTGGGCGTATGTTGTTATTTTCAGGCCTAAGGTCCTTGGGGAATTTTTCCGGAAGCAGCCGGTTTTTTAGGGTCGGTCAAAAGGGACTCCGGCCCGGAAAGCCTCTCTGGAAACGTGATGCCTGTGATAGAATCGGCGGATATAAATCAGGGAAAAAGCCGCTGTCGCCGGCGGTCCGGGAATGGGTCCCGTCAACCCTTCGAGCGCTCGGGCGCCCCAAGAAAAACATGAGTCCGATAAAAACACTTTTCGTTCATAAAGAGATTCTTTGGAACTTGACCGCCAAGAACCTGAAGAGCCGGTTCGTGGGGTCGGCGCTTGGTTTTTTATGGGCGTTCATCAATCCGCTTCTTCTCGCACTCATTGTGAGCTACGTGTTTACGAATATCTTTAAGGCGGGCGCGAAGAACTTTTATCTTTTCATCATTTCCGGCATGTTGCCCTGGACGTTTTTCGCGGCCTCCCTGCAGGATTCCGTCGCCTCGATTCCCGCCAACGCGCCGCTCCTGAAGCAATTCGACTTGCCGCGGGAGTTCATCCCCTTGGCGTCCGTTTTGACCAACTTTGTTTTCTTCCTACTGGGGCTGTTGGTCGTGATGCCTTTTTTTGTTGCGGCGAACGGCAAGGTCTTGGCCATGATGCCGCTTCTTGCGGCCGCGCTGCTCTGGCAGCTTCTTTTCACGGGGGGCCTTGCGCTTGTTTTTTCCGCGGTCTACGTTTCGTTCCGGGATATCAGCCAGATCCTGAATACGGTCCTAATGCTCTGGCTCTGGCTGACGCCCGTTTTCTTCTCCATCGACATGATCTCTCCGGACAACCGGTTCCTTTTTGAGCTGAACCCCATGACGCCTTTTATCAACCTGTACCGGAGTGCCTTGCTTGGCGCCGGCGGTGCCGGAAAGGCCTTTTTCCCGGCTGTGGCGCTTGCGGTCGTATCCATGGGCGCCGGGTACGCCGTTTTCTATAAACAAAAAAATAATTTCCTGAAACGGATCTAGCATGTCCAAAGATCTCGCCGTCGAATTTAAAGACGTTTACGAAAAGTATGATCTGGAAATTAAAACGGAAGGGAAGACCTTTCACGAAAGTTTTGAGGCGCTCAAGGGGATCTCTTTCTCGGTAGAAAATGGCGAATCTCTCGCGGTCATCGGGCCCAACGGAGCGGGGAAATCCACCCTGCTGAGACTTGTGGCCGGGCTTCTCAGGCCGGAGCAGGGAGAAGTCAAGGCGTACGGCCGCGTGTCCAGCCTTCTGGACCTTGGCGCGGGATTTCACGCCGAGCTCACGGGCCGGGACAACCTGCTTCTCAATGCCAGCCTTTACAATTTCGGCCGCGAGGAGATCGTTGCCAAGCTGGAAAAGATCATGGCATTTGCCGACATCGGGAAGTTCATCGACGTTCCCGTCCGCTGCTACTCCCAGGGAATGTACGTCCGTCTCGCGTTCAGTCTGGCTATTCACGTGGACCCGCAGATCCTTCTCATCGACGACTGCCTGGCCGTGGGGGACGACAATTTTCGAATCAAGAGTTTTGACAAAGTCCTGGAATTCAAGGGGCGGGGGAAGACCATCATTTTTGTAACGCACGATTTCGGAGCCGCCAAGCAGCTGTGCAAAAGAGGGCTGTACCTCAAGGAAGGGAGGATCATCAAGGACGGAGACATTGACGATGTTGTCGCGTGCTATATCAAGCCGCTGAATGTGGACAGGGAGCGCTATAAATTTCTGAGCGAAAAAATTTCCGAGGAAGAAGAAGACCGCCGGAAACAAGAAGCCGAACATCGACGGGTCCAGGAGGAAAACTTAAGGAAGGAACTTGCCGAGCGACTGAAGGGGGAAGAAGAGGAATGGCGCAGGAAGGAGGTCGGACGCCGGCAAAAGGAAGCTGAGGCCTGGAACCGGGAAGAAGAAGCCAGGCAGAAGTCCGAGAGCGAGGAGTGGAACAAAAAAGAAGAAGCCCGCCGGCGCGCGGAATCCGAGAAGTGGGACAAACAGGAGGG
>Ga0114951_10005211_pt1 | contig 12118 bp, 10 predicted proteins | sample AM7aDNAmetaG_FD_88677 | JGI IMG/M metagenome (GOLD analysis project Ga0114951, IMG submission 88677) | Freshwater microbial communities from Finland to study Microbial Dark Matter (Phase II) - AM7a DNA metaG | ecosystem: Environmental > Aquatic > Freshwater > Lake | place: Finland: Lake Alinen... | reverse complement strand
TAACATCTTCCAGAGAAGGAACTGTGTCTATGACAACGTCGAAATTCCCGGCCGATAGGGCCTTCCAGAATCCCTCGCTCTTCTTGTCGCCGTGAACAAGCGCTACTCCATTCAACCCCACCCGGTGCTGTCTATTCAGCCCGCGGGAAGCCCCTGTCACCGTATATCCCATTTCAACAGAGCCTCTTGCCACCCGGCTCCCAATTTCACCCGTGGCGCCAAGTATCAGTATCCTTCGATTTGTGCTCATCTCTTCATTCCGCCTGTTCTCCGGAGAGTCCTGGAACTTCCCATTAATGATTCTTGCCCCAAGGCAGGCCTCTAACCGCGAACGTACTCGCGCATCGCCCGGGCTAATTGTTTTGCGTCAGCCTGGCGCTCCGGAAGGTCCAGGTAGTCCGATTCCCAGTAGAGTATCTGCCTGGCGCCGACGCTCTCGGCGGCGGCGATGCTCTTGCGGAAATCCTCTGCGGTGGGCGGCAACCACCAGTAGAGCCAGACGTTGCAATGGTTGCCCACTTCACGTTTGTTGGCGGCGAATGCCTTTTCCGGAGTGCCTGTTGTGCCCGGGGCGTAGTTCCCGGCGGGGACGACCTCATCGATGAGCCTCTCTCTGGCCCACGTTTCGGTGTCCAGCAGCACGCCGTAGAGGTTGCCGCATATGACGGGGGGCGCAGCCCAGCGGTAATACCAGGGATGAGCGCCCATCATGGAGATGGGCAGGCGCTTGCTCTTGCCCTTGATCAGCTTGTGGGCCGCGCGCATGAACAGAGTCTGGGGCTTCGCGCGGTATCGCACCCAGCGTTCGTCCCCATTCGGGACTTCGACTGGGGAAAGCCCATATTCCTTCTGGAACCCCTCAACCAACGGCTTTTCGTATCCGAAGTCGGCAACGCCATCAGGGGTGGCTTGTGGCTCATTCCGGATGTCGCCGGTCCGCACCCAATCGAAGAACACGCCATCAATATCGTAGCTCAAAATTTCCTTCACAATCCCGAGCTTGTACTCACGTGCTTCTTCAAATGCAAAACTCAACTGCGAGTTATAAGGCACGCCGCAGCGTTTCACCCATCGGAACTGAGGGTGTTCGCGGGAGAACTTGCTGACCGCACCCCAGCCATGGTCATCCTCATTGATGGACAACCAGGCGTGGATTTCAAGGCCAATGCTGTGCCCGTACTCCACGGCCGCGCGCAACGTATCAAAGCGACCGGCACGATAGGAAAAGTCATTCCGTCCGGGGGTTGCCCATCCGGCGTAACAATCAGGATCCAGATCGACGTCCCAGACATGTTGAACAAGCTGGCTCTCATAGACGGCCTGCCCGCCGTTCAAGCAACGCCAATAGATCCGTTGCAGCCCCCGTTCCTTGCAGCAGTCCAGGATGTACTTGACGCTGTCTTTGCCACGACCGATCCGCTTCTCATACTGCCACCTCCAGTCCGAATGCGTTACCGGTGTGGACAGGAGGATCTTGTCGCTGTCTTTCTCTTGCCGCCCCGCCTTAGTGTGTGCCATCAGCGTCTCCCGTCGTTCATAGTTCAGGAATAGTCGTTGCGTCTGAGAAGTCACTGGAACTCCGGGTGCGTTGACTCCGCTCTCCCTGCGGTGACTCCGCCCCCACGGGCGTCCACGGTGGACGCGCCCCTACCGCTGGGGCACCACTCCGGCTCGCTTGCCGGCGCCGGCGAGCTGGTCTGCATCATAGCGCTGCTTTACTTCTGCGGCGTTCAGCGCTCTGCTGTACATGCGGAGTTCATCGAGCGCCCCCGTCCAGTTGTAGATATTGCCGGGTTTGACCATAAGAGTGCCCAGCATCAACTTGTCGCTTTCCGTATACCTGGGCGCTAGTTTCCCCTCAGCGCTGAATGCTCCATCGACGTACCACTTTGCTGTTGTCCCTATCTTCGTAAAGGCGGCATGATGCCATTTTCCGTCGAAGACAATGGCGGCCGAGTGGAAGTCACTGCTGGGCGCGAAGTTCCCCATGACCGGTTCAGCGACGCCCCGGCTGGACCAGTTTATGTAGCCCGGGTCTCTGCGCTGGATGCTCCAATAACCATGCGGGCCGTCTTCCGCGTTGCCTCTGGCAATCATGTTTCCTTCGGCGGTTGCGGAAGCCTTGACCCAGAACATGATGGTAAAGTCCCCAGCCATGATGTTGAGGCTCGCATTAGACCCGCAGTCAACATAACTTTCCATCTCCTTATCGAAGGAGATGGCGGCCCCGGCAACGCCCTCGACCAGCGTGGCGAGATGCACCGTACCATCATTGCCTTTGCCGGAGGAGTCCAGAACTTTGCCGTCCGCGATCTTGTCAAAGTCCCAGTAGGCGGCCAGGTCCTCCTGCGCGCTCGCCTGGGCACAAGCCAATAGAGATACGATCACTCCCATCAACAGAGTCAAAGGACCTTTCATACCGCATCTCCCTCTGTTTGAGTCCTCTCAGCCGAACTGGGATATTCGTTCGACGATCCCGAGTTCCGGGCCAATCTTCCCCAGCAAGAGAAACGCTCCTCCCCGCGGAGGCGAGGAGGAGCATTTTCCCTCTGTGTCCATGCACTCCATCTGCGGCCATCAAGAGACCGTACGCAGGACTTACTTGTCAATCCCAACCGCCACGTCGAACTGGTGCCATACTGCAACGCTCGTGGGGCAGGTAATGGAGCTGCCGATACACAACGGTTCGCCTGCGCCAGTCCCCGAGGGAATAGCTGTTGTGACGCCTTCACCAATAATGCCGTTCGTAGCCAGACTGAGCAGTGCCGTGGTGTCCGTACCCCAGATAAGGGGGCTTGGGAGCGCCCACCAGATGAGCCTCTGCTGCGGGTCGCCGAACCACTTGGCGCTCCAGTCACCGTACAGGACATTGTAACCGTCGCGATGCGCATACTGCCCCATGCCCGCATCCGGCTTCGTCGGCGCGCTGGTGGACGTGCTATCCCAAATGGCTTGAGAGAAAGAGTCCGTGACGAGCGTCCTGCCTCCAAGCAACTTCTGCGTCTTGAATGTGGGACAGCCCACTTGCACCGTAACCGTCGGCTTGGTGCTGGCCAGGAATGCTCGGTTGCTGTAGTTCACGTCTTGGCCATAAGCCGTATAAGCAAAGTTGCCCAGGAGACTTGGCACGTTGCGATAGTTGTAGGTGCATTCCACAACTCGCCCGGACCAAAAGCCCGAATATCCCCAGAGTTTGATGCCGGGCGGGGCATGATCGGGGTCTCCCCATTTGCCTTTGGAAATGGAGGTGTGGTCGAAGCCGCCTGCGCGCTTCAGTTGAGTCAACGTCGTCGCCGCGCCGAACCAAAACACGCCTTCGGCTGCCTTGGTAGAGTACGCGCAACTGCCGCTTGCGCTGTCAGCCGGCATGGTGTCACCCGCGGTCGGGCAGTAGAACGTGCGCGCATCAGCAATGTATCCACCCGCCACAAGATTACCGAGCCCGATGGGAGCCATCGCCAGGACGCCGCCTGTGGCATTCCCCGGAGCCTCATTGGCCTTCCAGTACTTCGCAGCCCACGGGTTCAAATTCATCTGCCCGGCATAGATCGTACGGTAGTAGCTGATAGCATCCAACGCGCCTGCGATGTGGTTCCCGCCGTAATAGTAGCCAGTGGCTCCAGACTCCCAATAGGGGCCTGTCCGCACGCATCCTGCGTTTGCCGGCGGGTCTGCATAGACCCCGGAGCTCACACTGAAGCCGGCAAACGTCTTGGGATCTGTGTACAGGCCGGAGTCGTTGTAGGTGACGTAGTTGGTCGACCATCCGCCTGTACCGTCGGAAGTTGTCCAGCCGCCTCCCCATGCCGGCCAGGAGGGGAAGTACTGGCTGTAGTCAGCGCAGTAACTTTCCATGGCCTTGGCCGTCTGGTTGAGATTGTTGATGCACGCGGTTCGCCGCGCCTTCTCTCGTGCCGCAGCCAACGCCGGCAAAAGCATTCCGGCCAGAATCGCTATAATGGCAATAACAACAAGCAGTTCGATTAACGTGAAACCCCGGCAGAACGCCTGCCATAATCTCGCCCTCATACGCTTCTCCTTTTGTAAAGACAGAAGCAACGGAACCATGACCCCAAGGACTGCCAGACAGAACATCATTGTTCCCACGTCGGGCCCTCCTCTCCAGAGCGGATGATCGCTAATGACTGCCGCCTACTTAGACGTTGCGCCTGCGTTCCACCATCCTCCGGGCACTCTCAGAATCGGAACTCCATCAGTTGCGCGGGGCTGGCCCGGTGCTCTTGCGGATGACAAGGGTCTCCGGCAGCTCGATGGATTCGAGCGGACGCTCCGGCTCATCAATTCTTGACAGCAGCAACTCTCCCCCGCGCCGCCCCATCTCGGCAAAAGGCACGTGCACGGTCGCGAGGGGGGGATTTGTCAGTTCAGCGCTTCCATTGTCGTCAATGCCAACCACGCTGACTTCTGGGCCGACGCGCAATCCTCTTTCGGCGAGAGCTTGGACCGCAACCATAGCGATATCGTCGTTGTAGCACATGAACGCGGTCGGGGAGTGGCCATTTGCAAAGAGCGCCGAAATCCGCTCACGGACATCACAATGTATCTCGCTTCCCGGGGAGGCAATCAGGCCGCGTTCCGCCACGGTCGTGAGAAACCCGTGAAGCCGCATGCCCGCCGTGGGGGCATGATGCCGCCCTGGGGGAATATCAGTATTGATGTAGGCGATGCGCCTGTGCCCAAGGGCGGCGAGGTGTTCGATGGCCTGGTGAACGCCTCCTGCGCTGTCAGAATGCACGCAGTCCATGTCGCTAACCAGACCGAGATTGACGCCAACGCAGGGAAGACTTGTGGCCTTGAGCCATTCTAAAAGTCTTGGGTGAGGAAAGCTGCTGATCATAACGCCGCCTACGGCTCTTTGGCTGAGCAACCGGGGAACCCCTGTCTGTCCCTCATCGCTGATCAGAACCACGTCCATGCCACGTTCGTGGACGGAATCACTGAGCCCGTCAATGATCGCGGCTGCACAAGGGCCGATGTGGCAGCCTTCTGAGACGGTATACGGAGCAACTCCGATAAGTCTCGCCTTGCCACAGGCCAGACTGCTTGCAGCCGCGTTCGGCGCATAGCCCAGGTCGCGGGCAATCCGCACGATTCGCTCTCTCGTCGCAGAATTCACACCCGGCCCGTTTCGAAGCGCCACGGAAACTGTGGTCGCTGAAACGCCAGCCAAGTTCGCAATCTTCTCGAGACTCATAGTATAAGCATCCTATCCAAAGCGCTTCGTATTGAAGTATAATGGCCAGCCCTATTAATGTCAAGAAGAAAATTATTGTTGAAGCGCAATGTACTCCTATCATACCGTATGGCAGTGTGTTAGGATTGTTTTTACCTCAGCCATTCGCTTGATTGGAGATGGTGTTGGACGTTACAGTTGCGCTACGGTTAGTGAAGTGGTATAAGATGGACACCTTGAAAGGGAACTTAGATTGCGCTGTCGCTGCCGTATACGATCTTCTTCTCATTAGAGGGATACAAGAGATGAAGGTAGCCGACGAAGGATACATTCTTAATACCGAGACTGCTTCAGGCCCCCTGAAAGTTTGCACAGGCCTGTCCCTCCGCCCAATTGCATCGGGAAGTATTCTGGCCACATTTCGGGTCGGAAGCGCAAAGGATTCCGCTGACGGCAATGTCTTCGTGGCAGAGTCGCTTGACCGCGGTGAGACGTGGGAGGTCATCTGCCAAGGTTTCCGAAGTTCATTCCAAGGGGTCCGCGGAGAAATCCGGGCGTCTCACATTGCCCAGCCGAAGCCCGGAAAGCTCGTTGCGTTCATGACATGGTTTGAACGGCCCGAACCTGGCAGCAAGCTATATGACGCCAAAACCGACCGCCTGTTGAAAAGTCGCCTTCTGGCCGCACAGTCAGAGGATGGCGGGCGAAGTTGGGACGACTATCGCGAAATTGACACCTCCCCATTCACGGGCTGTGCGCAGTGCGGCCCCATCCTGCAACTGCCCTCCAAGCTGCTCATTCCCTTTGAGACTTATGAGCGTCCCGAAGGCGTGCCGCAGTCCATTCAGACCGCCCGCTGTTTGCCCACAGCCGACGGGCGGCTCTTTGACCCAATCGTGACCGTGGCCAAGGATAGTGACCAGAAGGTCTTCTACTGGGACGAGCGGCTGGCGTATTCGCCCAACCATCAGCGACCGGTGGCGCTCTTCTGGACGTATGACCGGGCTGCGCAGAAGGACATGCCGATCCACATCGCATGGTCTTCGCCAGACGGTCAAACGTGGGAGCCGCCTCGCTCAACCGGCGTCCGCGGCCAGATAGCCTTGCCCCTGCCGCTACCGGACGGACGCTTGCTGGCGTTCTATGTTCATCGTCATCCGCTCGGCTCCATGCGCCTCATTCTCTCTAATGACGCCGGCAGGACGTGGGATTTGGACGGCGAGTTGGTCGTTTACGAAAACATGGGATCGGGGCAGAGAGGCATGGCGGGCGAGAGCGACTTCGCGAAGTACTGGGAGGACATGAGCACCTGGACGTTTGGCCACCCGGCCGGTGTTGTACTGGACAAGAGCAGCGTCCTTCTTGCTTATTATGCTGGCAAAAGCAAGGAATGTCTGAGTGCACGCTGGGCGCGCGTGGAAATCTGAGTCACCTCTGCTGGCGCGAGCCGCAGGGATTGCTGCGAGGCATGAAGAGAAATGAAACCGTTGATCATATTAGAGGATGATCGGTTCATCTGGGAGACCGAACTGAACGAATTTGTGCCAAATCGCATTTTTGACGCGCACACCCATTTCTACGATACCCGCCTCATGTCTAAGGCCGACCACGAGAAGTACGCGTTCATGCAAGCCTGCCCACGAGTGGGCCTTGCCGAATTGCGCCAGTTATCCGCCATGATCTTTCCGAATCGGGAGCTGCATTCACTGGCCAGCGGCATGCCGCGCAGAAGCACGGACTTGGCCGCCACGGATGCCATGGTTGGCGAGCAGGTCACAATGGATCCCCTCTCCATTGGTCTCATGCTGGCGCACCCGAGGCTCAGTCGCGCGGAGGTCGAGAAGCAGCTCGACCGTACCGGCCTGCACGGATTCAAACCCTACATGTGCTTCTCGACGAGTCCCGATCCGTCGCAGAGCACGATCCTGGAGATGTTGCCCGAGTATTACTGGCAAATAGCGAATGACCGCGCCCTCATTATACTTCTGCACATGGGAAGGCATGCGTCGTTAGCGGATCCTGTAAATCAGCGCGACATTCGGAAATTGTGCGAGCGGTATCCGGGTGCGCGGTTGCAACTAGCGCACTGCGCGCGATGCTTCACCTCCCAGATCGCCGAAACTGGCCTTCCGACCGTTGCGGATCTGCCCAACGTGCATGTAGACACCTCCGCCGTGTGTGAAACTGAGGTGTTCCATATTCTTCTCGACGTCTGGCCACGCGAGAGAATTCTCTTTGGAACGGACAACTGCGTGGCCGGACTCATGCGGGGGAAGTATGCCGGCTTCGGCAAGGGCTGGTATGGCATTTTCGACAGCAACACGACGGCTTTTCAAGCGCCGCACGTGCCGTTCCCGCCCACATTCGTCGCCTATGAGAACCTCCGCGCGTTGCGCATGGCGGTACGGCGCAAGGGATGGGGAAAGTCTGAGATCGAGGATCTCTTCTGGAACAACGCTCAGCGGATACTATTTCGGGTGGGCTGACTCCATGAGGCCCACATGGTGGATACTCTCTGCGCCCGTTCAGGACAACCTCCTTTCTTGAGAGGACTCTGCTTTGACGACGCGCGACTTGTGGTCCGAAATCATGTCCTACGGCACATTTGACCGCATGCCGGTGATTCATTGGGCGGGGTGGGATGAAACACACGAGCGCTGGATCAGGGAGGGCATGCCTAACCGAGTTGATCACCTGGAGTACTTTCAAGCGGTTCCGCCTTGGCGCTTTGTCTCAGTGGAACTCTTCCTGCATCCGGTCTTTGCCGAAGAGACGCTGGAAGAGACCGGCGAGTACCGCATCTTTCGCGATGAGAGCGGCGTAATTCAGAAGGCGTGGAAGCACAAAAGTTGCATACCCCATTTCATTGACTTCACGCTCAAAGAAGCGAAGGACTGGCCCGAGTACAAGAGGCGGCTTCAGCCAGATACAGGTCGCATTCCGAAGAACCTGGAAGAAATCATCAGCGTAACAGAGGCCTCCGGCGATGTCATCGCCATAAGCATCGCGCCGATGATGGGCTGGATTCGCAACTGGATGGGCGTGGAGAACATGTCCTTTCTCATGTACGATGACCAGAAGTGCTATGCCGACATGGTCATGACCCTGGCCAATCTTACCTGCTGGGGGATTGAACAGGTGCTTCCAAAGATGAAGACCAGGCCGAACCTGGGTTTCGGATGGGAAGACATCTGTGGAAAGAGCGGGCCGCTTATCAGCCCGGACATCTTCGCCAAATGCGTGGCACCTGGTTACAGGAAGATTCGCAGCAAGCTGGAGGAGCATGGCATCAAACTGTTTGGGATTGACTGCGATGGACTGGTCGAACCGCTGATTCCCCATTGGCTGGACGCCGGAGTGAACCTCCAGTTCCCGGTCGAGTACGGCACGTGGCAGGCGACGCCAGAAGATATACGAACGAAGTTCGGGAAGGAATTGCGCATCGTCGGCGGCTTCAACAAGCTTGTCCTGGAGAAGGGGCGCGCCGCGATTGATGCCGAAATTGAGCGCCACATCTCCCTCATGAAGGAGGGGGGCTTTGTTATGATGCCCGATCACCTGATTACTCCAGGCACGCCGCTTGAAGACTACAGGTACTATCTTAACAGGATGCGTACTCTGCGATTTTGAGCCGACGACGGGAAACAAGATGCGTAAGATCACACTTGAGGAGCGACAACCATGCCGTTGAAACGCCACCGACTGGCACTCATCGGAGGAGGCCATCGCGGGATATACATGGCGCTCCAGATGCTGCGAGACCCCGCCCGTGCGGAACTGGTGGCCGTGGCCGAACCACGAGAGGACCGCCAGACGGACTGCCGGCGAGCGTTGCCGACTCCGACGGAACGGTATTACCGCGATCACCTGAAATTGCTAAAGCACGCCGCCGAGCTTAGTCTCGATGCCGTAATCGTCGCCACAACCGTCTCCACTCACTGCAAGATCGCCTGCGCCTGCATGGAGGCCGGATTGGCGATCTTTCTGGAAAAACCCATGGCCCGCACGATTGAGGAAGCCTGGCAAATTGTGAAAGTTGCCGAACGTACACACATTCCGGCCCAGGTGGGCTTCAATTTGCGATATACATCCTTTTGCGGAGAGCTTCACCACAACATAACGTCCGGAATAATTGGGTCAGTCGTGGCCATCAACTGGACGGAGGCAATTTCATTGCGCCACTGGACCGAGGGCTACTGCCGCAACGGGGCTTATTCCCACAGCTCGGTCATCGGCTCCTGGTTGCTTGAGAAATCCTGTCACGACATGGATCAATTCAACTGGCTACTCGGCAAGCGCTGCGAGAGAGTGGCCTCGTTCGGGAGCCGCAGCTTCTTTATGCCTCGCTCGGATGTCCCCAAACGATGTGCCGACAAGTGCCCTGTCTATGGGAATTGCCTGTTTGTGCGAGTCCCCGAAGCTACGGGCATGTCAGCATGGTTGACGCCGGAGGAGGTCGAAGCGTGCGTATACCATGTCCACTCCGATCTCCTCGACCACCAAGCAGTGATCTTCGAATACGCGGGCGGGGCGACCGTCAGTTTCACTCTGGTTCCGAATGCCCCTCGGGACACTCGCACCATGACCATCTACGGAACTGAAGGGACGATCAGCGGGGACCTTGAAGACAACTGGTTCTCAGTGCATAGTTTGCGGACTGGTACGGAGACCACCGTTCGCCTGAAGAAGGAAGAGGGCGACCATGGCGGCAGCGACGAACGGACCGCATTGGCATTTTTAGACTACTTGGATGACCCCGCCAACCGCCCCAGAACCGGGGTGCGTGAAGGTTTCGAAGCCATGTTGCTGGCCTGCGCGGCGGATATCGCCTCAAGAGAACACCGTGTAGTTGAACTGGAGGCGTTTCGCTCGACTGATTGAAAACTCTAAGGTCAAGCCGACAGACGCGCCTAGCTCGGTCCTTGGAATTCTCGACCGGCCGGATACCGAGAAAGGAAATAACTTGCGTAAGCTCACACTCGGCGCCGCAAGCATGGCTCATGCGAAGTTGGAAGGCAAAGAGATTCTGCCGGACACCATCAAGCCTCGGATCAAGGAGGCGCAAGGGCTTGCGGAGGAAGCGGCGCGGCGAAAGTGCGATCTGCTGTGCCTGCCGGAACTCTTCGCTGACCCGACGCAGGGAACGCAGATGGGCAAGTTTGCGGAGCCGCTCGGAGGGCCAATCACATCTTGGCTCGCAAAGAGGGCGAAGACGCTAGAGATGGCCATCGCGGCCAGCGTGACGTTAAAGAGTGGAAACCGTTTGACGAACACCGCCGTTCTTTACGGCAAGGATGGCACGCTCGTGGGGTCCTACGACAAGGTTCATCTCCCTCCCGGCGAACGGGACGTGGCTTCGCCCGGCGCAAGCTTCCCGGTTCTTGAGATCGAGGGCATCAAGGTTGGCATGCAGATTTGTTACGACTTGGGGTTCCCCGAGGGATGCCGCATCCTGGCGGTCAAGGGTGCGGAACTGATCCTCTGGCCGAACATGTGGGGCGGGATGCCGGAAGGGGTCACCGACGTCATCATGAAGGCGCGCGCCATAGAGAATCAGGTGTGCCTGGTTTCGGCCGCGTATATCCTGACGGGAGGCACGGACCCACGCGCCGCCGTGATACACGGACGCAGCTGCATCATTGATTCCAGCGGGGTTATTCTTGCTGAAGTCGGTCTCCAACCGGGAGTGGCGACGGCGGCGGTCGATTTCGATGTGCCGTTGCTGGACTTCGCCGAACGGCGTGGCGGGCGGTTTCCCCACCGCATGCCGCAGACGTACGGGGACTTGACGGATGGGAGTTGAGCCATGAATCGTCTCCTTCTGCTCGGAACAGGCACGCCAACTCCAACGCCGGACTCGTTCGGCACATCCTACGTCCTGCAACTGGGCGATGAATTCCTGATGATCGACTGCGGCCCCGCCGCCACACACAAACTGGTCAAGGCAGGCCTGTGGCCAACAAAGGTCGACTACCTCTTTTTCACGCATCATCATTTTGACCACAATGTGGACTACCCATGCTTCCTGCTGTGCCGCTGGGACCAGAGTACCGGGAAAGAGAACCTCCTTAGAGTCTTTGGCCCGCCACCGACGCGTCGGCTTACCGACCGTCTGATCGGCCCGGAAGGTGCTTTTGCGGAAGACTGGAAGGCGCGCGTTGGAGCGCCGGTGAGTCAGCATGTGTTCAAGAACCGGGGCGGCTTGCTGCCGCGGCCGGAACCAAGGGTCGTGGCCACTGACGTCGGCCCTGGCATGGTCATTGAAACGGCCAACTGGCGCATCAACGCCGCCCGAGTGCATCACGTGGAGCCATGGCTTGAATCACTCGCTTACCGGGTGGAGACGCCGGCCTTGACGATCACTTTTGCTGGCGATACGGGACTGTGCGAATCGGCCATCAATCTAGCCAAAGGCAGCGACGTGCTTGTCGTCAATTGCTGGGACCACCAGGACATCATGGAGCGCAATGGTGAGGCTCCTGGCCAGACGGGCACGCGCGATGCAGCACAGATGGCGACACAATCCGGAGTGAAGACACTCGTTCTGACCCACATGGGAAAGCGGATGACCTCACCGGGTCTGAAGGAAGACGCGCTTGCCGAGATTGGCGGGCACTTCAGAGGCGTGATTATCTTCGGCGAAGAACTAATGGTCCTGGAGGTGACAAGTTAGTGCACGCCTAGTAGCATAGTGCGGCAGGTGTTATCTCCCCTGCGAAGCCCACGCAGGTACAGATGTCCCTGCGCGAGCCGCCGCTCGTAGACCGTGTTTGCGACCAGGTGCGCCAGATGTACGAAGGCGGCGTGAGCTTCATGAAGATCGGAAACAAGTTGGGAATCCCGACCGGAATGGCGGCTGCCGCATATCAACGGTACTACGTTTCGCGTGGCCTGCCGGTGCCTCCGCGTAGGGGAGTCCACCAG
>Ga0114951_10005210_pt1 | contig 12118 bp, 8 predicted proteins | sample AM7aDNAmetaG_FD_88677 | JGI IMG/M metagenome (GOLD analysis project Ga0114951, IMG submission 88677) | Freshwater microbial communities from Finland to study Microbial Dark Matter (Phase II) - AM7a DNA metaG | ecosystem: Environmental > Aquatic > Freshwater > Lake | place: Finland: Lake Alinen... | reverse complement strand
GGATTTCACAATGCGGGGGACAGGCAGATAGTCAACAAGCTTAGTACTTACGCCCACCGGGCCGCTGCCGGGGCCGCCGCCACCATGCGGTGTGGAAAATGTTTTATGCAAATTGAGCTGAATAACATCAAAACCCAAATCGCCGGGTCTTGCTTTGCCTAAAAAAGCATTGGCATTGGCGCCATCGCCATAAAGCAGGCCGCCTTTATCATGTACAATTTGCACAACCTGTTCAATGTTGCGCTCAAAAAGCCCCAGTGTGTTGGGATTGGTCAGCATCAACCCTGCCACAGATTCAGTCATTAAAGACTTCAAATGATCTATATCCACCCCGCCATCACTATTGGAACGAAGCGTCACCGTCTCAAAGCCGCAAAGCGCGCCGGAGGCCGGATTGGTACCATGGGCGGTATCCGGTATCAGAATCAACGGTCGCCTTTCGCCTTTCTTTTCAAAATATTTCTTGATCATCATGACGCCGGTAAGTTCTCCGTGGGCACCGGCGGCCGGTTGTAGAGTGAACTCCGCCATACCGAAAATGTTGCTCAGATATTTCTGCATTTCATACAGGAGTTGCAGGTTGCCCTGGGCAAAAACATCGGCGGCATACGGATGCAATCCGGTAAAACCGGGGAGTGCTGCAACATTTTCATTAACTTTGGGATTGTACTTCATGGTGCAGGAACCAAGTGGATAGAAGCCCAGGTCAACACCGAAATTACGTCGTGATAAATTAGTGTAATGCCGGACTAAATCAACTTCCGCCACTTCCGGCAAATCCAGATCGGTGCGCAGATATTTTTTGCCGATCACTCCTTCAATATTGATAGCGGGAACATCGCTTGCGCTAACAGCAGCAGCACTGCGTCCCGGTTTGCTTATTTCAAAAATTAGCTGCATCCATTCTCCTCTTTAACCGCGAGATTGCCACGTCCGCTGCCGCGGACTCGCAACGACAAGTAAAAGTAAATCATCTATTTTACGATATCTATAACCCTATCCATATCTTCTTTGGAAAGCATTTCCGTTGCGCAAAATAGCAGAGTGTTTTCGAGCTCGGGATAATTTTTGGATAATTCATAGCCGCCGATGATTCCTGCTGCTTGCAACTTTTTATTAACAAGCCTTGCATCAGGACAGCTCAGTGCAAATTCATTATAAACAGGCGCGACAAATACTTCTTTCCAGCCTTTAATTCCTAAAAGTCTATTTTTCAAATATTGTGCTTTATAAATATTGAGGCAAGCCAGCTGCTTAAGATTTTTACCCAGAGCTGCCAGATATACGCCTGCTGCCAGTGCGCAGAGGGCTTCGTTGGAACAAATGTTGGAGGTTGCCTTCTCGCGGCGAATGTGTTGTTCGCGGGTTTGCAGCGTCAGGACAAATCCGCGCTGTCCGTTTTTATCAACCGTTGCGCCGACAAGCCTCCCCGGAATGCGCCGCATAAATTTTTCTTTTGCTGCAAAAATGCCCAGATAGGGGCCGCCGTAATTGAGCGGATTACCAAAGCTCTGTCCTTCGCCCACAACAAAATCCGCGCCGGAAACTCCTGCCGACTGCAAAATGCCCAACGACGTGCCCTCGGTGAAACCTGCCACAAGCAATGCGCCTTTTTGATGGGCAGCATCGGCAATCGGTACAATATCCTCGATCACGCCGAAAAAATTGGGGCTTTGCACTAAAACGGCGGCAACCTGATCGTCAAGCTCTTTTTGCAAAGCCGTCAAATCAATTTGACCGGATACGTTATATGGTATTTCCACAACAGTGTAGCCATTGGCCCATAAGTAAGTACTAACAACCTGACGATATTCGGGGTGCACTGATCGGGCGACAATTATTTTAGTCCGGTTGGACATCTTGGCGCAAAGAACTGCCGCCTCGGCCATGGCCGAAGATCCGTCATACATGGAGGCATTTGCAATTTCGGTGCCGGTAAGATGCGCAATCATAGTCTGATATTCGTAGATCGCCTGCAAAATGCCCTGGCTGATTTCGGCCTGATAAGGAGTATAGGCTGTATAAAATTCAGCGCGCCCCACGATGTGTCCGACTACTGCCGGGATAAAGTGAGAATAAGCGCCAGCACCCATTAAAGTTAGTGGAGGTAATTTGTTTTTCGCGGCGATGTCGGAAATGGCTGCAATGGTTTCCTGTTCCGATAGGGCCGCAGGAATATCCAGCGCACTCTTTAATCTAAATTTTTCAGGAATATCGGCAAACAGCTCATTGATATTTGCTATGCCAATAGCGGTCTGCATTTGCGCGATATTCTCAGGTGTGTGGGGGCAGTAATCCATCTTTAGTGTTTTTCCTCTTTGACAAATTGTTCATAGTCAGCGGCACTAAGCAGAGATTTGAGTTCGCCCATGTCAGATAATCGCATTTTTGCAATCCAGCCTTCGCCGAAGGCGTCCTGATTGATCAACTCCGGTGTGCCTTCGAGCTTCTTATTGACATCAATGATTTCGCCACTAACCGGCGCATAAACATCCGATACGGATTTTACCGATTCGACAACAGCCATCGGCTCACTTTTGGCAACTTTTTTCCCGATCGCCGGCAACTCAACAAACACGATGTCTGTCAGCATTTCCTGCGCGTAATCGCTTATGCCGATAATTGCTGTTCCATCGCCATTATCTTTCACCCATTCATGGTCACGGGAATATAGTCTGTCGGTAGGATTTGGTTTGGACATTTTATGCCTCCTTAGTTCATTTATTTTGATCTTTTATAAAACGGTAGCTTCACAATTTTAGCCTCGGTCATTGTATCGCGAATAGCAACTGTTATTTGAGTATCCGGCGCACTGTAGGCCATATTAACAAAAGCCAGGCCGATTGCTTTGTTGAGAGTCGGAGAAAACGTTCCGGAAGTAACAATGCCAATTTCCTGCTGATTATGGAATACTTTATAGCCATGCCGGGCAATACCCCTGCCAGTCATTTCTATACCGACCAGTTTGTTGCCGGTGCCGGAATTTTTTCTGGCCACAAGCGCTGCTTTTCCCACAAATTCTTTATGCGCATCGACAATCCAGCTATATGGTACTTCCAGCGGACTTACCGATTCGTTCATATCCTGACCGTTGAGCATCATGCCGCCCTCCAGGCGCAGCGTGTCTCTTGCGCCCAATCCCGCCGGTTTCATACCCAGTGAAGCTCCGGTAATCATCAGCTTATCCCAAATATTGCCTATGACATCAGCTCCAGCATAAATTTCAAAACCGTCTTCGCCGGTGTAGCCGCTGCGCGAAATAATTGCCGGTACTCCGGCAACCTTGGATTGACAAAAATGATAGAAACGCAGAGTCTTTAGATCGGCATCTGTAAGTTTCTGTAAAATTTCTTCAGAGCGCGGACCTTGCAAATCTAGCTTCCCGGTTCGGTTACTGATATCTTCCATTGTACAATCAAAATGTTTCTGCTTCTGAATAGAGCTTATCCACTGCCAATCGCGGTCTTTGGGTGTGGCATTGGTAACCAACATATAAGAGTTATCACCGATCCTGTACACAGTCAAATCATCAATAATACCGCCATTTTCGTTAAGAAGGGCGGATAGTTTGACCTGACCAGTGTTTTGATCTGCCAGATTTCTGGTTAAAACCAGTTGTAAAAGATCAAGTGCCTGCGGACCTTTAACTTCAATTTCGCCCATGTGACAAATATCAAAAAGGCCGGCAGAATTTCTGGTTGCTTTGTGTTCATCAATGACATTTGTATATTGCACGGGCATGGCCCAGCCGCCAAAATCAATGATCTTGGCGCTTTGGGCAAGATGTTTTTCGTATAAAGGCGTCTTCTTCAATTGCTTTCCATAGATGCATCTTTAAAAAGTTTATCAAAAAATTCCTGCTTTTGCTTGGGATAATAAATTGTTCCTTCATAATCAACGATTAATTTACCATCCAGATGATCGAGTTCATGCTGCACAACGCGGGCGACGTAATCCTGATACCTCTTGCTGATTTTTTCTCCCTTTCCATTGAGAGCACGAACTTTTATTTCGGGGAAACGGCTAATTTCCACTTGAATTTCCGGGCAGGAAAGACAGCCTTCGGTCATCATCACTTTTTCACCACGCGATTGAGTAATCCTCGGATTAACCAATACTTCATACTCATCGGGGCCTTTTACTTTTCCCCCTTCACCGAAGCCTTTGGTGCGAAAAACAACTATTCTTTTGCTGATACCAATTTGCGGCGCCGCAAGTCCCGAAGCATCATCTCTTGCCAGAAAAGAATCAACCAATGTTTTAATTATCTCGCGGGATTCCTTATCCAGAGGCGCCGGTACCTCCTTGGATTTCTTTCTTAAAGCGGAGGTATCCTTTTCATTAATACCTTTATCATTCCATAGAGTTAACACGTTATCTTGAGGCATGGATTATCACCGAAACATTATTTTTGGAGCATATAACACCTATTCTTTCTTATTTCAAGTAATGAGACTCGCTGACTGTAGGAAGCGTAAGTGGAATTATCCCGCGAGAGAAGCGAAGCGGGATAATAGTCAACAGCCTGCTTTTAGGTTTATACTTATGATTCTGATGATTGTTGGTATAAGTTGCTTGCAATATATGCACATCTTTTGTTAAACAACAGGTGTGATTAATCAAATTGTTACTAAAATAGCCAAAAGGCAATTTGCCCGGGCGCTGAAATTTGAAGAAGGTGTCCTCCCTGTGCTTCCTTCCTGCACGGATGATAAGCCTCGCCTGCTCTACATCCACATTCCTTTTTGTGAAGAGCTTTGTCCTTATTGTTCCTTTCATCGGGTGCCTTTTGAAGAGGGGCTGACGCGAAAATATTTTAGAGCGCTGAGACGAGAAATCAAGCTTTACCGCGAAAAGGGATATAGATTCAATGGAATCTATGTGGGCGGCGGTACTCCCACGGTGCTTATAGATGAATTAGCGGAGGTGCTTGCGCTTACCCGCGAAAGTTTCGCCATTAAAGAAATTTCTGTGGAAACAAACCCTAATCACTTAACTGACCGCAATATCGAAGTACTGCGGCAAAGCGGTGTCAACAGGCTTTCCGTGGGCGTGCAAACTTTTAATAATGAACTGCTCAAGAAAATCGGGCGTTATGAAAAATATGGCGCAGGCGAAGTTATTGCGGGGAAATTAAAACAAACCATGAGTTTATTTGACACCGTCAATGCCGATATGATTTTCAATTTTCCGGGACAATCGGCACAAATGCTCAGTGATGATTTGGCGGTTTTGCTCAATCTAAAGATGGAACAAATCACCTTCTATCCATTAATGATTTCAACGCTGACTCAAAGATTGATGGAGGATACTGTGGGTCTTATCAATTTCAGCCGTGAAAAAAGATTATATCAGCTTATTCTTCGACATCTGGAAGCAGAGTATGAATCATCTTCTGCCTGGTGTTTTTCCCGCAAGAGAGGCAAGCAATCACTTATTGATGAATATGTTGTCGATTATGATGAATACGCAGGACTGGGAAGCGGTGCCATCGGTTTTCTTGCAGGCGTTTGCTACGCGAACACCTTTGACATTGCCGAATATATTGAATCTCTTACTCAGGGCAGGTTGCCTCTGAAAGCTTCCCGCAAATTCAATCTGCGCGATCAAATGAGTTATGATTTTTTAATGAAACTGTTTAGCACTAAAATGGATGTTACCGCCATTGAGCAAAAATATGACGGGAAATTTTTAAAAACGCTCTGGAAAGAAATGATCGCTTTTATTCTGGCTGGATCTTTCCGCTATTTCCCGCCCCATCTGCATCTAACGCCGCGGGGTCGCTACTTCTGGGTGATTATGATGAGGGAGTTTTTTATCGCGGTAAATAACTTTCGCGATTACTGCAGAAAGCAGGCAGGTATCGAGTGAGTGTTGAGCAAGCATACTGGGTTGTCATTGCGAGTTCACGGCAGTGAACGTGGCAATCTCTGGGATGTCGATTAGATAAGGGATTGCTTCGGTCGTTACACTCCCTCGCAATGACATTGCGTCAGAATATAAAGAGAAGTGGTATAAAGAGGAGTTTTTATGGATGCTAAAAGAAAAGAAATGCTACGCAACTTGCCGAAAATTGATGAAGTAATCCTTCTTCTGGAAAAAAGCGGCATCTACGATTTGGCTTCGCGGGAAATTGTTTTAGAAACCTGCCGCAATGTCGTGCAAAAATTAAGAGACGCGATTATTGAAGCAAAAGAAAAAGACCTGCCGAAGCTCTCGCAGGATACGGCAAGTGTCGCAGGCGTTGTGGAGCAGATAATTCAAGGCTTTTATCGCTACTCTTTAGTAAAAGTGGTTAATGCCACCGGCGTCATTTTGCATACCAACCTGGGCCGCGCGCCTCTTTGTCCGGAAGCCCTGCAACGAATTATGGAAATAGGCAAGGGCTATTCCAATTTGGAATTTGATCTGGCAGCAGGCCAACGTGGTCAGCGCTACGATCATGTCAGTTCACTGATTTGCGCTCTCACCGGAGCTGAAGATGCGCTAATTGTCAACAACAATGCGGCTGCCGTTTTGCTGGTGCTCAACACGCTTTCCGAAGGCAAGGAATCCATCGTATCGCGTGGTGAACTAATCGAAATTGGCGGCGAGTTTCGTATTCCGGAAATTATGAAAAAGAGCGGCTCCATCTTGCGGGAAGTAGGCACGACCAACCGCACGCGTCTTGACGATTATGAAAAGGCGATATGCGCTGCCACAGGCTTGATTATGAAAGTGCATACCAGCAACTTCCGCATAGTCGGCTTTACCGAAGAGGCGGAAATTATTCCTTTGGTTGCGTTGGGAAAGAAACACGCGATACCGGTAATGGATGATCTGGGCAGCGGTTGCTTGATTGATCTGGATAAGTATGGATTGCAGCATGAGCCGACAGTACGTGATGTTTTGTCTGCCGGAGTTGATGTGGTTACTTTCAGCGGTGATAAATTGCTGGGCGGGCCGCAGGCAGGCATTATTACTGGTAAAAAAGAGTTGCTTGCTAAAATTAAGAAAAATCCGCTCAATCGCGCCTTGCGCATTGATAAATTCACCTTGGCCGCGCTGGAGGCTACTCTGATGCAATATCTCAAGCCTGCATCCGTAAACAGTAAGCTGCGGTCGCTTCAGGCCTTGACCGAACCTGTTGCCGCAGTTAAAAAACGCGCCTCTGAGCTAATGGATAAATTGCTGCAAGCCAATCTTGGGCCACTGGAATTTAAGCTTCATGAAGATTTTGCCGCAGCCGGTGGCGGATCTCTGCCAACGGAAAAGATCCCTTCCGTTTTAGTAGGCATTAAAAATAAAAAAATACCCGCCAGCCGCATGGAAGAAAAGCTGCGCAAGATTGAGGTGCCTATAATTGTGCGCGTGGATAAAGATGAAATCTTGCTTGATTTGCGTACGGTTGCCGAAGATGAATTTGGCTTTATCGTGGATGGATTACGCCAGTGCCTGGCAAATTAATGCCGATTCGTCCAAGGATTCGCCGGATTTCGCTTTAAAAAATTCCATAACAAGTCGTAAAAAAGCATAAAGTTGACATGCTGGAAAAAGGGGTAGGATTCTTTCTGCGGGAGATTCTTTACCGGGCTTATATAGAAGTACAATATTATTTTTATAGAAACGTTTATTTAAAGACAGTGAATCCGTTGATTTGATAATCCTGAAAAATCATTTTAGCTCTTGTTACGTATAGAAGCTGCTATACGTAACAAAAAGTGTAGGGAATTAATTTGCCAGTATTAGCGCCGAAGAAAAAAAGAAAACACAAACAGCGTCAAAGCGCATTGAAAAGGAAAGAATTAAAATCGAATAACAGGTAGGAACTGAAGGCATGTTTTTCCCCTTGAGAATTGTCACTAAGAATAACGCAACCCTTGATCAGTCCTTGCTTTCATGCTTTTTTTAGGGAAACTGGATTACCCAGTCGGGCTGGGTAATGACACCAAAAGGAGAGATTGCCACCCGGCATGCGCCGGGCAGGCTCTGCCTGATAGTCGTCTCGCAATATCAAAGGGCGTATTCCGTAACGGTCATACGCCACGAGTGAGAGTTGGATATAAAAAGCACAATGGGTATGCGGCGAATTTCACGCGGCTCGAACTCGTCTAATTTCTCTCCGATGCGTGAATTCTCCTTGACTGCCCACCTTTGCCAATATTCCCTTGACATACAAGCGTGGCTACCCTACAGTCACCTTCACAGAAAGCAGGTTTTAATCGAACAAATACCGCCGGAGCTTTTCCTCAAATCCGCCTTGCGGGACGCGGAAATAATATAGCTTTTGTCATTTAACGAGTTTTTCAATGATTACCAAATCAAAAGTTCTTCTCAAAAACGTTTTTGGCTATGATGCCTTTTGGCCTCTTCAGGGAGAGATTATTGCTCATATCCTGAAAAAAAAAGATGCACTGGTCGTGCTGCCTACCGGTGGCGGCAAATCCATTTGCTATCAAATCCCGGCACTGATATTTGAGGGGTTGACCATCGTAGTTTCTCCTCTGATCTCGCTTATGAAAGATCAGGTGGACCAGTTGAAGGAATGCGGCGTACCGGCTGTCTTTCTCAATAGCACTTTAAGCGCCTCGCAATACCTGAGTCACGTGGAACTCCTCAAGAAAAATGCCGTCAAGCTGCTCTACACGGCACCGGAAACTCTGATGGCAGCAAGAACCTTGTCCCTGCTGTCATCCTTGAAGGTTGATTGCATAGCCATAGATGAAGCGCATTGCATATCCGAGTGGGGGCACGATTTCCGCCCGGAATACAGGCAACTATCCGTGTTTCGATCAACCTTTCCCCATGCAGCCTGTATAGCTCTTACCGCCACTGCTACGCCCCGTGTCCGGGAGGATATCAGGAAATCTCTGCGCATCGAAGCCGCAAGTGAGTTTGTCGGCAGCTTCAATCGCCCGAATCTTTTTCTGGAGGTCGCTCCCAAGACGAAGCCCATCGAACAGATCCTGGAATTCCTGAATCAATATCGGAACGAATCGGGGATTATTTATTGTGCTACCCGCCAGCAGACAGACGATCTTTATGCTGTACTCCAACAAAAAGGTTATTCCGTCCGTCCCTATCATGCAGGGCTTTCGGATGTGCAGCGCGCAGAAAATCAAACCCTGTTCAGCCGCGATGACATCCAGATTATCGTGGCGACGATCGCCTTCGGCATGGGCATCAACAAATCCAATGTCCGTTTCGTCGTTCATTACGATCTGCCCAAAAGCATCGACAACTACTATCAGGAAATCGGCCGGGCCGGGCGCGACGGTCTGCACGCCCATTGCCTGTTGCTTTTTGGCTACGGCGATATCCGCAATATCCAGTATTTTATCACACAGAAAACGGAACAGGAAAGAACGGTTGCCAATATCCTCTTGAGCGCTATTTTGGGTTTTGCGGAAACTGATCTCTGCCGTCGCATCCCTCTGCTGGAATACTTCGGAGAGTCGGACAGGCAGGGCTCTTGCGGGATGTGCGATAACTGCCGGATCGAGAAAAAGGACTTGGCTGATGTGACGATACCTGCCCAGATGTTTCTATCTTGTGTCAAACGAACAGAGGAGATATTCGGCGTAAGCCACATCATAGATGTATTGCGGGGCTCAAACTCACAGAAAGTATTGAAGTTCGGTCACGAAACATTGTCCACCTATGGAATAGGGACAATGTATTCAGCCAGGCAATGGCGTCACCTTTCCCGCCAGTTCATCCAGAAGGGGCTGCTGATTTACGAATACGAACACGGATCGTTGAAGCTGACCCCGAAGGCATGGGAAGTCCTGCGGGCCAAAGAGAGCGTCATGGGAAGGGTGGAGGCAGAAAAAAAAGAAGGCAGAGGGAACCTCAAGCGAGAGAAAGAGGCGCTGGAACCCTATGATCTCGACCTCTTTGAGGCTCTCCGGAAGAAAAGAAAGCAACTTGCCGATCAGGCAAACCTTCCGCCCTTTACGATTCTCCATGACCGGACGCTGAAAGAAATGATTGCGCGCATGCCCGGGACACAGGATGAATTGGCGGAAATCTATGGGATCGGAGCGACAAAACTCGAAAAATATGGCGATATTTTTCTGGCAATCTTAAATCAGCACAGGCCGAATCATATCCAGTAACAATCAGATCTATTCTTTGGTTCACTGAAATGATTGATCGGAATCAACCTTGAATGTACTGCTCAATAAGGCGTCCCGCTTTTTCGCTGTGAGTTTCCATGTTGCTTGCCAGCTCTACATAAAGGGAATTAGGTATTATTTTCTTGATATTCTTTATGTCTTCGGTACCGTGGAGAGTGTCGGACGTGGCGCCGATAATGAGACATGGAACGTTGATGTTATCAACATGATTCAATAGTGCGTAGTTTCTTAAAGCAAGGGCATTTGCCTTCAGTTTGTATGGATCGGCGCAATCCATGGTATTTTCATATTTTGCCACCTGTTCTTTGCTGTTTTTTTTATCCAGTCTGAAGTTTCTAAGATACCATTTTAGTGCAGGTTTTAAGAAATAATAAAATGAAGGATGCAATCCCGGTACAATTAATTCCAGAAACTTGGGAAATCTGAATACGGCGTTTGGGGCGATCAGTACGGCAAATAAAGGCTCTCGTTTCTCTGATGCACAATATTCAAGAATCGCGGAAGCGCCAAGTGAACTTCCGACAAGTATAAACTTTTCTGCAGGCGCGATTACTTTTTCTATGATCTCACCTATATCGATCTTAAGGCGTTCTATGGAGAAGCTTACTTTTTTTACATCAGGTACGATTGATGAATGCTTTTCTCTTGATTCAAGGTAAAAAACTCTGTGCCTGGCCGTGAGAACTTTCAGCACGCCTTGCCAGCCGGAGATAAGTGAAATCCAGCCTGCCACAAAAAGAATAGCCGGTTTATCCGGGGAAGGATTTCGTGGAGCGAAATCAATGATCTTAAGCGAAACTCCATCAGAGACTTCCACCATATATTCTTTCACGGCTGCTGAATTATCAGTATATTGAGAATAATCCATATTTTTTCTCCTCCAAATACCTCAATCAACTTTATCTATATCATCTATAGAGCATTTCTTCAAGGCACCGGAATTCAGTAATGACCACATTTTTTCCCGTACTACTTCCACCATCAGATCATTGCGAATAATGACCATTCCTTCACGGGCAAGCTCATTTAATATTTCTCTAATCTCTGCCGGTTCCTTTTTAGTAAGCAGCGTGAGTTGCGGCAAATGGTCTTCAATACTTGTTCCGGCATTATCCATAAAATGAATAACGATAGACATGCGGACCCAGAGGTTGGTTAGCTCCTCGACTGCTCGATTGGAGTTTTTCAGCCTGCGGGAAAATTCTTTGAGCATGTGCATGCCTATTTCTTGACTTTGCCTCAACATATCGCGGAAAGTATCGCCATCAATAACTGCCAGATGGCTATCTTCTGCAACGCGTGCTGTTGCGGAGCGGGAGATGTCAATAAGCGCGGCCATTTCACCAAAATACTGTCCCTGCCCCATTTCAGCCAACACTTTTTTTACTTGACAATCAACTTTTTCCAGACGCACACGACCGGAGAGCACATAAAACATTTCATTTCCGCTATCGCCCTCATTAAAAACAATGCTGTCTTTTTCATAGGTATGCCCGAATTTTTTAAAGAGACGCTCTTCTACTCTCATGACTTTTTGAAGTGGTTTGAGCATCGCTCTTTCCAGCAGGAGAATATCGCGGCGCTGATAGGAAGACATAATTTCAGCGCAAAACAGGAAAATCAGGGCCACATAAAATACCCAGATAACCAGAATGACGATTGCCTCCAGAGAGCCGAAAATTACATCATAACGCGTGTAATTTGCGATGTACCAGGTAAAAAACTGTTTGGCAATTTCCATCAAAAGCGCGAAGATGGCGCCGCCTACCAGGGCAACCGAGGGTTTGATTTTGGCTGTGGGAATTATCCGGTAAAGGAAGCTGAAAAATATTGCGGTAATTACATAGGGCAAGACATAACGCAGAAGCGCTCCCGACATGTGCGTAAGGTATAAGTCCACTCCACTTGGCAATTCCGTCGGCTGCCGCAATATCATCGCGGTCAAGTAGCTTAACAACACGCTGGAACCGCCCACAATCCATCCCATCGGTATCATGGAG
>Ga0114951_10005209_pt1 | contig 12119 bp, 12 predicted proteins | sample AM7aDNAmetaG_FD_88677 | JGI IMG/M metagenome (GOLD analysis project Ga0114951, IMG submission 88677) | Freshwater microbial communities from Finland to study Microbial Dark Matter (Phase II) - AM7a DNA metaG | ecosystem: Environmental > Aquatic > Freshwater > Lake | place: Finland: Lake Alinen... | reverse complement strand
TATATCTGGAGATGTTAAAGCGCAAAATAGCTGCCTCCCGTACTCCGAATTGGTCGCCCGCGGGTCTGGTGGAGGGATTCAGCCAGCGTTACGATTCTATTACTACTCCGAGAGATTATAGTGCGCTGGCAACCGACGGATCAGATATCGCCGTTGACCGCCATAAATCGGCGCGCTGTTATTTGATAAATATCGGCTCGGTCTGTTTACATTACGGCGGTCATCCCTCCGCCGAATTGCTCAGCACCCCTAAATTATATTCAGAAGACGCCGACCTGGTAATAAAGAACCAGAGTAATAAACACCGCGAACAACAGATTGAGGGGGCGCTGATGGAAGCCAGGCGGGCGGTAGAAGAATGCCGCAAGCTGGCTGATTTAGCCTCTACCCTGCCGCCTGATGAGACTCTCCTGGCTATGATGGATGGATCTTTAGTGCTCTTCGGCATGCAGAACTTTCCCGATTTTGTGGTGGAAGAGATCGTTGACAAAGGGTTTTTAAGTGCCCTCGATACACTCAGAAAACTCAGTTTGTCCCGCCGACTCTGCCTGGCCAGCTATATTTCTTTCCCACGCAGCGATGATGTGGTGAACGCTTTAAAGGTGGCGATTTGCCCGCAAGAAGCGGTGGACTGTGACCGCACCTGCCAGGCAGGGGAGTCGGCCTGCGATATTCTCTCCGGAGTGAACGACCGCATGTTATACGGTGAGTGGCTTAATGCAGGTCAGCGATCCGCACTATTTGTTAATCCATCATCAATATTAAAACGTTATGGCCAGCATCAAGTTTATTTTTTCTACTTGCGGGTGGAAGATGAGATTGCCCGGGTGGAGATCCCTGAATGGATTGCTACACGGCCGGATTTACTGGAATTGACCCATTCTTTAGTGCTTGATCAGTGCCAAAGGGGACAGGGCTATCCAGTGGTCTTGAGCGAATCACATGAGCAGGCGGTAGTAACAGGCGCCGACCGCGAGTTATTCTGGGGCCTGGTGGAAGAAGCCCTGGTGGAACAAAAGTTGCCTGACCAGATTTCTACAAAGAGCCGCAGCAAACGCACCAGATGGGTGTAAGGGTGAAAATTCGAAACCGGACAGAAATTTACAGATGAAAAATAGGAATCTAACTTTTATTTTTCTCATCATGGTCTGTGGGGTGCTGCTTTCAGCTTCCGGCTGTGAAATGTTGCTGAAGGAGTTGCAGAATCATAACTATATTTACGAGAATGGGGCAGTGTTAGTGGACGGCAGAGATGAACCGATCCGCTTGAAAAATAATCCGGAAGCGGTCGACGTCACTTTTAAAGAGGTACTGACCTTCATACGGTTAGATACTACAGACCTGCGAGAATATATAGACCGCGGTAATCCGAATGGGGCAGTCCCCTTTGTCTGCAGCGATTTTGCTGAGACTGTACATAATAATGCTGAGACTGCTGGCATTCGGGCAGGTTACGTGAGTATCGATTGGGCAGAGGGGGGAATCGGTCACGCTATTGATGCTTTTGAGACTACCGATTTAGGCCCGGTTTATTTCGATTGTACTGGCAAGAGCCTTTTTAGTCAGGTTGAGGAAAATGATTCCAAAATAGCTATGGGAAGTTGGGATAAGGTAGCCTATCTCGAGTTGGGGAAAAAATACGGCGCCATCGGGTTGGAATATGCCAAATCACCGGATTACGCCTTCTTTGAGGAGTACGATCAGAAATGGGGGGAGTACAAACAACTGTTGGGTTCATATAACTCACAAGTAAAACTTTATAATCAGGAAATTGAAGGAAAGGTTTTTCACAGGGACACTGCGGACTACCAGCGTATTCAATTATGGGAACAGGAATTGATTACCAAGGAAAATGCCCTGGATAAATTAGTACTTGAAATAGGCGATTCCCGATATAGACCATTGGGTATAGTCTCAAACTTTGAAATTCACTGGTAACAATAGCAAAAAACAGAGGCCAAAATACAAAATAAACGGCCAGAATAAAATAAGGTTTAAGAAACGAAATTTGCAATTGAATGCTCAATCGAGGTGTGAAATGGGTGAAGAGCAAAGGGTTGGAGAAGTAATTGAAGCCTGCACTACGGATTTTACCGCTCAGTGCTATGAACTGTATCAGACGCCTCCTTTAGGAAGTCTGGTTAAAACCCGTTTTGAAGCCCAGGGTGCTGACTCTCAGGATGCCTGGCTGTATGGGATTGTTTATAAGGCAGAGACAGCCTCAGGCGATTCCGGCCGGCGTCCTATCGCCCGGGGAAAAAATGAACAGGACGAGGATGAGATTTACCGCGCTAGCCCGCAACTATTGAAGCTGCTGAAGAGTGATTTTTCTGGACTGGTAGTAGGATATAAATCCGGTGGACAAATCTTCCGGTATCTTCCGCCCAGACCTGCCCGTATTCACGGTTTCGTGAACTTATGCACTGATGAAGAGGTCAAGCAATTCAGCCGCACCTTCGATTTTTTAAACATCCTCTTGAAATCCAGACTAGAAATATCAGTAGAGGAATTGGTGGGGGCTGCTCTGCGCAGAATGGGGCAGGTATATGGGCCTGAAAAACACTCTTTTATGGTTCTGGCTGGAAAAGAGCTGGCGACGCTGCTGAGTGCTGATTATGCTCAATTAAAAACTATCCTGAAAGGATTGAAAAATGATGCAAAACAGTGAAAATACTTTATTTGGGAACAAGCTGGGGGTAGTTGTTGCGGGTTCACTTACACACGGCATCGATGTGAGGCTGGATGGTACCGCTTCGGTTGAGGACATGGCGGTGGGCCGCTATGTGACCATAAAAGGCCAAAAACGGCGTTTTTTCGGGATGATAACCGATGTCACACTGGGTGTGGTAGATGAGCAGATCAACGTATCGCCATCAGACGCTTCCGACCCTTTTCTATCCGAAGTGCTTTCAGGCACCAGCACTTTTGGTACACTGCATGTCTTGCCAATGCTGACTATCGGGGCAGGAGTAGTTGGGGCCGAAGATGCTCCGCAACCGGTCAAGACCATTCCAAGTCATTTTTCGCCCGTAGAAGTATCCTCTCAAAGGGACGTCGAATTGGTTTTTGGCAAAGAAGACGAAGAGAAGTTTTTCATCGGCACTCCGCTGGATATGGAGACCAAGATTTGTCTGAATTTGGCTGAATTTGTGAAGCGCTCCAACGGCATATTTGGAAAGAGCGGTACCGGGAAAACTTTTTTAACCCGTATGCTGCTGATTGGGATGATGCAGAAAAGCTCCGCCGTCAATCTGGTTTTCGATATGCACAGCGAGTACGGCTGGGAAGGTCAAAGTGAAAACGGTTACAAGGTCAAAGCTCTCAAGCAATTGTTTCCGGACAAAGTGGCGGTTTTTACTTTAGATGAGGAGAGCAGCCGCCGCCGCAAAGTCAGCACTGACGCCGTGGTGCGTATTGGATACGACGAGATTGAACCGGAAGATATCGCTCTTTTACGTCAAACACTTAATCTGACTGAAGCCGCTGTTCAGGCAGCCTATCAACTAGCCCGGCGATACAGTGGAAGAAAGTGGATCCAGACCTGCTTGACACTGGAGAATACGGAAGAAACCAGGAATGTTCTTGAGAGCCTGCATATTCATGAGGCTACTTTTGGTAATTTGCGCCGAGGGTTAGAATCTATCAAACGTCTGGCGTTTCTATCTGAAAAGAGCGGGGAAAACGCAGTTGACCGTATTCTAAAATATCTAGACAGCGGTATGAATGTGGTTTTGGAATTCGGGCGTTATACCGATCTAACGGCTTATATTCTGGTAGCTAACCTGCTGTCCAGGCGAATCTATGACCAGTACCGTGAGAGAACGGAGAAGGCTCTAGGAGAAAATGCCAAACCGCCCAAGGCTCTGGTTATAACAATAGAAGAGGCCCACAAGTTTCTGAATCCCGCTGTAGCTAATCAGACCATTTTCGGCACAATCGCCCGTGAAATGAGGAAGTTTAACGTAACCTTGTTGATAATAGATCAACGTCCCAGCGGAATTGATGAAGAGGTCATGTCGCAGATCGGCACCAAGATTACCTGTCTGCTGGATAATGAACGGGATATAGACGCTGTCCTGACAGGTGTATCAGGTAAGAACGAGTTACGTTCAGTGTTGTCCAGGCTAGAGGCCAAGCAGCAGGTCTTAATCTTTGGACATTCTGTGCCGATGCCAGTTGTGGTACGGACGCGACAATATGGCTCGGCGGAGTCTTTAAAAAGCTTTGGTTGGCTTGGGGGAGCAGAGAAAAGTAAACAGGTTGAAAAAGATATCGAAGATCTGTGGAAGTAAACCATTATGATAAATAAGTGGGGTTATCAAGGATGAAAACCATTTTATCCCGGCAGAATATTTTGCATTTGATAGAGCAAAAACCGCCTCTGGTAGCAGATTATATCAAACTGGAAGACCAGGTACAGCCTAACGGCTTCGATTTGACCCTGCGAGATGTAGCAGCAATGCAGTCCGGCGGATGCATAGCCGTCTCTAACGCTCAGCGTCAGATTTCCAACCTTAATCTTCTGGCTTTTGATAAGGACCAGTATCTTGATTTAGCGCCTGGTTCTTACGTAATCACCTTCAATGAAATCGTTAATTTACCAAAAAATGTAATGGCGCTGGGGGCTCCCCGTTCAAGCCTCCTGCGCTGCGGCGTAACTGTCCATATGGCGGTCTGGGATGCCGGTTATTCCGGCCGTTCCCAGTCTCTTATGGTCGTCCTAAATCCGGCGGGATTTCGCATCCAGCGATTTGCCAGGGTGGCCCAACTGGTATTTATAGAGCTGGCTGAAGAAACGGAAGGCTACTCAGGTATTTATCAAGGCGAGAACATTTCACGCTAAGTCTACGTTAAAAGGAACCTTTAGCGCCAGGATATTTCCATATATTTTGTTGACAGGTAGTGATATAATAGGCATAAAATCGACACATTAATATAATATTAGCGATGGTTAAGGAAGAAAGCTTTCATTTTAAGGAGGCAAAAAGTGTTTTTGGCTCTGGCGTGTATAGTGATGGCTTACCTGATCGGCTCAGTCCCAGCTGCTTGTATTATATCTTACATCTTCGCCGGGATTGACATGCGGGGCGAACCCGACGGACGTATTAGCGCCGCCGAGGTGCATAGCAAACTAGGTGTGTTTCCTTTTGCTTTGACGGTTATTTTGGATATCTTGATTTCGGCGATCGCGGTTATTCTAGCTAAAGTTGTTACCGGTTCAACCAATGTAATGATGATGGCCGGTTTCGCCGCAGTGATAGGGCATAACTGGTCTCTATTAATTAAATTCAAAGGTGGGCTGGGGGCTACCGCTATCGCCGGTGTGTTGTTTGTGCTTATTGCCTGGCAGATGTTGTATGTTCTAGTGATTGCTGCCCTGATCATGGTATTCAGCCATAAAACAAGTCTCAGTACCGTGGTTGGCGTAGGAAGTTCTCCGCTTATAATCTGGGTTCAGAATGGTTTCAGCGCGCTGGTTTTCTTCCCTATTATGCTTTTATCGCTGATGCTTTTAAAGAAATATCAGGTTGCACGCGAAACGAGCGTCGCCGGTTAGACCAGTACTGTCAGAGCTTTAGGCATAAGGGAAAAAGACACCGGACCCTCTCCCAGAATTTCTCCGTCGGCGTGCAGCAGAAACCTTTGTTTAGATTTTATGACAATTCGTTTGTCTTTGATAAGCCTGATCTTAGGAAGCGAAAGATGAGTACCGGCATAAACTTTCTTAAGGTTTTGCAATAGTTCGATTTTTCCAAAGTTACCGATTATTACCATGTCCAGCAAAGCATCATCCAGTTTAGCCTCGGGTGCTATTAACATCCCGCCACCGAAATACCGGCCGTTAGCCACCACCAGGCTCAGTATTCTGGCTTTTTGTTCAGGCTGATCGCCCACTTTGAAAGAGATTTCTTTGTTGCGGTAGAAAAGGAAGGACCGAATTAAGCCAGCCAGATAAGGTAATGTTCCGCCGAAGTACTTGGGAAACTTTTCAGTAGCTTCTACAACTGTCGCATCGAAGCCTATACCCGCAGAGTTGATAAAATAGCGTTTGAGGGTCCGACCAATATTCTGGTATTCAACCAGGCCGACATCCAGCCTGATTTCTCTGGGGTTTGCGAGTATGTTACAGGCCTGATTATAATCGTGTGGAATTCCGATAGATCTGGAGAGGTCACCGCCGGTTCCGGTGCAGATAATGCCGAGGGAGGTTGGATCCGGACTGACTTTTTGCATAATTCCATTGGCTACCTCATGTATGGTGCCATCACCACCCACTGCAATAAGGTACCTGTAGCCTTTTTCACTGGCGGTTCTGGCCAGTTCAATGGCATGACCTTTTCCCTCGGTAAATTGGAAATCGAAAGGTAGCCCCACCTTTTTAAGCAGACTGTTTATGCCAGGCCATTTGCGATGAGTGGAGTTGGCTCCAGCTGCCGGATTAACTATTACGTTAGCGAACAGTTTTGTCAAAATCCCCTTCTATTTCAAGAAAGTGATAGAACCGGAGGGAGGATTTTTAAGTTCGAATTGTATGCCCGCTTCCTTAAATAGAGTCAGAAACTCGTCATCGTTGTATCTGCCGAAACTGACAAAGCGCTTGATCTGTGCATTGCACAGCATTTTTGCGCAGAGGACGCAGGGAGAATGAGTACAGTAAATCGTACTGCCTTTGATGCTTACACCGTGTAAGGCGGCCTGTATGATCACGTTTTGCTCTGCATGAACAGCCCGGCAGATTTCCACCCTTTTGCCGGACGGAATCCCCAGTTCATTGCGCAGGCAACCTAACTCCAGGCAATCCTTCAAACCAGCCGGAGCGCCATTGTAGCCTGTAGCTAAAATACGACGGTCGCTGACAGCCAGTGCTCCCATGTGGTGTCTCTGGCAGGTGGCCCGTTCAGATACTACAGAAGCGATTTTCAGGAAATATTCATCGAAATCCGGGCGAATAAAATTTTCCATATTATTTTCTAGCAAGAGGAGGTTTCAGGATTTTTGCGATTACGACACGAGATTGTAATAGGAGATAGTCCAGATTATGCACATTGGAAATTATATAGTCAGCCATGGCAATCGGTCCGCCTTTATTGAGGTTTTCAATCTCTGACTTGTCGCGGCTGGCAGCTTCTTCTGCTGTTAGAGGACGTACCGACCGTTCGGCCAAGCGGGCATACCTGGTCCGGGGCGGACTGTATATAGCTACCACACAAAAGCGGTCTCCATAGTAGTTCTTAAAATCAAGGTACTCTTCCCAGGAATACAGACCATCCGCCACAACGTCCGAATTTTCCAGAGCTGTATCGATACGGGGACGGTTCAGGATAGCATAGGCCGCCATGCCCAAATCTTTTCTTAACAATTCCCGACAGTAGCGTTCGTTGGCCTCATTTCTTTCCAGAGACCTTTTTACCATTTCCTGATCGGTAACATCACCGAAGCGAATCCTGATAAAACCGGCATCTGCAAACACCCTGGCAGCTTCTGATTTTCCGCTGCCTGCCATTCCTACAATTGCAACTACTTTTCTCATATTTTATCCAACGCACTTATTATACGGAACTGGAGAGCAAATGACAATAAACCGCCATAAAAATTGCATAAATTTAACAGTACACCCCAATAAAGGTTTGTTTGCCAAATAGCCTCTTCCATAATTCAACTTTTAAATAGGAAACGGTATAATAGGTGATAGGCAATGTTCTTTTTTCCCAATATTAATATGTCAGGAGGTTCCATGTTAACTCTTAACCAGCAGGCAGTAGATGTCAACCGTGTTATTGAAGCTCAATCCCACACCGTTTATGAATTGTTGTCAGCGAAAGGCAAGGCCATTTACTTTCCCAAGATGGGCATCCTGGCGCAAGGAAATGCCGCCAAGGGCAAGGAAATTAATGCTACAGTCGGCACTGCGTATGAAGATGATGGAAAACCGATGATACTTCCAAGCATTGCCAATAAACTGCTGCTGGATACTAAAGACGCTTTCCCATATGCTCCCAGTGACGGATTGAAATCGCTAAGAGAAAAATGGTTGGAGTTGATAAAAGCTAAAAATCCCTCGTTGGATAAAACTGAAATCAGTTTACCGGTGGTATCTTGCGGTGTCACCCACGGCTTAAGCATGATAGGCTATCTTTTTGCCGATACAACCGACCAGGTGATAGTTTCAGATCTTTATTGGGAGAACTACGACCTGGTTTACAGCAATGCCTATGGCGCTGAACTGAAGTTGTTCAACTTCTTTAAAAACAACCTTTTTGATATTGATTCGTTCAAACAAACTATTCTGTCCGGTCCGGTCGGCAAGAGAATTATCGTTTTAAATTTCCCTAACAATCCTTCAGGCTATACTCCCACCAGGTCCGACGGTAAGGCCATTATCCGGGTATTAAAGGAAGCGGTTGAAGCTGGCAACAAGCTTGCTGTGATTCTGGATGATTCATATTCCGGCCTCTTTTTTGAAGAGGATACGCTTGTTGAATCACTTTTCGCGGAACTGTCTCAGTTACACACTAATTTGCTGGCTATTAAGGTAGACGGCATTACCAAAGAAGAATACGCCTGGGGCTTGCGGGTTGGTTTTATTACATACGGTATCAAAGAGGGCTCGAAAGAATTATACCGGGCCCTGGAGGAAAAAACTGCCGGGGCCATCCGCGGTAATATTTCCAATGCTTCTCATCCTTCACAATCTCTTTTCTTGAATTCTTTGAAATCGGAAAGTCATCAGATAGAAAAAGATAACAACAAAGCCAAGATCAGAGAACGCTATATAAAGGTCAAAGAGGTTTTGAAGGCTCATCCTGAATACAGGAAATATTTTGAGGCTCTGCCTTTTAATTCGGGATATTTTATGTGTGTTCAACTCAAAGGTTTGAATGCGGATAAAGTCTGGGAAACACTTTTAAATAAATACAGTACCGGTGTGATATGTTACAGCGAACAGAAATTGTTCCGCATCGCTTTTGCTTCTACGCCTGCACATCAAATTGAGAAACTCTTTAACAATATGTTTTTAGCGTGCCAAGACTGCAGCTAATTTCGAAGTCAGGCAGAGGTAATAACTGAGGGATAGTCGAAAAAAACTGGAAGCACTATAGGCTTATATATTGTTTTTCCGTTTGGCGCCGGACTTTATCATCGGCGCCAGGCCAGCCAGAAGGAACAAGAACAGACTGCCGTAGGCCCATCCGCCTAATACATCGCTGGCCCAATGCAGTCCAAGGTAGATCCTGGCAAAACCGACCAGAAGTATCAATAAAACCGCGATGATGACGGACAATAGCCGCCAGACGGGATTTTTCACGTGACTAAATACAAGATATGTCAGGATGCCCAGGAAAAGCAGTGTGAAAAAGGCATGGCCGCTAGGAAATCCGTTGTCGTGATAGGGTATCAGAACGTTGACCAGGTCCGGCGAGGGCCGGGGACGGTCTATAACGATTTTCAGTCCATAGCCAATAAGGCTGATTAGACCAGCTAAAAGAACCAGGAAACCATCCGCGAAGCCCGCTTTCCACCAGACCAAAAGAAAGGCCAGAACCACTAAAAAGACGGCCTGCCAATCACCTAAAATCCAGGAGAGGCCTTTCATTAAAGAGGTTAATTGCGGATTTAAAAAAGACTGAACAGTATGACTGATCCAGAGGTCGCCGGGGAAGTAGTTGAAAATTCCAGCGCCCACGGACAAGATAATCGCTACCGGTGCAAAGAGCCCTGCGATCAAGATAAACAGGGTGGAAGATTTATTCATAGTTAAACACCGTGGTTTTATACTAGCACCTGTTTGCTTATTTCGCAAAAAGGGCAAAACCTCAGAAGTGGCAATAATAGGCGGGAAGTGTCTTTCAGGGGATTTTATGTCTAGGTTCTGAAGAACACAGGTGTCAATAGAACAAAAGAGGCAGCATGTACAAGGAAGAAAATGCCCAGTCCGCCCCAAACCGGGATTTTGACTTTAAGGGAATGTGAGGGCAGCCACTCTATTATTTTGTCTATCGCGAGACCCAGGCCCAAGCAGAGCGCGCCGATGGTGGGATAAAAGTAGAAAAGAAAACTGACGCGGTCTGTAATAATGCTGGCGGGTATCCAGAGAACAAAGGTGCAGAAAAACCAGGCAAAGCCGAATAGTCCGGCGTCGTCCCTTTTAATAGCTTTGTACAGCATAAACAAGGCTGTGGGGATCATCAGAATCCAGACGTTGGGGTTCAGGTTACAATAGTAGTTAGGAGTATACCAGAAAGCCATGGGTTTATAGTTAAGCAGCCATTCCCAGGGGCGGCTTAGAGAAGGATGGGAAACATTGCTGAATTTCAGACTGCCGGTAAGTGTAAGCATGTTGATGATACGGGAGACCGGGTTTTCCAACTGGCGATTCATGGCGAAATCGAAAACTGCGATGAAAACTAGCAGTGAAATGGGAGCCAGGATGATTGTCAGCGCAAACCAGCGGGATTGTTTGGTTTTGGTGAGGAACCAGTGAATGGCCAGAACCGGGGCAGCCATAGCGGCGAAAAGTTTTGCCAGGGCGGCCAGTCCTATGAAAATACCAGAAAGCGCGTACTGCCGATAGAGATAAAGAGCGAAAAAGGCCAACATCAGTGTCACAAAAAAGACATCCAGCATAGCTATGCTGGCCATTACAAAGGCGAAATTCTCAAAAGCAAAAAGGGCAGTGGCGATTGAGGCACCCCGGCGTGACATTTGCAAGCGGCGGCAGATGATATACAGCAGGGCGATGCTGATGGTGCCCATAATGATGCCGGGCACACGCCAACCCCAGGGATTATCGCCAAAGGCATATATACCGGCTACGATGAAAAGCTTGGATAAAGGAGGATGTTCCGGTCTCTGGTCTACATGGGTGAGGATGATGCTGCGGGCATCCTTGATATAATGCGCCTCGTCCATTATTAAATCATTGACCTGAGTTACGATGCTGAGGTGCATGCCAAGAGTAATCAGTAAACACAGACACAGCCAGAAGTATTCCCAGTTAATTATGCGCAGGAATGTCCTTTTCACTTCCAGGTCCAAAAGTTACTCAAAATGTAATTCCAGATTGTGGTAATGATTATCGCAATAAGCGTAGCGATGATATCATAAATGCCAAATACGCGAGTTAAGAGAGCAAAAATTCCCAAATTGATTCCAAAACCAACTAAACTGACTAAATTAAACTTTAATAACCTAGAAAAAAACCCTCCGGATTTGCCAGTTCTTCTATCGGAAAAAGTGAAGGTATCATTCAAAGCGAAATTGGATATAATTGAGGCTTCAACACTGATAGCCTGTGATCCGATGTCATAAACGTGAACTGATCTGGTTAAGATGGCATATAGCCCAACGTTGACGATGACGCCACTGAGACCCACTCCGATGAATTTCAGGAGTCTGACCAACTCACCCTGGCGGCGCATCAAACTGAAGATATGTTTTAGATAGTCAATTTGCTGGCGAGCTTTCATTTTACTGCGGCCGGATGAACGGTCTTCAAAGATAAAAGGCACTTCGACTACTTTTTTAAAATTACCCATGACCAGCATTTCCAGCAGAATCTTGTAACCAATGGGTTTGAACTCTGTGGTGCCCATGGCTTCTCGTTTGAACATATAAAAGCCGGACATGGGATCTTTAACATGACGGGTAGAGGGCAAGAAAAGGTGGGCCAAAGAAGAAGCGCCTTTGGAGATAATCCGACGCAACAGGCCCCAGTTGGGTACCCCGCCTCCAGTCACATAGCGGCTGCCAATGGCCATATCAGCGCCTTCATCCAGTGCCTTCAGCAAAGCAGAGTTGATCTCCGGAGGGTGCTGCAGATCAGCATCCATGACGCCAATGATGTTGCCCCGAGCATATTTCAAACCGTGCAGGACGGCAGTGGCCAGGCCCCGTTCTTTAGTGCGTACCATCACTTTGACAGGGAATTTGTCAGCCATGCCTGCGGCGACATCTACAGTGCCATCTTTGCTGTTATCATCCACCAGCAGGATTTCGAAATTACGGCCAGCCAGTGTACTGTTCAATCTTTCAACCAGGGGAACGATATTATCCTTTTCATTGTAAGTGGGGATCACAATGGAGATTAAATCCTGGTCCATGTTGCGGATGCTCCTAAG
>Ga0114951_10005206_pt1 | contig 12120 bp, 9 predicted proteins | sample AM7aDNAmetaG_FD_88677 | JGI IMG/M metagenome (GOLD analysis project Ga0114951, IMG submission 88677) | Freshwater microbial communities from Finland to study Microbial Dark Matter (Phase II) - AM7a DNA metaG | ecosystem: Environmental > Aquatic > Freshwater > Lake | place: Finland: Lake Alinen... | reverse complement strand
TTTTTCTGCTTCTGGCGTTGCAGATGTTGTTTTTTGATTTTCCGGATCTTCTACCTTTTCTCCATCAGCAAAAGCTACAATCCCGCCGCCTTTCATGCTTGTCATTTCACCTGTTCCAATAGCATCTATACCCGATCTATTAGCAGGTGCATTTGCCATTGCTTGTTGTGGCGGCAAACCTTGAGACTGTAATGGTTGAGATAATACCTTAGTGGCTTCAGGATTCTGCGTTAAATATTGATGCAATTTCATTAATCCCTGTGCTTGCATATTTGCTTCGGGACTAGATGCAGGACTTTGAGTTACTTGTTGTAACTGGTGGTCATTCATCATCTTCATAGGAACGGCACCACCACTAGCGTATCCTTTAATGGCACCACCTGCTGCTTTACCGGCTCCTGATGCGTTATACAATGATGCGGCACCCAACCCAGCAGTCCCCAAACTAGCCGCCATTGTTGCGGCATTAGGAGGAGCTTGGTAGATAGAGGTTGAGGCTTGTTGCATTGGCAGGCCACGTAACAACGAGTTCATCATACCTAACTGCATGTAAGGATACTGTTGTGCTGTTGCGTAGTTCTGTATGGCTTGATTAATAATGCTCTGTTGCTGAGCTTGTTGAGCAGCACCGGCCGCTTGTTGGGCTTGGTTAATACCCATATTTTGTGAGTATTGTTGCTGACCTAAGTTACCCAATTGGTTCTGAGCGGCTAACTGTTGAGCGATAGCTTGCAAACCGTAGTTAGAACCAAACTGTTGTTGACCAATATTAGCCTGTTGTGCGGCTTGGCCATATTGAGCTAGGTTTCCTGCATTAGTCTGATTAAACTGATTTTGTGAGGCTAACTGCCCTAAACCTTGTTGTTGAGCTTGTAACTGAGCTGCTTGATTAAGCTGCTGAGACTGTAAGTTTTGAGCCGATCCTAAATTTTGAACGCCTAATTGAGATTGCAAATTAGTATTACCAACGTTATAACTCATCTGTTGGTTAGCTAATGCTGCAGCCTGTTGTTGAGCTGCGTTTTGTAAAGCTGTTTGCTGGCCAAACTGACCTTGTTGAAGGCCATACTGACCCATCAATGCTTGATTGGCTAGCAAAGCTTGCTGTTGTGTTTGTTGATTAGCTAAGTTAGCTGCCTGACCAAACTGACCTTGTTGCAATCCATACTGACCCGCTAACGCTTGATTAGCTAAACCTGCCTGCTGACCTAACTGTGCGTTTTGCAGGTTAGTGTTGTAACCCATATTTTGATTAGCTAAAGCAGCCTGCAATCCACTAGCCTGATTTAACTGTTGAGCTTGAAGACCAGTAGCTTGATTTAATTGTTGAGCTTGCAAGCCAGTCTGAGCGGCAAGACCTTGAGTTTGTAAGCCAGCACTAAGATTTTGTAAGTTAGCTTGCTGTGCGTTTGACTGGTTAGCTAAATTAGCTTGTTGGCCTAAAGTTGCACCTAGATTCTGAGTTTGAAGGTTAGCATTTAAATTCTGCTGGCCTGTTGTTAATCCTGCTTGCTGATTAGCTAACGCAGCCTGCATTGCTTGTTGCGCATTAAGCCCCTGAGTCTGTAACTGCGCGGCTTGATTCTGTACATTAGCTTGTTGGGAACTGCTTAAATTAGCCAACGCAGCTTGTATACCAGTTTGAGTTCCCAACTGTTGAGTCTGAAGATTGGCACCTAAATTTTGCTGCCCTGTAGTTAACCCTGCTTGTTGATTTGCCAATGCAGCTTGCATAGCTTGCTGTGCGTTCAAACCTTGAGTTTGTAGTTGTGCAGCTTGATTTTGCACATTTGTTTGCTGTTGGTTGGTTAAGTTAGCCAATGCTGTTTGCATGCCGGTTTGAGTTCCCAAACCTTGCGTTTGCAAATTAGCGGCTAAGTTTTGCTGACCAACGGTAAGACCTGCTTGTTGATTAGCGGTTTGAGCTTGCAATGCAGCTTGTTGTTGCGCATTAAACTGTTGTTGAGCCTGACCAAAAGCAGTGTTGTATGCGCCACTGACTAGTTGATTCTGAGCCAACATCTGGTTTTGTTGATTTAACCCTTGCTGCAATATGTCACGACTCCCACCAAACGCACCCGACTTAGTGGCGTTAGCTGCTAAACCTTGACCTGCTTGACCGTATTGTTGGTTTAGTAGCTGTAGTTGAGGGGCTAAAGAAGCGTCCAAATATGGGTTCATGTACTGCTGCGCTACACCCGGCTGAGTAAAGTCTTGAGTACCCACTTGGTTAGCCGGACCCATCTGATAATTCTGTAAGTTTGGCTGATACCCTGTTTGTGCCGCACTCATTGATGGAGTGTTATACTGCTGTGCTGTAACGTCTTGTGGACCCTGCATCTGATAGTTCTGTAAGTTTGGCTGGTATCCTGTTTGCGCCGTGCTCATTGATGGGGTGTTATATTGTTGCGATGTAACGTCTTGCGGACCTTGCATCTGATAACTCTGCAACTGAGGTCCGCTAACATTACCTGCCGCCTGCATACCAAGACTTTGTAGTTGTGGTGCAGTTACCTGACTAGCGTTAACTTGGCTAGCATTAACTCCTTGCGGACCTTCAAAAGATGCGCCAGCATACTGAGGTGCCGCATTTAACTGAGCTGCTTGTGTTCCTGCATAACCGGTCTGAGGAGCGGCGTTTAATTGAGCAGCTTGTGATTGTGCTGCCGTTACATCTTGAGGGCCAGCCATCAAGTACTGGTTAAGGTTTGGAGCTTGCGTGTTTTGATAACCTAAATTCATGCCTTGATACTGTGGACCAGAATATTGGTTATAAGACTGCATTGGGTTGTAGCCAGTCTGAACATTATTAGCCAGTTGTGCGGTGTTCTGCATAGCTGCATTTGTTCCAGCATTAGATCCGGTATTAGCTAAATAAGACTGAGCTTGTTGTTGTAGCGGACTAAAGTTAGCTACATAAGATTGAGGATTATTGCTGTAAGGAGTGTAGTTATTAAACCCTGTCATTGCAGGGTTAAAGATTTGAGCCTGAGCCGCATTAAGCATGTTTGAAACATACGGGGCTGCGTAGTCAGGAATGTTAGTATTAGATACAGTTGTTTGAGTTGGAGCAGATGATCCTCCGCCCTCTAAAGTCATTCTCCCTCCAATCTTACGAAAGGCATTGATAGGTAACTCAGTATTCCAGTTGTATCTCATATTATTTCCTTACAGCAACTTTGTATAAAGCTTATCAGTAAATTTGTATTTTAAATATTCAAGTAATCTTGAATTATCTAAATGAATTTTAGTGTGAATAATAACTCTATTAACACCACGACTTTTTAAAACTGATTCTGCATATTGGAACAATCTAATACCTACTCTACCTTTTCTGTATTCTTTCTTTACAAAATACACATCTTCGTACGCAGTCAAACAACCTTTATAATGAACATGAGGTTGTATAAAAAATATTATGTATCCTATTAACTCGCCTTCTAATCTGCAAGTTATGGTCCTTAACATTCCTGCTTGACCTAACTTTTGGTATGAATCCCAATCAGGATCTAGTGGGAATTCTTTTGTAACGCACAACTCATCGTAATGTTCAGGGATTACCTTTTTAAACTCTTCTAAAAATTGTAATCCGTCTACGTCTTCATATATAAGCATTATGCTGGCAAATATTTGTATGCTTTATTGTCCGCAGCTATGTTTTTTGACTTAGCGCGTTTTGATTTAATTCTATCCATCATTTGATATAAACGTTTTGCACCAGCATCTGTGCTTCCGTTACCTAGTTCAGATACTATGCGAGCAGGAATGACAAACTCACCATCGGCCAGTCTGGCAGGTGTGTGCCCACCAATCGTTGCTGGAATATCATCACTAACCCCATCGCCCGGGCCTTTAAGTAAATGACCGCCATCAGAGTACGTTCCCAACATTCCACCATTTGCATATTGTAGACTATCTGCAGGTTGAGCGGATTGCTGAGCGGCTGGTTGCGCCATAACAGAAGAATTAGATATAGCACCCAATCCTGCTGGCGAAGCCAATGATAACTGTCCGGGCATGTAAGAAAGTTTATAAAGATTTTTTAACTGAGCAATACTTTTTTGATACGGGTCCATATACATATACTTAGGATCCGTTTCAGTTACTATCCCAACGTCAGGAGCATGTGTTTGTACAACAGGACGATTCATACCCGATGCACCCTGATTAATCTCATTAATAGCCTTAAGCATATCGGCATAGTTGGCATTACTTTTTACCACGCTTCCGTCAGACCCATCATAGTGATGAATATCTAATAACCCGCCTTGTTTGGCATGATATGGCGTAATTTGATAATTAGGATATTGTGCTTGATATGGAGGATTGGGTTGCGCAGGGTTTGAACCACTAAAGTTAGAGGCTAAAGATTTAAGGCCAAAAGGGTTGATAGGCCCTGTAGCTGTAGGAGGTTGGCTTTGCAGTCCTTGTATTGCGGACATTCCTAACAAACCAGTAGCAGCCATATTATTACCGGCAAACTTACCAAAATTAGAAAGAGAATCAAATGCACCGGTATTTTGCGCATTTGAAAGTCCTGCTTGCATATTGGCAAGAGGTGTTTGTGTTGCAGCAATACTAGCCTGCGCACCACCGGCACTTGCTACATTGCTAGCCAACTGCTCTGAAGTTGGAGCTGCCATATTGCTAATATTAGTGCTGTATTTTTCAAATAACTCAGGACTTAAATTCATTTTTCCAATTTGTTCTGTTGCGGCTTGCGCGGTTTGTGCTCCCGCTCCAAATTCATTAGCCGCTCCAGCAGATCCAGCCTGAACAGCATTTGCTGTTCCCGCAGTAGCCAAACTTTCTGCCATACCAGCACCACCCCAAGCACCCAGACCAGCCATAATTCCTGACTTAAGACTCCCAGTCATTAATGTATCACCGACACCTACCATTAAAGCTGCAGCCGGAGCACCTATACCAGTAGCCATTAAACCAGCACCAATTACCATTGGCAAAAGAGTGCTTAAAAAACCTGCTTCAGGAAGTCCAGTATGCGGATTAATCGTTAAAGATCCGCCGTTTCTGTTAGCTAAGTTTTGTAGGCTATATAACTCATGTGGTGTCATATGCACCAACATAGAATCTTCACCTCTACCTAGTGCCGCCAAACCTGTAGCTGCATGTTTAATATGTTCCATAATTACTCCTAACTTGGAGACTGCTGTAAAAACGTATCATTTTGAACAGAACTTTGTGCGGAATTTGAAGGATCTATATATCTTCCATATGGCGAGTTAAAAGCATAGCCTCTAAATTGACTTGGTGGCGATGCATACTGTGGAGGCTGCTGATATTGTTGTTGGTATGGCGATTGGTACTGTGCACCGGGAGGAGTCAGTGGGCCTGTATTAGAAGGAACTGCAACATCATTTCCTAGATTGCCGTTATTTTGTGCATCCATTGGGGGAAGTGATAATATGGAAGAACCGGGTTGGTTCCCCCCATATGGTGAACTAGGTGCACCGCCAAAACCACCTTGCATCCACGGAGGCATCCTACCACCCATACCCCCCTGATAGCCTCCACCATAGCCTCCACCATAGCCCCCACCTTGAGGGCTATAACCTCCGCCTTGAAAACCAAATCCGCTTTGAGGGCTGTAGCCTCGGCCTTGAAAACCAAAACTGCTTTGTGGGTTATAACCTCCACCTTGAGGACCGTAACTGTTTTGTCCCCCTCCTTGAGGTCCATAACTACTTTGCTGGCCGCCGTAACCACCACCTTGAGGATATTGCTGCATATACATAGGCTGTGGTTGTGGCTGATAATTTATTTGCTGTTGCGGAGGCATTGGTTGATACTGTTGGGGCTGTGGCTGGTAGTTCATTTGCTGGGAAGGCTGCGGTCGCATAGCGTAGGGATTGCTATATTGTTGCGGCTGGGCGTAAGGGTTTCCGTAAGACTGCGGAGCCTGATATTGAGGCTGATACTGTTGCGCTGTCTGTTGCGGCGGTTGGTTAAACTGAGACTGCTGTTGATTAGGAGCCGTAGCACTGTTTAACATTGAAGTCATACCGCCATTACTGCTGCCGTAAAGAGTAAAAAACCTTATGAAATATAGGGGATTTAAAAAGTTAATTAGTTTCATGTTTTTTCCTTAAGTCTTTATTTTAAGTACGTTAGCCGCACTTGTATCACGGTACACATCACCTGAACGAAGAGTAGTGCTAGCCTGCGTAGGCAAACTGTTGATATTTAAGTTTAAACCCCCAGCAGTAATGATACTAGGGTTATCTAAAGTATTAAAGTATAAACGTAAAATTCTAGCCAATTGGTCCATATATTCTTTGCTATATTCAGCAGGTGCTACCGGTAAACTAGGGGCTACCATTATGATTTCCTTCCGTCAGGTCTAATATCAAACCGTGTAATACCCAACTGCCATGAGCAACCTAGAGTTGAAGACTCAATTCTAAAGGCTAATTGCCGACCACGAATCCTTGTATACACCTCGCCCGTGAACTGCTGCACATTATAAATTGGCACAGTTGTGTAGTTTTGAGCACTAATTACAGGATTTCCTCCAACTGGAACAGCAGCACCATATGCCGTACCTGAGTTTTGACGGGGTAGTAAAGATATATTAACCGATGGGTCATTAACTGTAGAACCGTCAAAAGTTACGTCAGGCAACATACGCCATACAAAACTAAACTGTTCACCCGCGCCAATATCAAAATCACCAGTTTGTAGGTAAGCATCAATGGGCAAAGCTACAGGAAGACTACCATCATCTGTCCCGTTTTCGTGAAACATTAGTTGGTTAGGAATATAGTAGGTAACAGTTGTATACGCAGGGTAGGAAGCCGCCGTTGTATTATTAACTCCACGAGTACAACCCAATAATGTATTACCGTTAATACTTGTGTAGGATATTTGTTCTGTGCCAATAGTAATAATACCGGCATAGGGGTAACTATAGGCATTAATTAAGGCAATAGAGGTTGTTGTTGCACTAATTGACACAGTTAGGTAAGAATTTTGCACACTGAACGCGCCTAACGGAAAAGCATTTAAACCCGAATCTAACCAATAGGTACGGTTCATTGTGCCGTAATCCCACGTATTATCCTGATAATTATACTTAACGTAAGAATCGTTAACGTTACTAAGATAAGAAGGATAAAACCACCACACTTCGCTAAAACCTTCATTAGCCCCCGCTACAACTTGATAAGATTCTGAAGCATTTAAATTATCAAAAACATACTTACGTAAAGTGCATGGTAGTGTAGTAACTGTACCATTGTAGATATAAAACTTATCCCGCCCCATCCACATTGTGGTGTTATTGACTGTAATAAACGCATTAGGCGAGGCAATTGAAATATTTGGCATTAATGTTGTAAAGCTCCAAATATAAGGAACCCCAACATACTGCATACTAAATAAAGAAGAATCTGACCAAATTAATATTTCTTGCCGTGTGTATTGGGCCGCTACAATCGCAGACCCACCAGATAATACATAATCACCGGCTGAGTTAGTTAAAGTAGGATACCAGTCATATTCGCTACCTTGATTGCACCAACGCACCATCATAGGGTTAAAGTCAGCTTGCGCTGCACTATTAAATGGAGTTGATCCAAATGCAATTACAAACTGTTGTATGTCTGAAGACATAATTTGTAAAGTAAAACCGGGAACAGCGGTTTGTGCAGCAGATAAACTACCTGCGGAAGGCGCATTACCTGTAGTTACAAGGCTTTTTAACGATACCGCTGCGGGGAAACTAGACGTAGAAGCAGGGGTTATCCAATAATAAATAGCTCCGCCACGTTGAGCTAACAACAAGTTTTGCCCAAAATTATCCGAAGTCCATAAAGTTAACTGTTGGCCTACACCTACAGCAGCAGATTGCCCCCAACCCTCACCACCTGCGTAACTACCCCAACCGCCAGCACCCCAACCGTTTAATGTTGTATAAACAGCGGCACCAGCGTTAATATTATAATTAGCCACAACAACAGTACCACCACCTGCTCCAGTATTTGTAGCGGACGTAGTGCTAATAATCTGGTAAGTATTGCCGTCAGGAGCATTTACAATCTCATATTGACCATTTAACGTAACGCCGTTAAAAGTCGTAGCACCTGAGAAGGTAACATAAGTTCCTATTGATGCCCCATGCCCTGAAGCCGTTACTGTAACAAGCAAAGACCCCGATACAGTGGCAAAAGGATCGGTTCCTAGTGTTACTGGGGATGCTGTAGTTAACGGGGTAATATCGTTATATTGACCACCGCTTTCAATGTAAAACTTTTGGTTAGTTCCTACCGCCGTAAGATTACTAAGAGCTAACGTAATCCATGTCCACAAATTACGGCATACGCCTTTAAAGGTATAAGTATACGGGTTAGATATACTAGTCCAGCCACCTATCTTTTCAGCGCTACCAGAACGAAAACGAATTTTTTCCGATAAAAACCACCCACCCTTATCCGCATAGGCAGTTACTTCTCGGTTAACACCTTGAGCTATTTGGAGTGGTTGTAGTGGCATTATGCGTAATTCCTAGTTCCCTGTTTATCAATAATAAGCACCATTTTACGAGGTGCATTACCTTCAATACTCGGCACAGAGATATGCACCCAAGCATCAAATTCTCGAATTAGCTGGTCATACTGAATATTAGAGGCTTTTATGGCTTGTAATATCATCTCAGGCTCCATCCCCGGAACCCTTATATCTGCCGCACAGCCTAGTCTATGCTGACTCCCATCTCCGCTTCCCACTGCTCGATTTACGTTTAAACAACGAAATGCAGAGTTAACGACTACCGGTTTGTTATTCACTAAAGCCCTTACCTGCTCAAGCACCATCGCCAAACGCTTTAGATTAGGTATGACTTCCGGCGGCGGCGTGTTATCAAACTCCCGATGCTCAGTAAAGCTCAACTCTTCTAAGCTAAAATTACTTGTCAGTTTCATTGTTTATTTTACCTATCTTAATGCCCGTAACTAAACCGATAAAACCGCCCACGATTACCTGAAATGATGGCCCGATAATAGTGAATACTTCATCATCTGGTGTGTTAGGGTCTATGATTGCATAGCAGAACATCGCTAACATCGCGCATACAATTAGCGATAGCGAAACAGTGGCAATCAAAATTACTTTATCTTGTATTGTCATTTCATTGGAGTTGAATTATAAATCATCGCGTCTTTCGTTTGAGAGCTAGAGCTAGACCCAAAATAAAAAGCAATAATGCCAGTCCAAGCAGTACCAAGACTTCCGAGCATAATATCAATCTCAGTACCATGTTCAACTTTTCCTAACATAAGCCCAGCCAGTATTCCAAAGAAACCTAATGTTACTAATATAGCTAACGTAGGCGGTAACCATGACTTTGTTGCTACTTGCATATCCCGCGCTGATTTACGGTCTTCAACCGACAGCTTTGCAAAGTCTAATCCTAGTTCTTGAGCCTTTGCTTTTAATGCTATTTCAGCTTGTTGTAAAGAAGCGATTTGGTCACCGTTGAGCTTACCTTCGTCCAACATCTTCTTAGCATCATCTTGACCGATACCCATAACTTTGCTAATTGTTTCATAAGCCAATCCTCCTAAAGGTCCGCCGACTGCGGATGCAATCGTGGGTGCAATCTGTGCAAGCCAGTTCATTTAACCCCCTATTAATTTTTCAATTAATTTAGCGGCAAAACCCGGTCCTAGTAAAACAATAGCCGCAATTGCGTATAGTATATATTCAATCTTCTGCATCCGTTTGGTGCCTTTTGAAAGCGAGTCTTGTATACCCGCATAACGTTCAGCACACACCGCTTCATGCACGGACAGACGTTTATCGGTTTCTGTTGTTATTTGCGCTATATCCATTAAGTGTATTCCCATATCTTAATAACGCCGGGCGATCCATTACCACCACCTTGACTCGAATTTCCGCCAGCACCCCCGCCACCATAGCCATAAAGCGCTATTGGAGCTGTTCCAATCTGACATATATTTGGCATTGCCCCTGATCCATAATTAGCAAATCCCGGGTTTCCACCACCCCCACCTATTTGATTTATATAAGCGTAAGGACCACCAGCAGCAGACCCATTTTGACCTGTAATACCAAATGCACCGGTACCACTACCAGTTCCACCAGCACCGCCACTAACGCTAGGTGATGCTCCAGCAAGGCCGCCCGCACCGCCCGAAGCAGATATAGTATTACTTCCAATAATAATGGATGTTGTACCCCCGGCAGTTCCAGCAGTAGGCGAACCCCCTCCAACACCTAAACTACCCCCTGCTCCTATAGCATATGTATAAGCAGTTGATGGAGAAGCAGCAGTATATATTGACGAGCCACCACCACCACCACCTCCACTACCGCCCCAGTTAGTAGTAGGTGAACCCCCACCACCACCGCCCCCGCCAACCATTTCTATGTAAAGATGATTACAGTTAGCTGATGTTGTATAAGATGTCCCAGAAGTAAGCGCTGTTACTTTTATAAGATTCCCTGCCACCACAGCGGATGTCCATGCAGAACCATTGCTAACTAAAAGATTTCCTGACGCACCCGAAGAAGTAAGCCCTGTGCCACCCGATCCAACTACTAAAGTAGCACTTAACCCAGCCGCTGTAGTGGCTGACGTAGCTGTGGTCGCTGACGTTGCTGTAGTGGCGTTTGTTGCGTTTGTTGCATTTGTAACCGCTGTAGAACCAATAGCTGTTGCAATTTGAGCACCGGTAGCCGCAGTAAAAGCAGAAGTGCCATTGCCATATGCAATTCCACTTAAAGTTGTTACTCCCGTACCACCACTACCGACTACTAAGGTGGCACTTAAACCTGCTGCTGTAGTGGCCGATGTCGCTGTAGTGGCTGATGTTGCTGTAGTAGCATTTACCGCGTTTGTTGCGTTTGTCGCATTTGTTGCGTTTGTCGCGTTTGTGACTGCCGTAGAACCAATAGCTGAAACAATCTGTGCTGCAGAAGCCGCAGTGAACGCAGAAGTTCCATTGCCGTAAACAACTCCACTTAATGTAGAAGCGCCTGTTCCGCCATACGGAACGGTTATTATTGTGCCATTCCAAACACCCGTCCCAATTGTTCCTACACCAGTCAAGCTAGATGTGACAATCGAAGCATTAAGGGCAGTTCCTGTTAATGTTGCAGCCGCTGCAGTTACTGTTGCAGAACCGCCTAAACTAACAGAGGTTCCGTTTATTGTAAGACTACTATTGGCTAACTGTGCGTTTGTAATCGTGCCACTTAAAGCGGTTGTAGGTATGGTAGTAGCGGCTGTAATATTACTAGCAGCGTTAGCATACATATACCCCGTCAAGCCTGTTACGGCTAGATTTGTAGTGGTTAGATTAGTAAAAGACTCAGAGCTAGAACCGGGTATTTTTTGCCATACTGAGTTTTGGAATATTGCCCAGTCCCCTACGTTCCATCCTGATACGCCATTTAGTGATGTATTACCCGCTACGCTAACCACATAGTAATAACCGGCAGTTCCTGCAGATGAAACTAAAGTTGGGCTGTTCGTACTCGCATTCCACACACCTTGATACGCAGGGGCGTTAGATGCTTGAGTGCTTATAGAAGTAATCTGACCTTGAGAATTTACGACTATTACGGGAACAACCGATGCAGAACCATAAGTACCCGCTGTAACACCTGAGTTGGCAATAGCTACAGTAACCCCCGCAGAACCGTTGTAGGATGTTCCTGAAAGACCTGTTCCGATCGTTAAAGCATTTAAGTTACTACCTAGTGCAACCCCGGAAATTGTAGAGTTAGATAATTGACTGTTTGCAATGCTACCTAAAGTGCCACCTAACGTTAGGTTTCCGCTTGAAGTGACCGTCCCAGTAAGAGTTATGCCATTGACAGTTCCTGTTCCCGATACTGAAGTTACTGTTCCTTGCGGATTGGCGGCTGTCGTTATAGAAGTTACCCGCCCGTAAGTGTCTATAGTAACTACAGGTATTAATGTAGCAGAACCAGTCGTTCCAGCCGTTGCGATGCCAGTTGTAAGGTTAATTGTTGGTATATTAGCAGTGCCAGCAACTGTTAAAGTTGAGGACGTTATACTATTAACGTAAGTGCCTGATGCTTGTTTGTTATTAAACGTGTTCCAGTCGGTTGATG
>Ga0114951_10005205_pt1 | contig 12124 bp, 16 predicted proteins | sample AM7aDNAmetaG_FD_88677 | JGI IMG/M metagenome (GOLD analysis project Ga0114951, IMG submission 88677) | Freshwater microbial communities from Finland to study Microbial Dark Matter (Phase II) - AM7a DNA metaG | ecosystem: Environmental > Aquatic > Freshwater > Lake | place: Finland: Lake Alinen... | reverse complement strand
GAAATTCGTTGATACCATTAACATCAATATTTTCTATAGTAGCATTGAAATCTAAATCCATAGTCATGCCCTCGTTTACTAATTTCTTATTTAAGAAACTGTCTAAAGATATTTCAATATGTTTTTTCATTTTTATATTTTTATTTTTAGTACGGTTTAAAGTTTCTATTCATTTTAACATCACTCAGTATTCTAATTTCACCAGAATCTGTACCAGTTATCACTGGGGTGCTACTACTTATATCTTTTTTCATAATTTCGAATATGGTAACATCCTCATCATCGAAAACTTTTAGACGCTCAATACCACCGATGATAATCGGGTCACCAAGCTTATCGTTTATTCTTCCCCCCACACCATGCATAATTCTTCTAGCACTCTCAACCGCCTCCATGAATATTTCATTCTTTAGGTGTTCTTGCCTACTATCAAACTCACCAAAGAATACATCTTTCAGTTTATCAACATCTCCAGATGCTCTAGCCTTTTGTTTTTTAATCCACCAATCTATAATCACAACTAAATCATCTCTAGTCTCACACTTGGATAATTTTATTGCCAGTAGTAATCCGAAGTAGTACGTATCAGCAACTTCCATACTTGGAGTAACGCTAATACCAGCAATTCTTCCACCACCGAATCCACCACCAAAACGTTGAGGTTTTAAGTACCCATCGTTTAAAATTTTCGTTTTAAATGGGGTGACGTGAAACATTCGTTCGGGTAAATCGTTGTGGTCGATAATAGAACCCCTTTGGAGTTCATCTCCAATTTTTATATAACTCTTATCTACAATTTCTATATCCTTCAGTTCTACTGATTCACTAACTATTTTAGCAAGTTCTTTAGAATTATCATAGAATATTATTTTATTAAACCCCTCATCTTTTGCTGGTTCTTCGTATGTGCCAATTATTCTATCGATAACATCTTCACCGATTGTTTTTGAACCACCAGCAAGTTCAATCTCTTTTTGTCTTTTTTTAGATAGTTTAAAAATAGTATCCTTAATATTTTCTCCACCATTGTTGAAGACTATGGCTATTTTTTCGTATTCTTTTGCTTTTCCCTCTATAAATTTAAGAATACTTGTCCTAGTTTTTTTATCCATATTGAGCATATCAACGACTATGCTTTGATTACTAGCCACCGCATCCTCAAAAGTTTTAGTAAATGTTTCTTTAATTTTTATATTTGCTTCTAATACTTTATCGTATAGTAATTTAATTCTACTATTCATTTCATCTGGGGCTTCTATAACCTCACCATACTTTGGGTCTTTATCTCCTACCACCATACCCTCTTTTGGAAATTCATAGCAATCATCATAGGTAAATCCGAATTCTTTAGCGATATCGTTTACAATTTTATCCCTTTCGATTATTATATAATCAGTTTTAAAATGTTGTTTTATGTATGTAGACTTCCCTGTGGATGGCGGTCCGACAAGAAGAATGAACTTTTTATTTTTAATAGACTCGTTTATGAATTGGTTATACGTTTTCATTCCTCTTGTTCTATTTTATCTTTATCAAACACTGGCTTTTTACCGTATATGGCAATACCACTTTGAATGTGTTTCTCCTTACCATCCACATCATGCCAGCGTTTCATCAAATCTTTGAATGTTATATATGTTAAGGTGAATGAACTTGGGTCACTTAGTATTATTTCTTTCTTTGTATATCCTACGACAACCGTAAAGTGACCACTCTTCCAATCATCCTCATACTTAATTTTCTTATCATCTTTCCATGCTTGAATCTCAATGATAACAGGAATTTCATCATCGATATACGATATCAAATCTTCAACCTCCATGTTATCCATAACATCAGTTTTTAATCCAATCTTATGGCAGTATTTAACTATATTATCTGGGTTAGTTCCATCTTCATCCGTTTTAAGTTCATCGATTAAATCACCCTCCCTCTCATCAATTCCATAGTATACCAATACGGTTTGTAGCGCAATTGCACCACAAGACCATTTTTCACCTTGACGAACGTTTGGTAGGTCTAATAGTTTTATTACATCTTTTAGTTCAACACTTTCTAGTATAAATTGATTGTACGTTTTCATTTAAAATTTCCCAATATCATCCTTTTTAACTACACCCTGTTTAGCCAACGCATCCCTAACAGCAGCGTATTTACCTTTATCGTTTAAATTAACAACATTAGTAACCATCTTTTTAACACCATCTTTATTGTTAGTGGCTTTAATATTTTTAATGGATGCGTTAATATCATCAATTTTAGCTGCTGGGGCTTCTTTGGCTACAACCTTTATATTCTTTTCAATCTTATCGTATATGTTCGAAGCGTACCACTGGTTGACTAAATCCTTTAAATTCTTAATTTGGTCGTTGGTGACTTTTTCGGCAATATATTTATAACTAGCATTTTGTTGAGCAGTAGTATCGGTTTTTTCCCCAGTGGCAACTTCTGCTTTTTGATTGACATTTGCATCGGCTGCTACTTGTTGAGCGTTGGCTGCATCTGCTTTTTGTTGTGTTTTATCAGCAGCCACCTGTTCTTTATTATCTACAGGTTTTTCTGGTGCAGGTTTTTCTTGTTTAGCACCAACTGGTTTACTCTTCATATCTGCAATATCTTTAGGGTCTATTTTAAGACCACCACCAAGATTCTCTACTAGAGCATTAGAAAAATCTAGCATCATTCTCTCTCTCTGCTTAACATCTTTCTGTTTAAAAATTCTTTTTATTTCCTTTGGTGGAGTTTCACCGAATATATTATCGAATGATACCTTATTATTTGATAACTTTTTGGCTGCTGTTTCGAACGTTGCGTATAAGCTGACCATATTTGAGTATGATGCATCTCTTACTTTAGGTAAACTTTTTGCACCATCCAAATCTTTTGTGAAATTATTCTTACTTATTACTAAAAATTTATTTAATACATCATATACTGCTTTTGGCTGAGTTTGATTCTGAATATCCTTAAACACTCGCTGGGTTTGAGCCACATATATTTCTTCCAACCCCTTAAACATAACATTGAACGCCTTTTTTAGTAAATCAAAAAGACCTTCGTTGACATGTTCATTCTTAAAAGAGTCGTAATTTTTTAGGTGTATCATTTAGTAATATTTTTATTTTTATATATTAAAAAATGATATTACAAATTAGGCTACATTACCTGTACCCTTCAGTAGTAAATAAAGTGGCATAATAACATCTTTCAGAAGATTTATCGAACCTAGTATTATATTCAATCCATCTAATAATAGATTAACAAAACCTAGAATGGTTTCTAAAACTTCGGCTGCTACGAGTAGTGGAATATTAATTAACGGCCCCAAAATAGGTAGTATTTCCATCGTTCTTGAAGCTAATGTAGTAACAGCCACTACGACCGATTGCCCAGCAGCAATACCAATTGGAAGTCCAGTACCAGTTGGTAACATAGCTGGTGCTGTAATAGTAATTACCTTATATGCTGATTTAATATCTAAACCAGCTTGTATATACGCTTTTTTTAACTCTGCTAGTTTTACACATAACGTATTAATCGCTTGTTTTACACCTTTAAGTAAATCGGGTATTTGTATTTTAATTATAGGATGCTTTAAGTCCATAGCCCTATCCGTATTCACGCATTCTGGAAATGTGTCCTCATTATCCATCAGTTTACCATCCTTATATATAGGTGCTTTACCGTATACAATTTTATGAATATCATTCTCTGTAACTGGGTCTGGGGTAACTCTAATGAGAATTTTTTTGGCAATTTGCCTAGTAGACAACCATTTTATGGTTGGCATTTTCATGGCTGTTTCATCCTTATTCAATTCGAAAATATTTTCCCTTAAATTTTCAATGTTTGTTTCTAACGCTTTGATTTGGTCAGCCATGATATACTTTTCTTTTTATATATTATTTAAAAACGATTCCAATCTAGAATTCTCCGAATTTTTTAATATCCAAACCTTCCATTTTTATAGGAAACTTCATGGGTTCTCTTAGAACTATTTTAGCAACCCTAAACTTATTAAGAATATTATTAGAAATTAGATTGGTGAACAGGGTTAACTCATCACCTGCAACACGTTCCATGATAACTTTAAATGTCTCATCATCCGTATTTCTTATAATATCATCGAATAGTACTTGTATTTTACTAGCGGTGTGAATATTTTGTATCTCATCATCGTAGAAGTAAACCTTTTTGTACCAATCCTGTTTTAAGGGCATAAATCTATCCTTCTCTATTTTAGTTCCTACCAGATGCTCTAGAAGAATTCTTGTTTTCGAAAAAGATATGCTATCCGATGTACCGTACTGAAATCTTTCACCCAAGTAATATATTTTATTAATGTCTAGTTTTAACTCGTTCAGTTTTATTCTAAGTTGATTTATATACTCCTTTTCACCCACTTGGTCATGTCTACCAGATAATATACCAATGTCTACTTGTTTGTTGTTTAAATCGATGATATTCTTCATAATAATGGTTATATTATCAATGTAGTTGGTGTCGAATAGTTCTCTAAAAGAGAACCCGACCATATCCTCCTCAATCTTTCTTTTCTTGATAACCCTATCCATTAAATCTTGGGATATCCAGTACGTTTCATCATTATACTCAATCTCTACTTCGTCCTCTTTGTACATACCAGCCTTTATCAGCGCAAACTCTTCCCTATCCAGCTTAACTAGTGGTACATTCGGATTATCTTTAGCGATTACCCAAACTTTACCGTGTATGTTCCAAAGTACTCCATCTAAATCAAAGAAATGTATTTCAGCGTTCATTAATGTTCATGTATTTTTTAATATATATTAAAAATCAAATGACTAAAATAAAATAGTATCATAATTTAATATATACTATCATAAAAATAATAGAAACGATATGGAAGTAATGAAGTTTTCTCAATATACTACGAACGAAGGTTTTGTGAATGGCGTTGATGTGTACAACACAGCAGTGAAGTATTTAGATAAGCAAAAGAAAAAAGAAAGAGTGATGATGCTAAAATACCTCATGATGAAATAGAACTAGAACTATTACTAAAACAGTATTCATACGGTTCTATCGTTGTAGGAAAAGAAATATATAATAAACTTGCTACTATGGGTATTATCAAAGAGAAAGAGTTAGCAACCAGTGAATCAAATTCTGATGATAAGAATTACGTAGAGTTTAAAGGTGAAATTGGTGATAGGTATGCTGATGCTGAAGGCAATGAGTTTGTCGTAAGAGGTAAAGTAAAGGGTGGTGTCACCATAAAAGGTAAAGGTGGAGAAAAAGAAATTGATACCAATTCATTGTTAAAGATGAAAAAATTAAATGAATCTAAAGTTGAAGATATTAAGAAGAGTAATCCAGCACTATGGCATCAAATACAAATTGCCAAGAAAACAGTTAAAATGAATCCAGTCGGTGTATCTGTTATGGGTGGAATGTCGATGAAAGAAGCAGAAGAACTTTTAGATAAGCATGGTATAAAATATGAAAAAACCGAAAAGGTAAAAGAGAGCAACATCATATCATTCGCAAATTTTAATAAAAAATAAATTTTTTAGCATTAAAAAAGAAAGCCACTAAATTAGTGGCTTTTTTATTATCTCCTACCCATTGATGGTGGTCTTGGAATATTCGGCATGTTCGGCATTTTGAAGTTCTGTCTCTGAGAATGTTTAGCAGATTCTTTATCCTGTTTCTCCTTCTCTTCTTTCTCCTTCTCATTCTTCTCGTTCAACATCTTAATATACTCTTCAAACTCCCAGTAAAACCATGAGTCAACCGTCATCGTTGACTGGTGTAGCTGATTCATGAACTCAAACTTATTCTTTAATAAAGTTATCAAAGATGTCTGGAATAAGGAAAATACTTGATGCACCTTCGGGAAACGTCATATCAGAGTGTACCTCCCTATTACACTCTGGACATGTCATTTTTAACTCTTTAACACCAAATTTCATGCTGTCCACCGCTTTATTTAGTATCTGAAATGTATCCATATCCATCGCTTTAAAATCTTTTTCCTTGGCTTTAATACCATCCTCAGAAATCTTATCCCTATCGTATAGTAGGTATGGAATAATTTTTAGGAATGAAATATTAGGGTCTTTTTTATCCTTAACTCGTTGAGTAATCGTATCAAAGAAAATTTCTTGTATACCAAGGGTTGGTGGGGCTAACTTCCACTCCACATCGTTGATAACAAATTTGTAAACCTTTTCTGTCTGGTCAAAAAATTTATTAATATTCTCTGGCATTTCGTAGTTTACAAAAGTTTTTGGTTGGTTCGGACTTTGTGTTGCACGAAATACAATCTTAAATTCATGATTACAACCATCACAGGTAACCTCTTTAGCTAGTGAATTACCCTTTTGGAACGTTAACTCACGTACCATGAAAATTAAGTATATTCTATCAGCATCCTTAATGTTTTTATACGAACCGATTGAACCATCTGGATGAATAAAACGAACGCAACTCGATAGCATATCATTCATTTTTTCGGTGATGTCAATATAGTTACCATCATCCACTACTGAATACGCTTGTACCTCTTGAACCTTAGCACCACGTATTTTAATCTGAGTACCCCTTTTATAGAACATACCAGTTGGAAGAATATCCAGTGATACGTTTAAGTATTCGATGCTAGATAAATCTGGACTCTGACTTGCAAATGTTTTTACTGGTGGCTTTGTATTTCCACCTCCAGTGTCCGTTAAAAATTTATCCAAATACTCTTGATGACCTTTCTCATCCTTTTTGTCGTTAATATCCATATATAATAAATTAGTTTTTAAATGTATATATATAATATACATTGAGGTCTGTTCAAAAATAATATTTAATAAAAATCAAAAAATAGTAATTTATTAGAATTATACATCTATATATTAAATCATAAAAACAAAAAAAGGCGATTAATTTCTTAATCGCCAAAAATCAAAAAAAAAAATCAAAAACTATTATAATTTATTAATCTCATTTGCTATTTCGTCAAAACTTCCTTCGAAACCAGCTCTTTTGCCATCACCACTTGTGTTATCTACGATGAAATTTTCTATCCAAAGATTCTCACCTTCACCAATAGTCCAAACTTTATATCTATCACCTTTAATTGTAACATAAGCGTAAGGTCCTTGATACATATCAAATCCTTCAATGTCTTCTATTTCTAGGTCATTTTCATCATTTAAAAGTTCTTTAATATTTAAAAGTTCTTTTTCTAAATGCCTAATCCAAGATGCACATTCTTCATCGTCATCTGGATTTTCCTTAACATAATCCCAATCAACACCACTAGACCATTCGCCAGTCTCGTTGACCATATTATACTCTTCAAACAATTTTACGTGTTTCATATTCTTATTTTTTATTTTTTCCAATTATATTTACGAAATGATTCTCTATGCTATCAATTTCTTCATCAATTTCAGCCTGTGAAGTATACAACTCACCACGAACAGTAACCTCAACCTCATCAGAATCAACAAGTGTCACATCTACTTCATCGTATATATCTGAATTCTTTTCGAAAAAATCTACAATTTCTTTGGCGTTGTCGGTTTTAATTTTTCTACTCCAGTTAAAACCTTTTTTTTCGGTTACTAAACTATATTCTTCAAACAACTTTACGTGCTTCATACTACATATTTATTTTTATGTATATATAAAAATTTTTTGTTCGGTTTATTTTTATTATTTTTGTCTAAAATAAAATATAATGGATAACCAAACGTACAAAAAGACTGGTGAGCTTCGAGGTCGAAAGAAAGATAAAGCCTACCAAAAATTATCAAAGCGAAAGGTTCGCCACGATAAAAGCGATATTAAAGTTGCACTAAAAGAAAAATAATTACTCTGTGTAGTGATTAAACTTTGCTATATTTTCTTCTTTCCACAACGGCTGTAAATTTGATAATGCATTAACTTCTGATGACGATGAATTTTGGTCAAATTTAGTTAATGGTTTTTTATGGTCAATTTCCCATTTACCATAATTATCCCATGACATTCCTTCAGTAAATAATGATTCTAAATGATGTTTCAATTCCAATGCAGTATATCCAAGCATATCAACTGTATGTTCTTGTTTTGTAGTGTTTAAATGTTTTAATGTTCGATATAGAATTCGTCTCCATGCTATAATATGCGGATTTTCTCTTCTATACTTATATATTTTATCCCTATTTTCAACTTGATATACCTTTTGATACTCTTTATTTCTTTCTTTATTTATTGGGTCTTTCCTATACTCTTTTTTTATTTTTAGTATAACATCCTTATTATTTTTATGATATTCTTTTTTATTAGTTAATATTTTTTCTTTATTATCTTCATAATATTTTTTATCATATTCAATTCTATTTTCTTTAAAATTATCAGAATCTCTATATGATATCATTTCTATGTTAACACATTCTTTACATTTAGTTTGATATTTTTGAGTACCGTTTTTATTTTTATACTTTTTTGAAAAATTGTCAATATCTTTTTCTAAATTACATTTAATACAAATTTTAGTTTCCATAATACACTTTAATTTATTACTATATATAAAAAACTTGAGTCTAAACTCAAGTTTTTTGTAAGTGTTTGATTACTAATTAGTTCTAGAAAAAAAAGTCTTCCCAATAGTCACAATAGAATGTACAGGTCATTTCCATAATCTCGGTAGTATCAGCCCAAACTAGTTCTTCAACACCAGTAAAATTATTAATCATCACGTTGTGGCAGGTTACACGTCTTATCACCTCACCAATTTTATCATGCTGATAGATAATAACGTCACCAACCATGTCTCTTTTATATGATACAGCACCATCCTCGTTATTCCAAGCTAGGTCGTACCAATCCTTCATAATTTTGAAGGTTTCAATCTGTTTCGACTTGTTCTGATTAAGGTTGAACTTAATCGATAGGTCTTCAAAAGATGTTGACGCTGGCATCATCGTGAACAGTCTGGTTGAGTACTTAAACCTCTGCTCCTTTTTCTCCAATTTAGGATAGGTTGGGAAGTTAATCGAAGTTGTATTCTCAAGCAGAATTGTCTTTCCTTTTTTATGTAAACCAGCAATAACTGAAGGTAGAATAATATCAACTTCATATAAACTTTTGTGTATAGGCTCATTCAAACTTATATGAGAATCTACGTTAGTAAAATGTGGTAATGGCATAGTGTTTTAAATTATTTTTTTAGTTATTTATATATATTAATTAGAAAAAATCGTTTTTAGAATAAAAATCTCACTACACTATATATTAATATTTTTTATAAAATATATTCATTTATCTTTGAGGTCTAAACCAATTAAAATTCTGTAATATGAATACGATTGAAACTTCCCAAACCGTATCATACAATAGATTCGCTGATATTGTAGAAAAACTAACAGTTCATAGTGTAGTAAGGTCATTCTTACTAAGTGCTAATGAGCAAAAGTTGACTGAAAGTTTACTTGACCGAAATTTAAAGGGTATGCCACTCAGTTTAATGGCAACTTACGAAAATGTAAAAGGTATTTTAGAGAAATTATCATTACACAAAAAAGAATCGAATGATAAACTCTATTTAATTATCCATCACTTCGATGAAGCGAACTGGGAGATGAGGAATTTAGCGTATCAATATCTTTTTCAAGGTATCGAAAATACCCAAATCATCCTTATAGTCGAAGATTTTAGCATAGTTGATTCGGCTATTGCAAATAAACTGATACAACTGAGATTGAGTTAATAACTTTGGTATAAATAAAAACCCCACTAAAATTTAGTGGGGTTTTTTTATAATCATTTCATATTTCATAGACCCAGAATCGTATATTCTAAATATATTCCTTTCAATCATTATACCATGTTCTGTTTTTGTTGAATCATATCCCTCTTTAACGAGTATATCCTTTCTATAGTTAAAGCGATGTTTTCGAATACCATCCACGATGTAGTAGTAGTTCGGTGGGGTGTTATTAATAAAATTAAATCCTAGAGATTCATATAGATTGCCAGTACTCCAACTTCTATCAGCGTATGATATTATTTTAGTGGGTATATTTATTTTTATGAAATGCTTTAGCAACCTACTTGCACCACCAACAACGCTAGTATACTTTTTACTACTAAACCTAACCAGTTCATACTCACCCTCCACACTCGTATTCGATTTCATTATTCTTCTAGGCATAGTAAATGTCATCAAACTAACTAAATCACCAGTGTGGTATAAACCGTATCTAATCTTAGAAACAGAATTTCCCTGTATGTGATTTTCCTCTAAGTATTTTTTTGCTTCTTTGTAAGAGACTTCTTTAATTTCACAATTTCTGGCATATACTTTATTTTCTGTTACACCTAGTGTGTTTAAAATTCTAGATTTTACTACATCCAGTTTATACAACCAATCATCTTGATATATGTGTATGAGGTGTATACCTAGTTTTTCACACTGCTCAGTCTTATTGATATGATAATTATTTTCTTTGTTCAGCTCATTATGCCAGTATAAGCCATTAAACTCAAAGGCTAACTTTAAATCTGGAAGGTATACATCCAATTCTAATCCATCTATTATTTTTCTTGAGTTTACTACAACTTCTTTGGTATAATTCTTTTTAATAAAATCCAATAACTGTAGTTCTAACCCAGATTTCGATGAGTTCACTGAGTTGCATATCGTGCATATCGTAGTTTTTGCCTTATGCCTATTATGTAGTAGGTCATGGCTGATGCTAAAATTATGATTATTTTTTAGGTCACACTCAAATACCATCATATTAGAATCTGAACTAATTAGGTTGTAATTTTTGTAGTAGTCTTTTAATTTTTTTAAATAAGTTTCATTCAACGTTAAAAGCATACCATTTTTAATAGTTTCATTTTTCATTGGATGGTCAACTCCAAAATTTTTTATATTCGTTTCTACTATTTGTTTTTTTATGATTTCATTCTGAAACACGTTATCCACCCCGAATCTTTCTTTAATTGTACTATTCGATTTTTCTTTTGTTTCTTGATTTAAAAATGTGACTCCATTACCATACCTTTGCTCATTAGTATCAAACGCTTTTTTCTGAATATCTAAATTTTGCATTACATTTTGAACATCATATCTCTCTAAATTTGTTTGCTTTGTTTTTTCTTTAACCCACTCCAATTTTTGCGCTACAGTTTCATCGTAGAGTTCCATCATCGTTTTTTCGAAATTTGGTCTCCACGTTCCATTCTCTTTAAATGATAAAACTCGTCTATTGACAATTTCTTGTACTTTATTCGGGTTATCAACACCCCAATTCTTAATATTAGTCTCTTTTCTTTTGTTTTTAATTGCTTGTTTTTCTTCTGATGATTTCGAATTTATTGTTCTTATCGTTTTTTCTTTTATTTCTTTAGATTCTGCTGGAGTTTTTGTACCAAATTTTTCTATTGACTTTTCTTCTTTTAATTTTTTAATCGCTGGGTCTTTACTAACACAAGCGTTAGAACAGTATTTATAATATCCTATGGTTGAGTTCTTGAACTTGACAACATTACTACATGTTGGGTTTTGACAAGTTACTATAATATTTATATTATACTTATAGTGATAAACTTTTTCAGAAAATTTTATATCGTTTAAGTTGTTATCATTACAAAATTCTAGTATACTTTGGTATAACTCTGGATAAACCCTAGCTAAAAATTTTTCTTTTGTTAACTTACCACTAGGGTCTTTTCCGAATAAAATATGTTTATATTCCATACTACTTATATATTAAATGTATTCAATTGTTTGAAAATAAAAACCCACTAAAATATAGTGGGTTTTTATTTTTTATTTTTATTATGCTCCGAAACCGCCAGATTGAATCTTACCAACACCTAAGATTGTAATGTTGTTGATAATTTGACCCATACCCTTAACGATTTCAATGTATGTATCAAGAACACCTTTCTGTGTATCGATTATGTCTGGAGTGTTGTTAGTCTCATCGATAACATTTCTATAATCGTATAAAGCACCAGCATCCATGTAATCCTTACAAATTTTATCAGCCCTGTACTTAATCTCGGCACGCACTGATGGGGTGTTAAACTTCCACTGATATCTAAGAAGCATATCATAAAGGTCATTTTCAAGTTCAATCAAAACTTCTCT
>Ga0114951_10005203_pt1 | contig 12126 bp, 8 predicted proteins | sample AM7aDNAmetaG_FD_88677 | JGI IMG/M metagenome (GOLD analysis project Ga0114951, IMG submission 88677) | Freshwater microbial communities from Finland to study Microbial Dark Matter (Phase II) - AM7a DNA metaG | ecosystem: Environmental > Aquatic > Freshwater > Lake | place: Finland: Lake Alinen... | reverse complement strand
GAGGCGACACTGTTTGGCTCGAAGCTGAATTGGGAAGTGTTCTTCGAGTCCAAAATCTCAGCGAGCAGGGACTCTCTAATCTTAACCAATTCCTTCACTACCAGTGCCTTGAGTTGCTGGCTTTTGACGCTTTGAAGGGTTCGCTTATTGATTTAGGATATCCTAAGTGGGCTGTCCACCACTCTGTGCATTTCGCTCGACAGAGCGCACGCGGCATTGCAATTCGAGACTTTGAATTAGATGTAGTAGCCGTTCTTGGTTACCAAATGCTTGCCGTCTCGTGCTCACTGTCTTCGGATCAGCCCGCGCTGAAACGCAAAGCCTTCGAAGTGCTTCATCGGGCCAAGCAGATTGGGGGCTCTGGTGCGAGAACTCTGCTTATTTGTGCCCTTTCTCCTAGGGACGCCGATTTGTTGATGCGAGATGTCGAGGAGGACACCGGGCCATGTGAAAAGAACCTTGAAATTTGGGGAATCGATTCATTGAACTGTCTAGCTCAGCGCTTTCGGAGTTATCTCCAATGCACCCTTAATGTCCCGCCTCGTCTCCGATAGCGATTTATGACACCTGAATTATGCACAGCGTGAGCACGCAAGCGCGCCGGGCCTGTTGAGCGCTGGGCGGCGCTCCCGTTACTGACGCCACGCGCTTCTCTTCCGGGTTTCGGCCGTCCGCAGCCAGCGCGGTAAGTATTTGAATCGAATGGCCTCCCTGTGCATAAAAATTTATGCGCCATTTTTGCTTTCGAATCAGGCGCGTAGCGGCACGGGCAGGACGGGCGCAAATCCATCCGGCCCGCGCACGACTTTGCGCAGACGGTCCATGAGCTGTTGAAACGCGCCCTTCTCTTGGTAATGGTCGCTATAGCTGACGCCCACTCTACCGGCGTGGCGCCAGATGCGGGCGGCCACGAAGAGGAAGCGCAGGCGCGACGTAACCAGCGTCGTGTGCTTCATGGCTTCCACCGCGATGCTCTGTTCGCGATTGAACAGTTGCAGCCAGCAGTTCAGGTTGTAGGCCAGCATGGCGATCTGGAACCAGTTGGCGTTCATCATCCAGCGATTCGACGGATGCGCCGTCAGGCCCGCATCGTTATTGGCTTCCTTAATGAGATTCTCGGCTGCCGCGCGCTGATTATAGAACCACACCAGAGCATCCAGATGCCCTTCCAGATTGGTCACGAAGACCCGGTACGTGTACTCCGGCGTCGCGAACAGTTGATATTGCTCAGGCTTTTCCGAGTCCTTGGATTCAGGAGGCTTTTCGTAGCGCAGCGCCAAAAAACGGCAGGCTTTGCACCATCCCTCGGGCTGATAGAGAAACTCGCATTGTTCGTCGGCGTCGGTCAACGGAGAGCGCTTCCACTTGGCCGCCTGCAACTGAGCGATAAGCCGCGCCGTTTTGCGCGCCACCATGATGAAACGCCACTTCCTCTCCTCGTAGGCTTCAACTGCCTGCCAGCAGTAGAAGCCCGAATCGGCCCGCGCGTAGACGGCCTTCACTCTTGCGGGCAAGCCCTTGGCCACGGCCGCTAGATGCTCGGCGATCTCGCGACCGTCGGGACGATCGCCGTTGCGCAAGGAGCCCGCCGCGTACTCCCGCGTCTCGGCGATGAAGCTCAGGATGGGCTGATAGCTTTTCTTCCCCTTGTTCTTGGGGTTGTAGCCCTTGCGCCCGCCCATCTGGTTGCCGAACAGAGTGTGCACGGTGGTATCGGTGTCCACGGTGACCTCGTCAAGCGCTACGTTGGCCGCCGCCCAGACTCGCTCGCGCATCCGCCACTGCACCTTGAGTAGCTGCGAGGCCACGCCCAGATGAAGCGAAGCGAGAAAACGCCAGAAGGTGCACTGCGGAGGCAGTTGCGCCACGCGCAGTATGCCAGTCAGCATCGGTTCGCGCGCAAGATAACGCAGTTGATTCAGGCGCGAGAAACCTACATAGCAGGCCAGCACCATCCCCAGTATGAACCTGTATACCGGCATGACGCGCGTCTGCCGCTTGATCGTCAACGCCTCTTCGACCAATTGCTGGAAACCGAGATTTTCCAGCATGGTAGCCACCGGAAGCAGGCCGCCATAGGCGGTCAGATTGCGCGCTTCGAAGTCATAGGGCGTGGAAGCCCCGATTTTATTGGGTTCCCGAATATCTGCGCGGACCCCTTGATCGACGGGGCTGTCAGGCGTAGTCTGGTTTTCATTCCTCACCATTTGGGTGACTCCTAGGAATCGGTTCGCGAAGCTCGCAACTCCGCGTTCCTACTGTTGTAAAACAGGATTCCCAGGGGTCGCCAAATGGCCCTGTGCATTATTCAGGTGACAACATGTTTCGCTGGATCGCATGCAACCGATAGCGAAAGGGGGCTGCTCTCCACCCGAGAGGCTCGCACTCGGCGATCACCGATTTCACAGTTGAAGTATCGAGCCGGCCTGCGCTTTTCTCCCGGTTAACGCCGTTCCTCGGAGAGGTGCCTTGTCGGCGACGCGGCTTTGTTTTGCCGTCGAACAACGACGTGCTTTGGAGCGGATTGTTGTTGCAGCCAATACTTGAGCATGGCACAGTGACGGATGACATCATCGAGTTCAGCGCAGGTCGCGGATGCTTCCTTCTCTTCCACAACCCCGTCTTCAAGCGTAGCGCACAGGCTGCCTACCGCTTCAGCGACCTCCTTCATGAGGCGCTGAATGTTGACGTCGGCAGTACGCTCCTTCGACTCCAGTTCGGGGATGGAGAATGCAAGCCTTCCTGCCTGCTGTTCCATGTGGTCCAGAGCCTCATAGTTGTTGAGCAACCTACAAAGCGGGACAATGAACTCTCCTGGAAATCGACGGTCAGCGTTGCCGGCGATCCAAAACATCAGGGAGCGGTACCCAACTCCAAGATCTCTAGCCAGGAGCCTAAGATCTGTTTTGCGTTTCGGGTCCTCTACAACTCTTCGAATGACATCCTGTAAGCTGTCCACGAATCCTCCGGATATGAATCTCCGCTAAACTGACAAGCTTCGACAATCATGACCGGGCTGATCCCCGGAAACGGCCCCTTCGGATCGGCCTTGATTAGTGGCACCAGATCGAGATGGTGAGCATCCGTCCGAGTTAGCCGCTACAGGATTGCCCGGAATCCGAGACGCCTGACACCTGTTGGCTGATTTCGCCGCAAGCGGTCGCAAATTCCCAGCCCAATTCGGCGATGACTTCCATTAGAGTTGTTTCGCTCGCACCGATTCTGCACTTGTGTGCCAAGGATTCCGAGGGTAATACCTTTAGGAGGTCAGTGAGTTCCTTGAGTTCCTCTTCAATTTCAGTAATGAGTGATTCCTTTTCCGTAAATTTGTCGCTCTCGAGATTGGGCAACACAGTCTGGGGAATACCTAGGCTGCTCCCATTACAGGCAGCGATTGTTTGAAGTATCGACTCGGATAGGTGTTTGAGAGTGTCGCTAATGCTCGACAAGGATGCCGTGGGGGGTTGCCAATTGACTTCTTCTTGGCTAAGGGGCTCGATACAGGCTTTGATCTTCGGCCAGGAGCGATTCAAGAGCGAATCGCTCGTTACCTTCGTGAATTCCGTTGCTACCTGAGATCCTGGGTCCATGCACAACAATCTACCACAAGCGCGACCTAAGGTGTTCACCCCATTGGGTCTTTTTGAACGGAGAAAGCGCACTAGACACATGAATCGACATTCCTGTTCGTGGGGAGCCTAATTGCTTCTCAGGAGGATGAGAGCCGGAAAGCACGAAACCAAGGCGATGCACGATGGACAAACTCAAAAAGGAGCTTGTCTTGGCTAACTTCTTGGAATACAATCGGTTCCCGGCCCCCAAAAAGACTGAAATGGCATCCAGAAAGAACGTCGCCATCTTCGCTTACCTGTTTGTCGCGTTCGCTGCCCTCCTGGGTTGCGACCGAGTCGGCGGGAGGTCTATCACTGTCGAATTCCGGAATGCCGAGGGCATCAGTGGTGGCGAAGCTGTCTACCTTGCCGGGGTAAAGATAGGCCATGTGAGCGATGGCCCTGCGTTGTTAAACGGGAAGGCACGCGTCCCAGTTCTCATTACCCGTAAGAACAAGGATAGCGTACCTGGAGGAACCATCTTTCTGCTTAAGGCAGACCCAAGTGAGCCTGAAAAGCAATGCCTAGTCGCTTATTCACCGGGCTCAAACACTGAATCTCCAAAGGGTTCCGGTGCAGTTTATGTAGGCGTCACCAATCGTGCCGAATTGCTGTTGATGATGAGCTCTGAGAAGGCAAACAAGTTCTGGGAGGAACTGACAAAATGACTGGCCTCCAGCGGACACTCCGAGTTGTTCTTCTATCTGCCCTCGTGATTACGTGCATTTGGTCAGGCCAAGTGTGGGCGGCGGTGCAGAGTTCTCCTGCGGAGGCATCGGCGACGCCGATCGACTTAATTCTCATCGTCGATACATCGGCGACCATGATAGGGAAGGCCGGAGGTCAAAACATATTCCCCCAGGTTAAGAAGGCACTAAAAGAACTTGTTGACTCGTGCGGGTCCGGGGACAATGTCATCCTGATACCCTACGACTCCGACGTTCGGGCCGGTGCTACATCCGTTGTGTACGACCAGCAGGACAAAGACGCAATCCGGGCCGAGATCGAGTCTATGAAGGCCGCCGGGCTATGGACCTATACAGCGGCAGCAATTCAGAAGGGCCTCGAAGAAGCAAGGCGGCTCGATGAATTGCAGGGATCCAAGAAACACCCGAAGGTTGTCGTACTGTTGACCGATGGACTAAATGACCCACCCCCATCGGTTCGAGGCACCGCCAGCGAGGTCCACCTTAGCGAGGTGGCCCGCCGGTTTCAGGGAATGCCTTGGTTTGTTTGGCAGGTTCAACTGGGTCCGCGGATTGACAATGCCGTCGACGGGGCCTTCCATGCAGCAGGTCTCCCGAACTACCGACAAGTCCAGACCGCAGCTGCGGACCTGAACAAGGTCCGGGCAGACATCTTAAGGGAGGCCGAAGCTGAAAAAGCACGGCAGGTGGCTGAGCGGGCAGAAGAAGCCAAGCGAAAGGGAGTCGCAAAAGCCGATGACGCCGCACGCGTGGCGGCGGAACAGGCGCAAGAGCGTGAGCATCTGCAGGCGCAAACCCGCCTCGAGGCTGCACGCCGTGCGGCACAGCGGAAGTTGATCTTAGCGGGAGCGCTCTTGACTGGCCTTGCTTTGGTGACTGTAGGAATCGTTTTGTGGCGCCGTTTACCGAAGCCCCACGGATCTCTTCAATATTGGAGACCGGGCGAGACGCCTCGAACATTCGACATCGGCGCCTCTGGGAAGAGGAGGCTTCGTCTAGGTCCGACTACAGGCGACCTTGTTCTGGAGGGACTGGGAGAGCGAGGGCTTACCCTCAGCGCAACACGCGTCGAGGGTCAAATCCTGTGCGTTGTTGAGGCTGACGATGAGGTGGATCTCGCATTTCGTGGAAAGCCAGTTAATAGACTTGAACTCTATGATCGGGATCAATTTCAATTTGCCGATTATAGGTTGCAGTATGACGGAGAAATCGGTTCGCGAATCGAATGAAGTGGCCTCAATCGGGCCAGAAGAGAGAAAGCGGCATGACGGACACTACGCAAGGATCTGAAGTATCGACTATTGACCTAACCGAAGGCTTGGAACAGTCGGAACAGATTGGGCTCACGGTGGATGTGGACCCCATGAAGTCGGCATCTGAAGCCGGCGACGTCACCGGCGTCCAATTCAGACCAGCAGTGTTGATTGGTCTCGGTGGAACCGGTGTTGGGTGCGTCCGGCGGGCAAAGCAGAAAATTCTTAATCGGGTCGGAAAGCTGCCAACTGTGGCCTACGTTTGTGTAGATGCGGACGAGGCCTCGTTCCTTGATGCTCCCGGCATGGCATCAGTTGAGCAAAACGAGAAATGTTTCATCGGTGGGGACCAACTTCAACCGTTGCTCGACCAGCCTGAAGCCCATCGGTGGTTGCTCGACCAGATTCCAGGCAAACTTGCCTCGGGGCATTACGAAAAGGCCGTCAAAGGGGATGGTTGCGGGCAGATTCGCACTGTTGGACGCGTGGCACTCCTAGCTTCGATGCTAAATGTCAAGGCAGCGTTCACCACTGCATTGAACCGTGTGGAACGGCTCGTCTCGGGCTTGAGTACAAAGCTGAAGGCTGCCGGGCAAACAGCCACAGTAGGAGCAGACCCGGTCGTGTATATTGTTTGTTCCCTTGCCGGAGGAACTGGAAGCGGGACCTACTTGGACGCCGCCCTTCTTGCCCGTTCGCTGACTAAACATCGCGCCAAGATGGTGGGGATCTTCGTGCTGCCCGATGCCTTCGACGAAAAGGTCCAGGGCGACGAGTCACAACTGCGGATAATGCGTGCTAACGCTTATGCAGCGCTTATGGAACTTCAGTCGCTTCAAGATATGGACGATGAGCTTGGGCTAAAGACCGTGATCAATGCCGATGGGGAGGCTTTGTCGCTCCCAGCGGGTCGGCAGCTTTTCGATCTTTGTTATCTGATTGATTATAAGAACGAAGGTCACAAAACATTTTCGCAGACTGAGGACGTCTACGAACTAGTTGCCCGCTTGCTTCTTCACGAGAACGCAACACAATTCAGCGTTAATGCTCATAGTGTCGAGCGCAATCTAAACACCCTGCGTGGTGTGGCACGTTGCCCAGAAACGCAATTGCCAAGAAACTTCAGCACGTTCGCCAATACACGGCTCGGATTTCCAATCGAAGCAATTACCCGATTTTGCGCGTGGTCAACGCTTCGCGAGTTGATTGAAGGCGAGCTTCTAAAGTCCCCTTTGTCGACGGCCAAGAGAGCCGAAGAGGCGCAGACATTCCTGGCGACCCACGAATTGGATGAGGAGGGGCCAACAGATCAGGTATTAAATCGCCTGTTGCAGCATCCTCAAAAGCGCACGACCATGAGTGAAGCAACAGAGGGCATCGGCCGGACTTTTGGAAAAGACAAGCCTCCGCGCGAATTCACGACTCTCATCGGACAAAAACTCGACACTTTCAAGAAGGGCCTGCCGATCGCAGAATCGATCGTCACGGACAATCTGGCTTTCTACTTGGGCAAGCCAACCAGCATTGAAAACCCGATCAAGGAATGGCTCGACAGCCATTTGAATGACTGCATGTCCAGGTTGGGATCACGTGGCACGGCAACAGTTCTGGACGAAATGATTGTGCGTGCGACCGCGCTCCGGGGCCAGATGATCAGTGAAAATCGACTCTGGACAGACAGTGAAAGCAAGGCTCGAATCAGCGTCATGGATAAGGCACTGAGCGGCTTGTCCGCTATGAGTCGAGTCAAAGCGATGGTAAGTAGTAAGGACGACACCCTAAAGGTGGAGGCGATCGGTGCTTTTCAGGCCATCGTGCGAGACGAGCTTCGTACTATGGCCCGTAACGCAGCCATAAAGGTATTCGACTCGTTGATCTCGTTAGCGACCTCCCGAAAGCAATCAGTGGATACCTTCGTTTCAACCTGTGAATCGCTAAGCAGGAACGTGAACAGTAGCTTAAACACCCTGCGTGCGGAACGACGCCGGGAAACGACCAATTTCGTGGTCGAAATGGACGTAACTGATCGAGGCTTCTTAGAGGTGTACTATCAGGCGAATCGCGTTAGTCCTTCAAGGCTTTTGAAGGCAGCTAAAGAGGCGTGTGAAAGCGAACTGCCTTACTACTTGCGTCTTGTTTCCATGAGGTCCGAGGGCCTAGTCAAGGAATTTGGGCAAAGAGCAGCCGATCTATATTTCCCGAAGATCAAGAGCCTGAGTGTCATCGAGTTCATTTCTTCCAAAGCAGACAAAGGAACTTCTCTAGGAGTTAAGCTGGGCGAGCTCTTCGACATGTGCCAGCCGTTCTGGAATACAAGGCTACCCCAAGTCAATATGCAGTACGACCAGATCATCGCCCTTGGCTGTGTGCCGGAAAAGTCGGACAGAAGCGGGGCTGGTGGATTCCCCCCGGAAGTGCGTCAATGGGCACAGCGTTATACCAAAGCCACCAGGGGCGGTGCGGCCGCGCCGGCAAACCTAGTTGCCACCACTGCCCCATACGAGATCGAATTGGTTCGCTATACTCATGGTGCCCGTGCGTGGTATTTGAGCGACGCAGCGGACTGGAAAGAGAAATTCGAGCAGACAATCAAACAAAAGGCCTTCCCGCTCCTGTTAAGCAAGGGCCTCGTCGACATTCCCGATCTTTTCCCGGACAAGAAGAAAGCTTCCCGACAGGCCTTTGCCCTTGCAATGGCATTCGGCTTTATCGCAAAGCGGGGGGATTACTATTACATGAACCTGGAGGGCGGTCACGGCGAGGTCGATGGTACGTATGAGGTACCCTCAAATACTGAGTGGCAAACAGTTTTTGGCCCACAGTCGGGCCGGTCGATTCCTGAGGATACGGGTCCAATCACGTTTCAATTCAAGAAGAAGAAGCCTAAAGAAGCAATGCTACTTGCTCAAGGTCGTGTCGAGGCATGTTCCAAGCTCAGCCAGGATCCAAAGAAAGTCGAAGCAATCTTGGCGGGTTTGTCCGAGTACGTCAAGGCGGTTGGATCCTCTGTGATGAGGGCGCAACTTTCGTGCTACATCTCCTTCCTTGACGATTTCGAGGCCAACAAACTGCGCGATCAGATCGAACAGGAACGCGATTCCATTCGGAACTATCGGAAGGACCTCGAGTAGCAAGTGGTCGGGGGAGCCCAAATGATCGGTGTAGATCAGTCATCACCATCTTCAAGCCGCGTCGCCAATCTCACGCTTGTATTGGGGATCGGGACACTGGGAGAGCAGGTGATTGTTGAACTTAGAAAGCTCCTATCGGCATCAGAAAATGGCCACCAATTGGCCGTTGCTTCTTGGTGCAAGACGGACCAAGAGACCGATGCGGGCCAGGAGGCGCAGTCGCTTCTCTCAAACAAGAACCTGGAAGCTCTCGAGCGCGCAGGCTACCAAGTGCCAGGTCGGGGAGTCGGCCAACCCCCACGTCTAAGCGTTGTGTATGTCGTGGATCTGAATAACAAAGATGCGAGCCAAGCGGTCGAAACAGTGCGCGAAGAGATCAAATCGAGGAAGTTCGCCGCTGTGCAATCGATCATTGCTCTTGGTGCAGGCCAAGTCGCCGATTTGCTTTCAAGCGGCTCCGTTTTTGGGCATAAGTGGGAATTTGCGGTACCGATTTCCTCGCAGGATCGAGTCGCAGGCGCTCGGGTGCAAGACGACCTCGTCGCAACGGTTGCAAGGATTGCCTTCGTCATGTCCGTGCCAGATCAACCTCATTTTGGCTCGAATGTTCTGGGCCGGTCCGGAGCCTCCTCGACTAAGGGCACACACGTTGTGAGAATCGGCGGTGCCTTTTTAGATAGTGGGCGCGACGTTTTGGTAGCGGCCCTCTCAAAACTGATAGCCCGTCACCTACTGGTGCAGCAATTCGAAAACCCAGAAGAATTTCAACCGGCGATCGCTTTCGACGACAAGCGGAGAACCAAATCACTGACTTTCATTCAACTCGATAGTTTGAGCCGTCGATTGTTAGCGGATACTCCGTTTGCAGTGCGAATTGATGAGGACGAGGTTTGGCATATTGAACTTCCTCCTGGGATTGTGGCTGGGGAACTCAATCGCGTTCCAAGGCGTCGTTGGATTGCAGTCCTTCAGAAACTACGCGACCTGTTCGATTTCACCAAGGCCCGAAGGTGGGCAGACTCTGTCGAACGCTCCGAGGCGACGGTTCTGTCCTCGGTTCAACAAGCGATCGCGGAGGATGTACGGCAGCTGCACCACTACGAGCGTGGGCCCGACCGAATTCTAGCATGGGCGTCTACAGCACGAAATCTGCTCGAAGTACAACCAGAGATAGTCCGACCACCTAATGCCGACATTGACGGAGCTATTGAAGAACTTCGCAGGCAGATTCTGAATTCTCCCAATACAGTTGCCGTCTGGGCTCGTGTGGTACTCCTAGGTTGGATTGGCGCCGAAGGAGTCAGGCACATAATTCGTGCGCTGTCCGGGAATGTACCCGGGTGGATAGGCTTCACCACAACGCTCGCTATCGCTGCAATCCTCGGTTTCCGCTTACTCGAGCGCTCACACCAATCGCTCCATAAGGCTCGAGAAGCTGCTCAAGATGCGCTCATCCGACGTTACGAGGCCCAAATGAGAGAGAATTTGAGTCTTGTCTTAAACCGAGTGCGAAGTCGGCTCATTGCGGCACTCGACGACGAGATTGCCAAGCTCCAGAACCAAGCAAAGTGCGTGTCAGATATCACGGCATCGATGGTCGGCGAGCTTTGCATCCCAACTGCCAATGATCTCGTAAACGTCGAGTGGATAATCCCTTCGGAATTCCGGCAGAAGCTACTTGAGTCTCTCAACCTGCCATGGCTGACATTAGTGCAGCAAGCAGCAGACCAAGGAGCATTCGTCCCTGATCTTGTCGATGGTGAGGATTGCATGAAGCAGACATTGGCTCAATTGGTCGGCTTTTCAAGTGGGTACCTCCAATCCAGATTGGACGAATTCGGACTCGATGGATTACTGGAATTCCGCAGTCACGAAGATCCCGGCTTTGAAGAGAGAATTGTTCGTGATATGGACCGTAGAGCAATAGCGCTTGCCGGTCGAACTCCGCTCCGGACATCCTGGCAAGGCCCGGAAGATGTGCTTACCAGACTTCACGACAAGATCGTCGCGCTTGACGCGGACGTACAAGAACATCCATCAGTTTCCGGAATGGTGGCATGCCTCAAAGTTGGCGGCAACGCTGCCATACTATCAGGAGGCTCGGAATGAGATTCGCCCGTGTTTCGGCAGCTCTTATTCTCCTCTGTGCAATCCTGAGCCCGATTAAGCTTCTGGTTCGCCTTCTTTGTGGAGCGCCGGGAGCCGAAGACGGCGTCTTCAGTTCTCTTCTTCAGGGGCTATTTTACTTGGTTCTATTAATTATTTGTCATGGAGCATTGATCGTCGCTCTTTGGCTGGTGCGCCGTTTTCTGGTGTTCGCTGACGGATGGGAGAATTTAGGGTTCAAAGACCTCGACGTTGGAGTTCACGGCTCCTGGTATTACCAGTGGTTCCTAGTGGTAGGGGCCATTCTGCTGTTGGGCGTGATATTCGACGGTCATGGACCGAGAACGGCTTCAATCTCCGAGGCGCTTGCGGCTTTTATTGCCGTTTTGGTCGCACTTGTCGGGCTCCCGCCAACACCAGATTCTATCGACGCTTACGACCCGCTTCCGGTCCCGATGCCATTTCCGCCGAAGCCAGTCCCGGATCCACTCTCGCCATCCGATACCATTACATTGGCGATTTCGTGGTTTTTCAGACGGGTACCAGGAATACTCGATACGCCGGCAACGAACTACGAGCTGTCCATCGAAGCATCACGAGGAAGGTATGAAGCACTCATAGCCAAAGAGCACGCGATTAAAGCAATAGGTGATTATGGGCGATTTGTTCGGGATGGCCTCTCACCTGAGGTCTGCGAGGCGGCTTCCCAGTTAAGGCTGATTTCAGAGAGGGATCAGCTTGGTTCGATCTTGGAAATCAACAACGTCCTCGCACTCGCTCAGCGATTTCGCTACGCCTCGGACATCGAGGACAAGGGCGTGCCAGAGTACACGAAGTATCCTCTAGAGACGATGTTCGAAGACCGGGGCGACTGTGAGGACCACGCGATCGTGGCGGCAGCCTGTCTTGTCCGACTAGGGTACGACGTGCGCCTTGTTTCACTGGAGTACGACTCCGGACCTGGCCACATGGCACTTGCAGTCGCCGGTGCAGAAGATTTACCGGATGCATTTGCGATTCGCGACCCCATTTCCGGACGGAAATTCTATTATTGCGAAGCTACTACGGATGCTGGATCGCGCAACCCAAATGCCGTTGCATTCCGCATGGGAGAGGTTCCGGACCGCGATCGCCGTGCCAAGATGGAGCTTGTTTCCGTAGTGTGAGAAGCGACTCCTTCCCAATGCTTCGTCAATATTTGGCATCTTCATGCCTCTCTCAAAAACTCAATGTTGATGCTCTCTAGGCATCAACATTGACGAAGAAGGTCTTGGACATCTGAGGAAAACGCGGCCATTATCTCCACATCGGAGGTCGT
>Ga0114951_10005200_pt1 | contig 12133 bp, 10 predicted proteins | sample AM7aDNAmetaG_FD_88677 | JGI IMG/M metagenome (GOLD analysis project Ga0114951, IMG submission 88677) | Freshwater microbial communities from Finland to study Microbial Dark Matter (Phase II) - AM7a DNA metaG | ecosystem: Environmental > Aquatic > Freshwater > Lake | place: Finland: Lake Alinen... | reverse complement strand
TAAAACAGCCATAATAGGTGGCGACATGTTTGTGGCCAAATTTGATGGCGACGGCAATTTGCTTTGGGCAAAGAATGCCGGCAACAATAACGACGAAAAAGTATTTTCAATTGCAACAGATGCTAGCGGTGATGCTTACGTTGCCGGAAGTTTTAAAAGCCATGAGTTCACACTTGGCACGTTCACCTTAACAAAAGAAAGTCACATGGCAGGCTACAGCAATTTTTTTCTGGCCAAATACGATGCCGGAGGCAATGTGTTGTGGGTTCAATTTGGTGGTGGCGGTAACACCGACGAATCGAGATCTGTGGTATTAGATGCTTCGGGCAATGTATATCTAGCAGGAATATTCACCAGCGGTTCTATAACTGCCGGCACCTATAAATTAAAAAACGAACGAACCGGAACTTACGATATTTTCCTGATCAAATACGATCCCAAGGGCAATGTGCTTTGGGCCAACAGCGAAGGAACCAATAATATGGATTACGCTTTCTCGCTTGCAGCCGATCGTTCGGACAATATCTATTTAACCGGACTTTTCGGTACGAAAGAAATTAAATTTGGCTCTACCACATTAACCAATACCTTCGGCAGTTTAAATTCGAGCTTTAATATTTATGTGGCGAAGTTGAAAGGGAAATAACAGATCGGGTTTTTAAATGCACTCTAGAAACAATAGCTTACAACTCCGTTGTAACAAATTTCTTTTTGTCCTGCTTGCATATAAATTGCATCACATCGCGCGAGGTTCTTGCTCCGGCAGGCACTCCGCCCGGAGGCATGAGCCACATACCCGTTAGCCAAAAATTATCGAGTTTCGGTAAGGTTTTTTTAAAGATGCGGCTGTTTTTCATCAGTTCGGGTGTCATAATCCAGCTCATGTACGAACCTTTGTAGTTGTTGGCATATCTTTTATAGGTCATGGGCGACAATACATCGGAAACTTCAATTTTGTCGGCAAATCCCGGGTATTTCTTTTCCAATTCGGCTATAGTGATACGGAGTATTCGTTCTTTTTCGGCTTTATAGGCAGCTTTGTCGGCATAAAGGCTTTCCCAATACTCAAAATCGTCGGTAGCAAACGCACAGGCAAGCACTGTTTTTCCTTCGGGCGCCAGAGTAGGATCAAAACTATAGTTCGACATAGTAAACCACTCGGTTTGCTGATTGCCTATCGTGATGGGCGACTCCATCTTAAACACTTCGGTAACACAATCGGGTTCGTGGCTCAGATCCATATTCACGCCAAACGAAATCTGCACCATAGAATGATACAATAGTCCTGTTTGGAACAGTTTTTCGTGTTTGGGTTCAACATACTTGCCGTCGAGCATATTATAAACCGTGTGGTGCAGATCGGCTCCCGAAATAACATAATCGGCCGCTATATCTTCGCCATTCTCCAGTCTGATACCGCAGGCTTTATTATCTTTCACTAATATCTTTTCTACCCGTTTGCCATAATTGATCTTACCGCCCAGGTTTAGCAGACGGGTTTCGATGGCTTTGGAAAATTCGAGCGACCCTCCTATCGGAAAACCGCCTGCCTTATTGTGAAGCTGCGACATGGTGAGCACCAGCCCGAACAAACTCATTTCTTTCATATCTATCACCATCGGAAACACTTCGCGCAGAAAAGGGTCTTTGAACCTTTGAGCAAATTCCTCGATAGAGATCCTGCAAAAAAAATAAAGGTCACGCATATACTGCTTGGTGTTCCACAGCAGTTTGATGTTCTCCGCAAAACTGAGCAGTTCAAGCGCTTTATCAATAGGGGCTTTAAACCCGGCAAACTTGCGGATGAGGTTGCACAAAAACTCAATGGGTTCTTTATCGTCGGGCGAAAGTTCTTTCATGTGGCGTTCAAGCTTATCGGCATCACAATACATGATAAAGGTTTTTCCGTCGGCATCCGCTATCCTGTAAAACTCTTCGTGATCATACATCCTGCGGTTTTGCACCGCGCCCAGTTCTTTCCAAAGCTGATAAAAAGGGTCGGCTTCGCCCGAACCCGTGAGCCAATGCAAACATCCGTCGATGGTAAACTCTCCCTTTTTCCACGAAGTGCATAAGCCTCCCGGCGAACTGTGTGCTTCATACAATTCAGCCTCATAACCATTCATTCTGGCATAACATCCGGCCGACAGTCCGGCAATACCGGCTCCAATGATCACGATCTTTTTCTCCATAAAAACAGCTGAAAAGTATTGATTGTTTTTTTTGAATGCTGTTGCAAAAGTATGGTTATTTTTTCACAAAACCATTGTATCAAAGAATTTCAGATTAATATCAGTTTTTTATTTGCTTGGTTTCAACCTCGAACTTTGTTCTGGATTCAAATAGTGTTTTCAAAACGTCATCATCAAAAATAACGTATCTTTGACAAGCATTTCATTTAAAACCAAAACCAACGTATGAAAAAAACTATCATTGCCGCTTTTCTGCTTTTATTTTTATGCATCGGCAAATCGTTTGCACAATACACCACCACCAAAACCGACGGAGGTTCGGCAGTTACAAAATACAACGACGACTACTCGGTGAACAAAGGCTCAACACTCAAAAGAGAGTGGTATACGCTCAACAACGCAGCCTGTCCGCTTCAGCTGAAGGATATCGGAATATCAACCTTGTATGATTCTAAATATCTGTTCACTCCCAAAGGCGAAATGATTGCAAAAGATACCATAACCGCCTACGAAATCCATCATATTTTATATGATGTGTTTAGCAGGTTTCTGGTTTCGTTGCGTAATTTCACCTGTAAGAACATAGCCGGAAATTTTAATTTCCCGGATTATTGGTCGTGGGGTTCCGATATGGATATGGCAAGCGAATATTATACCTGCGTTTCGTATGTGGCTTGTGTGCGCACCAGCAGCGGGAAGGTATGGAAATACAACCCAATTGATATTAAAGCCGAATTTAATAAAATCCAAATTGTATACGAGGATAGTTACAGCCCGAAATCGGAAACGAAAAAATAGTTTAATATTATAAGTCAGACCCGATTGCGCCATCTTTAATTTAAACACTATACACCATGAAACTTAAGATCCTTTACCTTAGCGGCATGATGGCAGCGATAATACTCTTGTTCACCTCCTGCAACTACATAATCACAGCACTGGTTTTTCCGAACCGCTGCGAAAAATGCAAGATCATCGACAAATATACTCAGGAAGTTGTCTGGAGCGAAGAAGATTGCGGAGGCGCTGTAGCCGGACTCGAAGATCGAGCTAAAGTAGAAGCCTACGATAGGAATTCAAACAGTGCAATGGAACGCTACGAGGTGAGCTGCGATACATATTCAAATAAGTAAAGAACTTCACAACAACTTCGTGCCCATGAGGCCTGTATTGATGTCTCACTTCCTCCAAAAGGTAATGCGCTTTTCTGTTGACTAAAAATAATCCTTATGATATTCATTTCTGATCTCACTTAATGTCATCGACGGCACCATCATAATTCCAAAAAGTTTGTAAACCAGTTTAAAAAAGTTATAAATTTACAGGTTTAAAGCTATTTTCCAAATCAATCATAAACCATTTCACATGAAAAAACTTTTACTTGTCTTTAGTTTATCACTTTCCACAATAATAACTTCAGCTCAAACTTATTCAAACACCACAGGAGGAACTATTCCCGATGCCGGTGCTATTGTTTCGTTCCCCATAACGGTTTCGGGTTTGTCTCCTTCAACTATTGATACCATTTTTGGTCTGGAAACCGTTTGTTTCACTATTAATCATACTTACGATGCCGATTTGAGTATATCGCTGCAATCTCCCGATGGTACTATTGTAGATCTATCAGTAGCCAACGGAGGAGGCGGTCTGAATTATACAAACACCTGTTTAAACAGTTCTGCCTCTTTATCTATTGTTAATGCAAGTCCACCCTTCACCGGCACTTATATTCCTCAGGGATTTATCGGAACCATGAATAACGGACAAATTGGTAACGGAACATGGAACTTGCTTGTGCAGGATGTAGCAGCTTTAGATTCGGGAACTGTGATCGAATGCAGTATAACATTCGGCAATAATCCTGCGCATCCTTTCACTTTCACATCTTCCGATATACCTCTTGTAGTAATAAATACATTCAACCAAAGCATACCGGATGAACCAAAAATAAATGCTCACATGGGAATTATTTATAACGGACCCGGAGTCAGAAACTATTTGACCGATCCGTTTAATAATTATAGCGGTAATATTGGTATCGAAATTCACGGTTCGAGTTCACAAATGTTTCCCCAAAAAGCTTACGGTTTGGAAACCCGCGATGCCGGCGGATCTAATTATGACACTATTATTTTGGGCATGCCGCCCGAACACGACTGGATTTTATATGCTCCTTACGATGATAAAACCTGTATGAGAAATGTGTTGACCTATCAGATTGCAAATCTTACCGGTCATTATGCTCCACGCACAAAATTTTGTGAACTGGTTATCAACCAACAATATCAGGGAATATACGTTATGATGGAAAAAATTAAACGCGATTCGAACCGGGTTAATATTTCTAATCTTAACCCGGGCGATACAACAGGTATGCAGTTAACAGGTGGGTATATTGTTAAAATAGACCGTATCGATGGCCCGGGTAGCTACTGGACATCAAATTATCAATCGAGCATCAGTACTGATATTAATTTTGTGTACGTATATCCCAAACCGGGTGATATAAACACGCCTCAAATGAACTACATAAAGTCCTGTGTTGATTCATTTGAATATGTACTGAACAGTGCAAACTTTGCAGATCCTGTTAATGGTTGCCGAAAATTTGCGGATGAAAATTCATTCATCGATTATTTTATCCTGAACGAGGTGAGCCGAAATGTGGATGCATATAGGCTCAGCACTTTTTTATATAAAAACAAAAACACTCATGGCGGAAAACTGGTGGCAGGTCCTGCCTGGGATTATAATCTGGGCTGGTGGAATGCCAATTATTGTGATGGGGATCTGAGTACCGGTTGGGCATACCAGTATAACACTGTTTGCGGAGGCACCTGGGGAGTACCGTTTTGGTGGGATAAGTTCCTGCAGGATCCGGCTTATACTGCCGATTTGAAATGTCGCTGGTTATCGCTGCGACAAAATGTGTTAAGTATCCCTTCATTAGATCATTTTATTGATTCAGTTGCCGCTTATTTGAATGAATCAAAGACCCGACATTTTCAAATCTGGCCGATTTTAGGCGTATATACCTGGCCCAATCCAACGCCTTTAGCAACCGATTATGCAGGTGAAATAACGAATATGAAAAACTGGATATACGACCGTATAACCTGGCTGGATGCTAATATGCCCGGCGTTTGTGATCTTAATATCAATACAAATTCTTTAGCAGATAATTCCGTTCAGATATATCCGAACCCTTTTAAAAATTCGACAACCATTTCATTCAGTAATGAACAAGAAAATACCACGATTACTGTTGTGGATGTTGTTGGCAACAAAATAAGTTCAACAAAATTTTCAGGCAGGGAACTGGTGCTGGAAAAAGGAAATATGCAGGCAGGAGTTTATTTTGTGCAAATTATTGACGAAATGGGAAATGTTTGCAATAAGAAAATAATTGCCCAATAACACTAAATGTTTAACTTTGAGGATGTATTGTAAAATAATACAGGAAATAGTCCTTTCAATTATTGTCATTTAACAGCTGATTATATGAAAACATTGAAATTTTTATGCATAATAATCATTGTATGTTTTGCCCGAACAGGTGCCCGGGCTCAGAACATTGAAAATAAAATGTCGAACGACGATTGGAACAACATTATTACACTATTATCGAATGAAAAATGGGTGGATGCCGAGAAACTAAGTGTAAAATTCCTCGACAGATACACCGATAATGATGACAGCCTCGCCGAACCTGCCATTTTACGCTATATGAATTTAAGATGCGTTGCTGCCCGCCTGAGCGAGCATGAGTACAGTAAAGAGAAAGCCATGAAAAAAGTAGAGAAGTTTATTGGAAAAACCATTATAACACCACCCCGTCCTTTTTATCCGAAATGCATATTCAATTGCCTGCAATTATCAGAGAACAAAAAGAACTTATTCTCTTGCTCGTCAAATACTGACAAGACCACTATACAAATATTTGAAACATACATCATGGCCGATACCAATCTTACAAAAGATACAAGCGCTCTGATAGACAAGAAACTTCGGATAGGTGCAATAATTAAAGATATTAAAACCGGGGGTGAAATGATGCCCCGTTTCGATATAACTTTTGGAGATGCTTTTATTTGGGATGAAGAACAATGATTAAATAAGACTGTAAAGACTGGATAATTACTATTCGGTAAAAAGATTATTGTTCTATGTTAGAATTAAAGCTCCTTAACGATCTTCATCACCTTTTTAGGATATTGCGGCGATTCCACGATATTTTTCAAATTCACCAAAACGGTATATGGAGTGTTGGTGATGAATTCATTAACAATAGCTGCAGGTACAATTCCCCCCGATTCGCAATGCACCTGATACACAACTTTTGTGCTTCCTTTGGTTAAAGGAGTTAATTGCCAGAATCCTGTTATATCGGGCACCCTTACAATACCCGATTTTTCGGGCAGATAATCTTTAACCCCTTTGAGTGTAACGGTTATTACCTTGGTACTGGTGTCCTGCTTAACACTATAGTATGCACAAATATCTCTGTCGGACACAGGCCAGGACGATTTAAGCACTGTATAGGAATAACCTGAAGTAGGATTTATTCTTTTTATGCGTTCGGCATAGCTGCATTTGTACATCCATTTCGGGTATTCCGAAATACTGTCGATGAGCGCTAATATGCCCGACAAATTCGACTTCACTGTAACTTCTCCTTTGAATTCCTCCACATTCGAACCCGCTATTTTTCGGGTATATACCTTCACATAATCTTTGTCTAACCTTAGGTCCCATTTCTGTCCGGAGCAACAAAACCCAATTGATATCAAAATCAAAACAGATAGTAAAAGTTTTCTCATACTTAAAAATTATAATGACGACAAATAAGATCGGGGAAACAAAAATAAGAAAATATCAATCTTGTAAAAAGAATTTTTGAAAATAATCAGCTATGAGCACTTTTCAGGTTTTCGAATCTCCGGCCTGAAAAAAATTGTTTGCATTTGTCCTTAAAATTTCGTAACTTTGATTAAATCTTTTCTAAAAAGGATCAAAAAATAACAGAAGATGAATTTCAAAAAAAATAATCCCGGTTTGTTTTTGTTGTGCTGCCTGATGATATTTTCATCGTGCGGGCAAACTCAAAACACCGACAATAATACTACAATGGATACAATCAATAACAAAAACCCTTATTACTCCCGCAGCGATACCACCAAATTGAATTTGAGCGATGCAGAATGGAGAAAGGTTTTATCGCCTGAAATATATGCGGTGTCGAGAAATAAAGAAACCGAAAGAGCATTTACAGGTAAACTCTGGAACTATGAAGGCACAGGAACATACTATTGCGCTGCCTGCGGCAATCCCCTGTTCCGCTCCGATGCCAAATTTGCAAGCACCTGCGGTTGGCCGAGTTTCTTTGAAGTGATGCATAAGAACAGTGTGGTTTATAAAGATGATAACTCTTTTGGAATGGAGCGTACCGAGGTTCTTTGCGGCAGATGCGGCGGCCATCTGGGGCATTTGTTCGACGACGGTCCTTTGCCAACTCACAAACGTTATTGCATGAATTCCGTTGCACTCGATTTTGTTCCGGATGCTAAAGCTGAAGGCCAGGATACCATAACCTTAGGCGGAGGCTGCTATTGGTGTGTTGAAGCCGTGTATGAAGAACTCAGTGGAGTTATTTCCGTTACTTCAGGATTCTCTGGCGGAACAACCAAAAACCCCAGCTACGAAGAAGTATGTACCGGGACCACCGGTCATGCGGAAGTTGTTCAGATCGTATTTGATAAAACCCTCACCAGTCTCGACGAAATATTAAAAGTGTTTTTCACCGTTCACGACCCTACTCAACTCAACCGGCAGGGCAATGATGTGGGAACCCAATACCGTTCGGTTATTTTTTACAGAAACGATCGGCAAAAAGAAACTGCGCTTGATCTGATCAAAAGTCTCAGCGCATCGAGAGTTTATGATAAACCGATAGTAACCAAAGTGGAAAAATTCACTGCGTTCTATAAAGCCGAAGATTATCATCAGAAATATTACGAAAACAATAAAGAACAGCCCTACTGCAAACTGATCATTCAGCCTAAGCTCGAAAAGTTTGAAAAGGTATTTAAAGACCGTCTTAAAACAAAATGAGCTAATTGTCGTTAGTATATTAGCGCTTGCTTCTTAATACATTTTTCTGAATAACGTATTAAGAAGAAAAATCACTCCCCCGTTGATGGCTGCGGGCCGTGATCAACTTAAAATAAAACCCGCCGAGGTATGATACGATTTAAAACTCTTTTCTTTTTAACATGCGTTTTGTGTTTGTTGGCAGTTTCTTCATCGGCACAAAAAAAATATACGATCAGCGGCTTTGTGAAAGATGCCAAAACAGGCGAAGAACTTATAGGGGCAACGGTGGTCATCAAAGAAATTCAGGCCACGGGAACCGCCACCAATGCTTATGGTTTCTATTCCATCACCATACCCGAAGGCAAATATACCGTTACCGCGCAATTTGTAGGCTACCAATCGAAAGCGGTTGAAATTAACCTTACGCAAAGCGTGAAACAAGATTACACCCTCGAAGAAAAAGCCAGCGTGCTGACCGAAGTGGTGGTTTCGGGCGAACGCAAAGACGACAATGTGACCAATACCCAGATGGGAGTCGACAAGATCAACATAAAAGAAATTGAGAACATCCCCGTGATATTCGGCGAAAAAGACGTGTTGAAAACCCTGTCGCTAACCCCCGGCATCAAATCGGCGGGCGAAGGCAACAGCGGCTTTTATGTGCGCGGCGGCACTGCCGACCAGAACCTTATTTTGCTCGACGAAGCCACTGTGTATAATGCATCCCATTTGCTGGGCTTCTTCTCGGTGTTCAATTCGGATGCCATCAAAGACATCACCTTTTATAAAGGCACCCAACCTGCCGAATTCGGAGGCCGCCTTTCGTCGGTGCTCGACATTAAAATGCAGGACGGCAACGACAAAAAGTTTGGCGTGGAAGGAGGCATCGGCATCATATCTTCGCGACTGAAAGTGGAAGGCCCCATCAAAAAGAACAAAGGTTCGTTCACCGTTTCGGGCCGCCGCACGTATGCCGACCTGTTTCTGAAACTATCGAAAGATACTTCCATCAACAAATCGCGCCTCTATTTCTACGATATCAACGCGAAAGCCAACTACGAACTCGGCAGCAAAGACAAGTTATTTCTGTCGGGCTATTTCGGCCGCGACGTGTTAGGCCTGGGTTCGCGATTCGGCATCGACTGGGGAAACGCAACCGCCACGCTGCGGTGGAATCACCTGTATTCCGACAAGGTGTTCTCGAATACCGCGGTGATATTCAGCAACTACAATTATAAGATACATCTGGAACTGCCCACCACCAAAGCACGAATTATTTCGCGGCTGCAAGACTGGAACGTGAAGCAGGACTATCAGTATTTTATCAATGCCAAGAACACCATAAAGTTCGGGTTCAACAGCGTTTATCACAAGATCATTCCCGGGGTGGTTACCCGCGAAAGCGATTCGACCATACATCAGCTCAACCTATCGAACAAATACTCGTGGGAAAACGCCATTTACGTGTCGCACATCTTCAAACCCAACAGTTTGTTCAGCATCGAATACGGTTTGCGCTTGTCGTCATTCAGCGCCATGGGGCCCGGCGATTTCTATTCTTACGACGCATTGGGTAATACCACCGACACCCTGTCGTTCACCAAATGGCATTTCGTGAAAACCTTCTTCAACCCGGAACCACGCGTTACCATGGATTATATTCTTACCGAAAAGAGTTCAATCAAGGCGGCCTATTCGCGCAACGTGCAAAACCTCCACCTTATCTCAAATTCAACCACCGACAATCCCACCGACATGTGGATACCCAGCAGCAACAATGTGAAACCCGAAATTGCCGACCAGGTGTCGCTGGGTTATTTCCGCAATTTCCGTAACAATATGTTCGAACTTTCGGGCGAAGTGTATTACAAGTTCATGCAAAACCAGATCGACTATAAAGACGGCGCCCAAACTTCGCTCAACGAGAACGTGGAGTCGCAACTCCTGTTTGGCAAAGGGCGCGCCTACGGCATGGAGCTGTTCTTCAAAAAGAAATTTGGCAAAATAACGGGCTGGGTTGGCTACACCTTGTCGCGCACCGAAAAGAAAATTGAAGGCATCAACAACGGAAGCTACTATCCGGCCAAACAAGACCGCACTCACGATGTGTCGATAGTGGGCATGTATCAGATATCCAAAAAATGGAACATCTCGGCCACCTGGGTATACTATACAGGCAATGCCGTTACTTTCCCCAGCGGGAAATATGAAGTGGCGGGGCAAGTGGTGAACTATTATACCGAACGCAACGGCTACCGTATGCCTGCCTATCACCGCCTCGACATCGGCGCTACGTGGCAAATACGCAAAAACCTGAAATCGGAACAAAGCCTCAACATTTCGTGCTACAACGTGTATGGCCGCGAAAATGCCTACATGATCAACTTTCAGCAAGACCCCAACGACCCTACCAAGACTCAGGCGGTGCAAACCACCCTGTTTCGCTGGGTGCCTTCGCTCACTTACAACTTTAAATTCTGACACATGAAACGCATCCTCATCATATCCACCATACTTGCAGCGGCTGTTTACCTGTTCGGCTCGTGCCAAAAAGTGATCACCATCAACCTCAACGATGCCGCACCCAAACTCATCATCGAAGGCACACTCACCGACCAGCTTAACTCCTGCACCGTGAAACTTTCTAAAACAGTGAACTACAATGAGCCGAACACCTTTCCGCCCGTTAGCGGGGCCGTTATCACCATAGCCGACAACCTGGGCAACACCGCCGCGCTCGCCGAAACCATGCCGGGCACTTACACCGCTCCCGCCTTTCAGGGAGTGCCCGGACGCAACTACACCCTGGCCATCACCGCCGAAGGCAAAACCTACACGGCCCTGTCGGCCATGCCCGCACCCGTGAACATCGACACGCTGGTGCAGGACAGCATCAACTACGGAAGTTTCGGAGGCGGTGGCATGCATGTTTTTGTGTGGGTTATCTATCAAGATCCGCCCAACATCGCCAACTATTATCGTTTTGTGGAAGTGGTGAACCACCGCACCAACACCAATATTTATATCAGCGACGACGAATTGCGCGACGGCAACCTCATCACCCGACGCATATCCGAACGCGACTCAACGCTTAGCAAAGGCGACTCGGTGAGCATCACGCTGCAATGCATCGACAAAAATGTGTTCACCTATTTCGATATGCTCGACCAGCTCTCGTCCATGGGTTTCGGCGGACAATCGGCCACCCCCGCTAACCCCACCTCTAATTTCGACAACGGCGCACTGGGCTATTTCAGCGCCTGCGCCGTAAGGACGAAGATGTTGGTGATTCAATAGGAGTGACTTGAGTGAGCTAGAGTGACTAGAGTTGGGAGTTCAGAAGGGCGATTCGATTAGCGCCCTTCGACTGTGCTCAGGATAAAATTTGCGATTAGTGATTTGAAAGGATTGGGCGAGGGATGAGAGGATGCAGCGAACGGCAGCAAAGGAGTAATAATAACATTAAACAGGATTGTAAAATTAATTGGCATAATTGGAAATCACTTTGACGCGGTTGGATTTGTGATGGACGATGTTGGAAATGACGTAGACGATGTTATATTCCTGTTGGACGATATCGTATTTGTGATGGACGATGTTGTATTTCTGATAGACGCTGTCGTTTTTCTGATAGACACAGTCATATTTCTGACGGACGATGTTAAAATTCTGTTGGACGATATTAGAATCCTTTAAGCCGATGTCATATTTCTAATAGACGATGTTATTTTTCTGTTGGACGATGTCATTTTTGTAATGGACGATGTTATTTTTCTAATGGACGATGTCATTTTTCTGTCGGACGTTGCAAAAAAAATGATAACCGTTATTGTATGCATGATTTAATT
>Ga0114951_10005199_pt1 | contig 12134 bp, 9 predicted proteins | sample AM7aDNAmetaG_FD_88677 | JGI IMG/M metagenome (GOLD analysis project Ga0114951, IMG submission 88677) | Freshwater microbial communities from Finland to study Microbial Dark Matter (Phase II) - AM7a DNA metaG | ecosystem: Environmental > Aquatic > Freshwater > Lake | place: Finland: Lake Alinen... | reverse complement strand
TTCCAAGTTCCAAACTTTAATTTTTTCATTCCGTAAGCTACCGGGTTGTTGTCGCTTTTGGCGCTGCCCAACTTGTAAAAAAATCTGATGGCTGCCATGACCTCGTCGGGGGCTCGGCAGGACGACCTCGCCGCCGCTCACGAATGGTATTCGTTGTTCTCACACGAAGTTGTTTTCTCCCGCACTTCCCGGAGAAATTTGGGCATCACATTTGCCGCCTAAAATCTTCCCGCTTGCGCCCGCGCGCCAATCACATAAAACTCTCGCCGGGATATGCCACGGATTTTCGACAACATTGCGCTCGACCTGCTGCCTTCGTTGCGGGACACCCTGAAAATTTCACATCGTTCAGACTTTTGCGTCGGCTATTTTAATTTGCGCGGCTGGAAGGCGATTGACGGCCTCATCGAGAATTGGCCGGGCGGTGAGGGGCAACAATGCCGACTGCTCGTCGGCATGCAACGGCTCGCCCAAGAGGAATTGCGCGCCGCTTACAGCTTGTTGCCGCAGGAAAATGAAATCAGCCAGCAGGCCGTCATTCGTTTGAAACGCCGGCTTGCCGAGGAATTCCGCGCCCAACTTACCTTCGGCGCACCCAACGACGAAGATGAAGCCGGCCTCCGTCGTCTTTCGGCCCAACTCAAGGCGGGCAAGGTGGTCGTAAAATTATTTCTCCGCCACACACTCCACGCCAAATTATATCTCTGCTTCCGCGCCGATCCCAACAACCCGATTACCGGATTTGTCGGTTCCAGCAATCTCACGCTGTCTGGCTTGTCCTATCAGGGCGAACTAAATGTGGACGTGCTTGACCATGACGCCACGCAAAAATTATCCGGCTGGTTTGAGGATCGTTGGAAAGACCGCTGGTGTATCGACATCACCAAGGAATTGATTCAGGTGATTGACGAAAGTTGGGCGCGGCCTGAATGTCCGCCGCCATATCAGATTTACGTCAAGATGGCCTATCACTTGGCGGAAGAGGCCCGCGCCGGCCTGTCCGAGTTCACCATCCCGGCGGATATGCGCGGCACCCTGCTGGAATTTCAGTCCGCAGCCGTTCGCATCGCCGCCCGCCATCTGGAAAAACGCGGTGGTGTGATTCTCGGAGACGTCGTCGGCCTTGGAAAAACTTTGATGGCAACCGCGCTGGCCCGCGTGTTCCAAGACCCGCCGCGCTCGCTGGAAACCTTGATTCTCTGCCCGAAAAATCTTGTCGGTATGTGGAAAGATTATGCCCACCGCTACCGCTTGATTGCCGAAGTTGTTTCGGTGACGCAGGCACAAAATGAGTTGCCGGATCTGCGCCGTTACCGCGTCGTCATCATTGACGAAAGCCACAACCTGCGGAACCGCGAGGGTCGCCGCTGGGCCGCCGTGCGTGATTATCTCGCCCGCAACGCCAGCAAGTGCATCTTGCTTTCGGCCACGCCCTATAATAAAGCCTACGTTGATCTCGCCAATCAGCTCCGGCTGTTTCTGAATCCCGACGATGTCGTGGGCATCCGGCCCGAGGAATACCTACGCCGCGACTGCGATGGCCGGCCCGACGAATTTACCCGCCGCCATCAATGTGCCATCAACTGTCTAAACGCCTTTGAGAAAAGCAACCATCCCGACGACTGGCGCGAACTCATGCGGCTGTTCATGGTCCGGCGCACGCGCAGTTTCGTCGAGCGCAACTACGCTTTCACGGAATGTCCCAAGTGCGCCACCGTGCTGCTGCCCACCCAGGATAAATGTTCCAAGTGCGACGAGCCCAAGGCCAAAGAGCATCGCCGGTTTTTGATTCTCGAAGGCGGCAGTCGTTTCCATTTTCCTAAGCGCCAGCCCAAGACGCTCACGTTTCGCATCCGCGACAACGACCCGGACGACCAATACGCCAAACTGTATTCCGATCAGGTCGTGGACACCGTCCGCGTGTTGCATTTGCCACGTTACGGTCTCGCCAATTATCTCAAGCCCACGCTCGACGTGCCGCCGTCGCAGGACGAGGCCGAGTTGATGGATAATCTGTCGCGCGCCGGCAAACGGCTCATCGGCTTCTGCCGGACGAACCTTTTCAAGCGGCTGGAAAGCAGCGGTTATTCGTTCCTGCTTTCGGTGCGGCGCCACATTTTGCGCAATTTTATTTTCCTCCACGCGCTGGAAAATAATTTGCCGCTGCCAGTCGGCACCCAGGATCAGGCGTTGTTCGATACCCGCGCCGAGGATCACGACAGCGAAAGTTCGATGTTCGGCTCGGATGATAAAGCTCCCGCCAAACCAACGGAGATCACCGCCAAATCGCTCGCCGATTTTGCCGCCGCCGGGGCCGAGGGATACCAGATGCTAAAGGAAGAGCATCACCGCAATTTTGAATGGTTGCGCCCGGACGTCTTCGTCGAAGACCTCGCTGAACATCTGCGGCAGGACGCGGAACGGCTCTTTTCCATCTTGGAACTCGCTGGCCGCTGGAAACCCGAGCAGGACAAAAAGCTGGAGGAACTTTTCAAACTCCTGGCCAAAAAACATCCCGACCAGAAAGTCCTCATCTTTTCCCAATTTGCCGACACGGTGTCGTATCTGGCCGAGCAGTTGAAATCGCGCGGCCTGAAATCCATGTCCGGCGTTACCGGCGACACCGAGAACCCGGCCAACTCCGCCCGCCGGTTCAGTCCCGTCAGCAACAAGGCGCAGGACAAAGGCTCGCCCAACTACGTCGCGCCCGCTGATGAATTGCGCGTGCTCGTCGCCACCGACGTCTTGAGCGAAGGCCAAAACTTGCAGGACGCCGCCATCGTGGTGAATTTCGATTTGCCGTGGGCCATCATCCGCCTTATCCAGCGGGCCGGCCGTGTGGATCGTATCGGCCAGAAAGCCGAGCAGATTCTTTGCTACTCCTTTGTTCCGGCGGATGGCGTTGAGCGTCTCATCCGGTTGCGCTCGCGGGTTCGCCAGCGCTTGAGTGAAAATGCCGAGGTCGTCGGCACCGATGAAACTTTTTTCGAGGACGAAAAACACGACACCGTTATCCGCGACCTCTTCACGGAAAAATCCGGCATCCTGGACGACCCGGCGGATGATGAAGTGGATCTCGCGTCGCTGGCCTACCAGATTTGGAAAAACGCGTGCGACACCAATCCGTCGCTGAAAAAAATCATTCCCGATTTGCCGGGCGTTGTGTTTTCAACCAAATCGCTTTCCGCCATTGCCGCCAAGCCCGCCGGTGCCGCCGGCCCGCAGCCCACTTCCGGCGCGATGGTTTATGTCCGCACCGCCGATGGCAACGACGCGCTCGCCTGGGTGGACGAGGAAGGCAAAACCGTCACGGAATCACAGCACGAGATTTTGCGCGCCGCCGCGTGCGAGCCGGCGACACCCGCGCTCCCGCGTCTGGCCAATCACCATCCGCTCGTGCAAAAAGCCGTCGCTGGCATTCAGACCGAGCATATCACCACCGGCGGCCAGCTTGGCAAACCCACCAGTGCGCGGCGTCGCGTGTATGAGCGGCTGAAAGATTACGCCGCCAACGTCAAGGACAGCCTGTTCGACATCAAGCCGCTTCACGTCGCGATTGATGAGATTTACGAAGCCCCGTTGACCGAGGCTGCACGCGACCTGCTCAACCGCGAAATGCGCACGGGCATCAATGACGAAAAACTCGTCGCGCTCGTGCTGTCGCTTCAAGAAGAAGACCGGTTGTGTGTGCCCAAGGACGACGTCGAGGCCCGCGAACCCAAAATCATTTGCTCGCTCGGTATCCGTAAAGATTAACCTATGCCTCTCGACTTCCAACGCGCCCGGCCACTGCTGCAAAGTGGTAATCTCACGAAGCTGTTCGTCGAGGAACTTGGCTGGGAACCCGCCCGCCAGAAGCTCACGCTCCGCGTTGGCGAAACCGATTATGCGTTCGCCGCCATCGCCGAGAAGCGCGGTTTTACCGCGTGGTCGTGCGCGTGCGCCAATGGCAAGTTGCCCGACCACACCACGCGATTGAAACTCGATCGCGCCCTGACGCAGACCAGCTTCGAGCATCTGATTGTTTTCCCCACCCATGACGGCGCGACGCAGTCGTGGATGTGGGTGCGGCGCGAACAAGGCAAGCCGCTCGCCGCCCGCACGCATGAGTTCAATCGCAGTCAGCCCGGCGACTCGCTGCTCCAGAAGCTCCAGCACCTTTACATTTCCCTCGAAGACGAAGAACGCGGCGATGTTCACACCCTCACGCTTTCCGATGGTGCTCGCGCCGCGTTCGACATCGAGAAGGTGACCAAGGCGTTTTACCGCGACTTCGACACGCACCGGAAGGCGTTTCTAAAATTCATCGAAGGCATCGGCGAGGTCGCCGACCGCGAATGGTATGCGTCCGTCATGCTCAACCGGCTGATGTTTGTCTATTTCATCCAGCGCAAGGGGTTTCTGGACGGCGACACCAACTATCTTCGCAACCGGCTCGACCGCTGCAAAAAGGAACAGGGCAAGGACAAGTTTTATACCTTCTACCGCTACTTCCTGTTGCGGCTGTTCCATGAAGGCTTCGGCAAACGCCGCAAGGATCGTGCGCCCGACCTGGAAAAGCTGCTCGGCAGCATCCCGTATCTGAATGGCGGTTTGTTCGACGTTCACGAATTGGAACGGCCCGAGCGCTACGGCAAGGAAATCCAGATTGACGACAAGGCATTCGAGCGCGTCTTCAACTACTTCGATCAATACCAGTGGCATCTGGACGAACGGCCGTTGCGGGATGACAACGAAATCAATCCCGACGTGCTCGGCTACATCTTCGAGAAATACATCAACCAGAAGCAAATGGGGGCGTATTACACGAAGGAGGACATCACCGAATACATCAGCAAAAACACCGTAATCCCGTTCCTATTCGACGCCGCCAAAGCCAAGTGCAAGGTGGCATTTGAAAATGCCGACGGCCCCACCATCTGGGATTTGCTCCGCGAAAATCCCGACCGCTATATCTATACCGCCGTCCGGCACGGCGTGGATAAAAAACTCCCGGCGGAAATCGCCGCCGGTATCAAGGACGTTGCGAAGCGCGGCGGCTGGAATAAAGCCGCCTCTGCGGAATGTGCTTTGCCCACCGAAACGTGGCGCGAAGTCGTCGCCCGGCGGCAGCGTTACGAGGAAGTCAGAAAAAAACTCGCCGCCGGTGAAGTGCGGCAGGTCAACGACTTCATCACCCTGAATCTCGATCTCCGCCAGTTCGCGCAGGATGTCGTCCAGAATTGCGAAGGGCCGGATTTGCTCATGGCCTTTTGGCAGGCCATCACCGAGGAAAGAGAAGTGCTCTTTCCAAAAAATGAGTTCGTAGTTTTGGACAGCACATCATCATTGGTCGAAGAGGCCATTCCAAAAATCTGCACTAAGATTGAGTCAGAGATTTTAAGCCGCCTCGCAAATGATAATCCTCTGGCACGCTATTTTACGACACATTCACGACATGTCGTATATTACACTCGGAAGTTAAGGTATTTCGTCCAGTTTTTTGATTTTGTTCCTCTCATAAAAGATTCAAAGGGTAAAAAAATTGAACCTACGGAACTGAAGGAACTGCTTCTTGCCACTGAGTCAAACAAGGAAGTAGTTATTGCAGTTCTAAATTCCTCGCTCTTTTTTTGGTTTTTTTGTGCGTTCTCCGATGTTCGCAACGTCAACAAACGCGAAATACTTGCGTTCAGATGTTCGCTAGACAAAATCGACCCAACTTTAGCAGGTGAACTTCGCAGTCTGGGCGGAAAACTGATGAAGGATTTTGACAAAAACTCGCGAATGTTGACTGGTAATTACGGAGAATCTGGGGTTTTACATATCCAAAGTTTCCAACCAAGGTTGAGTAAGCCAATCATTGACGAAATTGATACGGTTTTGGCGAAGCACTACGGTCTCAAGCAAGAAGAATTGGATTACATTTTGAATTACGACGCAAAATACCGGCTCGGACGGGACACCGATAAAGAGGAAGAGTAAAATGTTCAGACGAAATAAAAAAAACGAACCGGGTCATCACGGCTCGTGCGATTTCAGGCAAGGGATCAAAAAATCTTACCGATGGGAAGGCCGAACACCCCAAAACCGCGAACCACTAATTGGCGTATCGGTGCCAATGACGAATTTTGCCGCAGCCGTAAGAGACACAAAAGATTTCCCCGCGATTTGGAATCGCAGTTTACCGTCTTCGTTTATGACCGAAAGGCGGTGGTTTTTATGGCGATACGTTCTTTCAATCACCATGCCCGCGCGAAGCGCGTAATTATTCACTTTTCCCATATTTTTATATCATTTTCACCAAAACCCTAACAAATCATCTTAATTATGTCACCGCATCTTTGCGGTGAAAAGGATGGTGAAACCACCGAAAAATAATTTTATGCAACCAGACAAAGTCACCAAGCGGATCAAAGACAAGGCTCTTGAATTGCTGGACCAGTTTCCGAACGGGTTGAGATATTCAGAATTGCATTCCAAAATCAGCGCCTTCGACACCGGCTTTAATTCCAATACCATCAACGGCAGCATTTGGAATCTGGATGCGATTTTCCCCGACAAGGTTTACAAGCCGTCCAAAGGTCTCTTCCGCCTGTTGAAGCACAAGCCGGCGGATGAAGTGGCCGAAGGGCCGGCCCCGGTTCCGCCGCCGGTGTCAAAAATCAAGGAAGAGGATTTCTACGAACCATTCGCCGATTGGCTGACCAACGAAATTGAGGATGTGACCGTGGCCATTCCGCTCGGCGGCAATAAATTCAAAGACAAGTGGGGCACCCCGGATGTCATCGGCAAACGCGAATCCCGCCGTAGCGACATCATCAAGGGCATGACCGAAATCGTTTCCGCCGAGATCAAGACGGACACCGTGCAACTCATCACCGCCTTTGGCCAGGCGTGTGCCTACAAGATTTTCAGCAACAAGGTTTATCTCGTCGTGCCCAGCAAGTCGTCCGACGAGGATCTGGACCGGCTGGATTCCCTGTGCCAGATTTTCGGCATCGGCCTTGTGACCTTTGATGCCACCAAGCCCACGGCTCCAGATTTTCGCATCATGGTTCGTGCCGCGCGCCACGAGCCCGACCTTTTTTACACCAACAAATACATGGCCCTCATCGAAAAGGAGCTGTTCAGTTAAAAGGAATCCTATGAGCGAATCTTTGTCCGCCCCCGCCGCCAGCAACACTTTTGAGCGTATTAAACGCGTCACCGCTGCCGGTGCGGATTTTTGGTCGGCCCGCGAACTCGCCCGCGTGCTGGAATACACGGATTTCCGCAATTTTACCGCCGTCATCACCAAGGCTCGCGAGGCGTGCGCGAACAGCGGCCACGCGGTCGCGGACCATTTCGTTGATGTCAACGAAATGGTCGGCATCGGGTCAGGCGCGCAACGGCCCATCGAGGATTGGACGCTTTCCCGCTACGCCTGTTATCTGGTGATCCAAAACGCCGACCCCAGCAAACCGCTGGTGGCGCTGGGGCAAAGTTATTTTGCCGTGCAGACGCGCCGCCAGGAAATGGCTGATAAGGAGGCGTTGAAGGAGGACAAGACTCGCCTGCTGCTGCGCGGCGAAATGAAGAAGCACAACAAAAATCTGGCGGGCGTGGCCAAACAGGCGGGCGTCATTCAGCCGCTGGATTACGCCATCTTCATGGATCACGGCTATCGCGGGCTTTACGGCGGATTGACGGCCAAGGGCGTTCACGCGCGCAAGCGGCTCAAGCCCAAAGAACCGTTGCTGGATTACATGGGCAGCACGGAACTGGCGGCGAATCTGTTCCGGGCGACGCAGACGGAGGAAAAGTTGCGCCGGGAAAATGTGCGGAACAAAGAGCAGGCCAACCGGATTCACGAGGCGGTAGGCCGCACGGTGCGCCGGACGATTCACGAACTCGGCGGCACGATGCCGGAAAACTTGCCGCTGGCGGAGAACATCAAGAAGGTAGAAAGCCGGGAGAAGAAACGGATCAAGTCGGAGCAGAAGAAAGCGGCGGCGCTGCCACCGGACACGGAAAGTTGACGCATGAAAATCGCGGTCCTTGACGAAATTGACACGGTGTTCGCGGGGCACTACGGCTTCACGCCGGAGGCATTGGATTTCATCATCAACTACGGCATCAAATACCGCCCCGGTCGCGACGCCGAAAGTGAGGACGAATGATTTTCGAAAACATAGGTGGGAAAACGGTCTATATCGTCACCAAACATCATCGTGTTTTAGAGGCGTGGGCAGCCATTCGCCGGGGCCTCAAAAAAAGCCCGTTGCTCATCACGCTAGACTCTCACACGGATACGCGCATCGCATTCACTGCCTATTTATGTCGCACAGGCAAATATGATCCCACCAGTGGTAAGGTCGAGGCATTCCTCGCATTGGCTAATAAAGAGTGTGGCAAAATTGATTTCCGCGAAAGAGAATCCATCATTAATGCCATACTATGTCTGGCACATGACGAGCATATCGACGCAGCCATCAGAGCCGGAATTTTAGATCATGGTTACGCCATAACCTACGGCGACTTCAGTGGAACGCACAAAAATTACGAGGATAAATACGACGAGCCAACGCCGAAAGTTTTCCATGTGCCATCAGCTTGCGCCATCGGATGCGAGGCCAATCCCCATGACGGTTATTGGTGCTTGTAAAGCAACAGTGTTGTTATCGTTTTCTAGCATGAAAGCGACAGTTCCGTTCCCCCGCATTTCGATTGAGTAAGGGTCAAGGCCACTTCGGTCATCACCTCGGAAGATGATTTGAGACTCATATTGATTTTGGCTTGAGCCTGGATTTATGAATGCAGCCAGTGTCAAGCTGTTGGTTAAAATCAAGATTGGCGAGTCAGGAACGGCAATGCGGCTGTTAACGCCATTGAAGTTGAAAGCTGCATTAAGCTGGCCGAGCAGATTGGTTGTATAACTGGCATTGTAGGCAGTTCCGTTATTGCCGTTACCGCTAGTGTCATTCGCATTTCCGGCAAGCGGATAATGAGCCACCAGCCCATCACTTAAATTCGGCTGCGGAAACGAACTTTCTTGCGAATACAATTGTTGAACTTCTGAATCTGACAAAGCTCGGTTGTAAATTCGAAAATCATCCATGCCACCTATAAAACTCATTATTCCATAAGCATGCTCTCCGAGTTTGACAATGGGTGGCGTCAAAGGCTTTCCATTGTCCGGTGCAGAAACTACCAATTGTCCATCAACATAAAACTTAAAAGCATTTCCGAACTCGCGAACCATTGTGACAAGTTGCCATTTTTGAGGAGTTAGATTGCCGCCAAAAATTCTACCCCCATCTCCACTTCCAACAGTAGTGCCATCGTCATAGCGCGGCAAAAAATTAAATTGGTTCAGCAATGCCGAATTTTGACCAATCCCAAGACTAACCAACGGAGTCGTTTCGGCTGCTCGATCAAGACACCACCAGCCGGGTGAACTTGGAGTAGTGCTTGCATTAAGCCATAAGGAATAAGTGAATGAGCCTTGTGACGCCAATGGTGGTGGATTGGGGAAAACGATAGACGAAGAACCACCAAAGTAGTATGCAGAATTAACTTCTCCAAACCGATTTTTAGTTAAAACTGCGCCGACTACCGTTCCATTATTTCCATTGCCGCTGGCGTCATTCGCGTTTCCGCTAAACGGATAATAGGCCACAAGACCGTTGCTTACAGTTGATAACGGAATGCCAGTTTGGTATGCAGCGATTGTATAAGCGTTCGTGGTGCTGTGGGAGCCATTGCCAATCGGATACCCATAGACGCGGGCATAATAAATTCCTGTCGTCGAATTGGTCAACGTGATGTTTTCAGAAATTCCCGGCCCGTGATAGGAGCCAGCTTTCCAAGCCGAGTCAGGCCCGTAAAGTTCCAAGTCAAAATCAAGTCCTGCCGGAACGGCCAAAGAGACGGTAATCACACCTGCCGATGTAACCGGAATCCGAAACCAATCCACATCGGTAGGCGTGCAGATGTAGCCATTGATGTTTGTCCCCAAAGGCAGCCAGGTTCCGGTCAAAGAATTGTTGTTTGGCTCGTTTGAGTCATTGCAATCTTCCGGAATGGAATTATTTACACGAACCAGCCGGACAATAGAACCTAAAATATTTGTGCCGGAATAAGCTATCACCTGAATATGCTGAAGCCTATTATTGGTAGCTGTTGTGGTATCCCATGTCCAGATAAATGGAGTGGTTGAAGCAGTATAAACCTTTACAAATAGACCAAGGCTGGCGTCAAAAAGATAGAATTCTACTTTTGTTGCTAAAGGCGCACTTGCGCGGACGTTGCAGATTCCGCTCACCGTTGCAGCCTGTGCTGGTGATCCGATAATAATCGGAGCATTGGAAGGATTTACGGTCAAGGTTGCCAACCGGCTGACAGCCTGCAACTGGTTGGCGTCATAAACGGTCACTTGATATGTGCCAGCTTCCGTGGCGCTGAAACTAGAACCGTAAGGCCCAGATAGGGGGATTCTATTCACACTCCAAACATATTGAAACGGACCAACGCCGTTGACGACCACGGAAAAAACTGCGGTTTGTCCGTCAGTGATGGTTTGGTCACTCAAATCGGTGGTGAATGTTGGGCCGGTGGGTTGAAGCGTTTGACGGAAGGCTTGCCCGATTTGCTGGCTGTCTGCTTGCAGTGCTAATTGATTTTTGTGTTGGAGGTAAAGTTGCTCGGCAATCGCAAAAAATTGCGCGGAAGTATAATTATTCGGAACACCAGCTCTGCTGCTTAACGAAACGGTATCGCTGTAAATGGTGTGTATCCATCCTGAATCGTCGAAAAGCACGCCTTTGTTTTCGTCATTGGCAGTGAGAATGTCGTTTGACGAAAGTTCAACCTGCTCCCGCGCGGCAAAATAGAAACTGCATTGTTCGTTAAACGCATCCTGATCAACCGACCAATTGACATAATCCAAACTCAATCCAATCAGACCGGACGAAAATGAAACGACACCAACGGGTCCGGTTATTTCGAATTCATCATAGATCGCCGCCAAAGAAAGGTCGGTGGCGTAGCCCGTAGCGGTGCGGGCAGCATCATAATAATCTTTGTTCTCCAGTTGCGCCGCCAACTGATTGGCCGTTACCAAGGCGGTGACATAATCCTTGAAGGGTATGCCGTCATATTGAATGTTTAGTTTATCGGCGAAGTATTGCGCGGCATCACTGCCGTCGGATGCCAAGCCCCAGGTTTTTTGGACATAATCTGCCCGTTGATCGTCAGTAACTCCCGCGCGCAAGTTGGAAGGTGAAACCAAAACGCAAAGTGCCAAAACAATCAGTGTTGCAGTTTTCATAATTGCCAACATTTTTCCCCAAGTGAAAACCCAATTTACTGTTTGTTGAAATTTCAACCAAGCACAATTACCGGATTCCATTCTAGCCAAACCTTGAATCATTCCGGCATACAGGACTTTCATGCGCCTATTCACAGAATCGCTGTGCCACCCGAAGCGATGGCGCAAGGCCAGCCACCCGCACCGGTTGAAGTGGAACGCATTCAGGTTTCACTCGGCCAGCAGGAAATGGCATTTTTCGTTCACAGCCCCTTTTTACGAAGGGGCTTTTTCATTTGCCGGTTCCGGCAAGTCCGCACGTCTCCCGCGATTCACCGGCGTGTCCTACGCTTCACAGTGGATTCAAAATTAAAACCAAACACCAGAAAGGAGAATCATCATGGATGTTCATTGCACCACCTGTGGCGAACCGTGGGATGTCTATCACCTGCGGCACGACGCCATTTACGAAACCGACTTGTCTCACGCCGAAGCGAAGGCGTGGTCGCAGTTGTCCCCGCAAGTCAGATTGCTCGACCGCTACCGCGAAAAATTCAAGGCCATCGGCTATGAGTTCGGCGGTTCGGTTCTCAACGTCATCCGCTGCCCGGCGTGTCCCAAGGATGCGAAACCCGACCCTGACCAAGCCGCGCTGAAAGCCGGCATCGTCGAGTTGTTGGGCGACGACGAAGACGGCATCGCGGCCACGCTGGAGGATTTTCGTTTATGAAAAAACCTTCTCCAGCCGGCAGAAAAAATGGCGCGCGCGATCCCAATCAAGTTGAGTTCGTCATCATCTGGGAACTGCATCATTATCCGTTCAAGTTGCGCGCCGGCGATGTTTTCAAATTCAACGAACGTCTCT
>Ga0114951_10005198_pt1 | contig 12134 bp, 8 predicted proteins | sample AM7aDNAmetaG_FD_88677 | JGI IMG/M metagenome (GOLD analysis project Ga0114951, IMG submission 88677) | Freshwater microbial communities from Finland to study Microbial Dark Matter (Phase II) - AM7a DNA metaG | ecosystem: Environmental > Aquatic > Freshwater > Lake | place: Finland: Lake Alinen... | reverse complement strand
TTACACAGCGAAAAAGCAAAAATTATTTCTTTATGTAATTTTAGTTGGATTAATTCAGCTTCTTGTTAGCGGTTTAGTATTAATTATTGAAACAAAACTTATATTCCATAACAAAAGTAATAATTTTGATAATAAAAGACGACAACTTATACTTGCAAAAAATAATAAAATCGTATTAACATTCATTTTCCGAAATATTACTATCTTTGCAAAAAATTGACTTGCGGATGTGTCGTAATTGGTAGCCGAGCCAGACTTAGGATCTGGTGTCGAAAGACGTGGGGGTTCGAGTCCCTTCATCCGCACTTCTTAAGCTGCCCTGATTAAAAAATAATCATTTTTTCAGGGTTTTTTAATTAATTAAATCTATTGATATGAACATTACTAAAGAACAAATTGACGAACTTAACGCCATTATTCAGATTGAAATCACAACTGAAGATTATGAAGAAAAAATTGAAAAAAAGTTAAAAGATTACAGAAAAAAAGCTAACATGCCCGGTTTTCGACCCGGCAATGTTCCCATGGGTATCATCAAAAAAATGTATGGTAACTCTGCCCTAGCTGAAGAAATTGATAAATTAGCTTCTGATGGCTTATATAACTATATTAAAGAAAATGACCTAAACGTTTTAGGTTCACCACTTCATAATGAAGAAAAAAATAAACCAGTTGACTTTGAAGTACAAAAAAACTTTAACTTCTTCTTTGATATTGCTTTGCAACCTCAATATGAAGTAAATATTGAAAACATTGAACTAAATTTTTACAATATCAAAGTTGATGACGATTATATAAATAAACAAATCGAAACTCTTAGGAAAAATAATGGCGTAGATACAAATCCAGAAGTTTCAACACTCGAAGACAGGTTGTTTGGAAAATTTGAAGAGTTGAATGAAAAAGAAGAAATTGTTGAAGGTGGCATCTCTCACAGTGCTTCAATTTTGTTAAAACTAGTTTCAAAAAACAAAAATCTCATAGGACTTAAAAAAGGCGATAAAATTATAATTGATGTTAAAGATCTTTTTGACAACAACGAAACCGAAATTTCTAATACACTGAAAATAGCTAAAGAAAAAGTTGCAGATATTAATTCAAAATTTAGTTTCACTGTTGAAGAAATTCACAGAATTGAACTTGCTGAACTTAATGAAGATTTTTATAAAAAAATATTCCCCTATTCAGAAATAAAATCTGAAGAAGATTTTAAGAAAGAATTAAAACAAGAGTTGGAAAAACAAACTGTCGTTGAATCTGACAGGAAATTCGTCTTGGATGTTCAAAAAGCCCTTCTGAATCAAGCAAACATGAAATTACCTGATGAGTTTTTGAAAAGATGGATTTTAAGAACCAGCGAAGATAAGGAGATAACAAAAGAAAAAGTAGAAGCTGAATATGATAAATTTTCAGATTCTATGAGATGGCAAATCATTGAAAATAAATTAATGAAAGATAATAATATTAACGTTACTGAGGATGACATATCCGATTATATGATGCAATGGTTCAACAGAGGCAACGAAGAGGTAACGCCTGAAATGCAGGAAAAAACCAAGCAGTTTGTAGCAACTTTGCTTAAAAATAAAGAAGAATCAAAACGTATTTATGAAAAACTTTACGATGATAAAATGCTTGCTTTATATAAAGAAAAAATAAAAATGACTAAAAGTGATATTAATTTGGAAGATTTCATTAAATTAGCATAAACTTTTCTAAATATTTGATATAATAAAATTTTGTAAGATGACAACATACGATGAATTTAAAAAATATGCTACAAAACACAGGGGTATAAGTAGCTTATCATTTGAAAAATATGCTTCTGCATACAACAACTATATTTCTCCTACTATTATAGAAGAAAGACAGTTAAATATTGCCACCATGGATGTTTTCTCAAGACTGATGATGGATAGAATCATATTCCTCGGCGTTCCTATAGATGATTATGTTGCTAACATTATTCAGGCACAACTGCTTTTTTTAGAATCGGTAGATGCTAAAAAAGACATTCAAATTTATCTGAATACACCCGGCGGCTCTGTTTATGCAGGCTTAGGCATTTATGATACCATGCAATATATTGCTCCTGATGTTGCAACCATTTGTACTGGAATAGCTGCTTCAATGGGAGCTGTACTATTATGTGCGGGTACTGAAGGCAAAAGAACAGCCCTTAAACATTCAAGAATACTTATTCATCAACCTATGGGTGGTGTTGAAGGACAAGCTTCAGATATTGAAATAACTGCAAGAGAAATACAAAAACTTAAAAAAGAACTTTACGAAATCATTGCCTATCATTCAAAACAAACTTACAAGAAAATTTGGGAAGACAGCGACAGGGATTATTGGATGATTGCCCAAGAAGCCAAAGATTACGGTATGATTGACGAAGTCCTTGTAAGGGTTAAAAAATAAGCTATCATACTATGAATAAAGAAGATAAGAAATGTTCTTTTTGCGGGCGCAATAAACAAGATGTATCTATTCTGATTTCCGGAATTAATGCCAATATATGTGAATATTGCGTCGAACAGTCACAAGCCATTATAAGAGAAGAGGTAATAGCAGTAAAAAGCAAACAATTCTTAAAATTAAAACTTAAAAAACCAAAAGAAATAAAAGAATATCTAGATCAGTATGTTATAGGTCAGGATAACGCTAAAAAAGTACTCTCTGTTGCTGTTTATAATCATTATAAACGCATTTTACACATTGAAAAAAGAAATAAAAAGGATGATGTTGAACTTGAAAAATCAAACGTCGTCCTCGTTGGAGAAACTGGTACTGGGAAAACCTTATTAGCACGCACTATCGCTAAAATGCTTGATGTACCTTTCTGCATAGCAGACGCTACGGTGCTTACTGAAGCAGGTTATGTGGGTGAAGATGTAGAAAGTGTATTGGTTCGCCTCTTACAAGTGGCTGATTATGATGTAGATGCTGTTGAAAGAGGTATTGTTTTTATTGATGAAATCGACAAGATTGCTCGCAAAAGTGACAATCCTTCTATAACACGCGATGTTTCCGGTGAAGGTGTACAACAGGCACTTTTAAAACTTCTCGAAGGTGCTGTTATTAATGTGCCACCTAAAGGAGGCAGAAAGCATCCCGAACAAAAAATGATACAAATAAATACACAAAATATCTTGTTTATTTGCGGTGGTGCTTTTGATAGTATAGATAAAATTATCTCTTCAAGGTTAAGAACAAATGTAATTGGGTATCACAATAAAGCAAGTCATGATGTTGGGAAAGATAGTATTCTAAGCTTTATTTCACCTCAGGACTTAAAGAAATTTGGTTTAATACCTGAACTTGTAGGTCGTTTGCCTATCATCTCTCACCTTAACCCACTCGATAATGAAGCACTCCGATTAATTTTAACTGAACCCAAAAATGCGCTCTTAAAACAATACAGAAAACTTTTTGAGATGGACAATATTAAATTGAGTGTTGACAAAAATGTTCTTGATTATATTGTGCTTAAATCTGTCGAATTCAAGCTCGGCGCCAGAGGATTACGATCAATCTGTGAAACAATTATGACCGATGCTATGTATGAGTTACCCTCCGATAAGGAAAGCAGTGAAGTAAAAATCACACTAAGCTATGCAAAAGAAAAGGTGGAAAAGTTGAAAGGACTAAGCCAGAAAGTAGCTTAAATCTTAAGCTTTCTTATGTTTTCGGCAGGATTTTTAGAACTAAAAATATAATTCCCGGCTACCAAAACATCCGCTCCAGAATCAAATAATTTTTTTGCATTTGTATCATCTACACCACCATCAATTTGAATAATCGCATTAGAATTCTTTTTTAAAATAAGTTCTTTAAGCAAATAAATTTTATGATATGTATTTTCTATAAAAATCTGACCACCAAAACCCGGATTAACAGACATCAATAACACTAAGTCTGTATCAGTTATAACATCTTCTATATTACTTACATTAGTATGAGGATTAAGGACCAAACCTGCTTTCATGTTGTTTTTTCTGATAGTATCCAATGTTCTGTTTAAATGCGTACTCGCCTCATAATGAACACTTAACCAATCGGCACCTGCTTCTTTGAAATCGGAAATATATCTCTCTGGCTTTACAATCATTAAATGGACATCTAAAGGTTTTTGTGCAATCTTCTTTATTTGTTTAATAATCGAAAAACCAAAAGAAATATTTGGAACAAAAACTCCGTCCATAACGTCAATATGAAACCAGTCTGCCTCACTCCTGTTAATCATTTCAATATCTGCTGCCAGATTCAAAAAATTAGCAGAAAGTAAAGATGGGGCTATTATTTTTTTCATTTCATTTTAATATATCTGCAAAACTAAAAAAAATTAGCAAACTGTAGTCTTTTGACAAAGTAAAAAAATGCAGCACAAACAAAATCATGCTGCATTTAAAAAATAAACAAGAGAAATTGTTTAACCCAAATAGGCTTTTAAATTTTTACTTCTTGAAGTTTGTTTAAGCTTTTTTACAGCTTTTTCTTTCAACTGTCTTACGCGTTCTCGTGTTAAGTCTAATTTGATACCGATTTCTTCTAAAGTAAGAGGAAGATTGCCATTTAATCCATAATAATTAATGAGAATCTCTCTCTCTCTCATTGTTAATGTTGAAATAGCCCTACTAATCTCTTTTTGCAATGATTCATATAATAAAATATGATCAGGGTCAAACTTCTCATCATCGCTTTTAAGAACGTCATACATCGAATTATCTTCTTCATGATTTAATGGGGCATCCATTGAAACAGGACGACTTGTGTACCTCATAAAATCCGCGACTATTGTTTCTGAAATACCTATTATCTGAGAAATTTCATCAGGGAAAGGTTCCCTCTCATATTTTTGCTCTAACAACGAATAAGCTTTGTTTATTTTATTTATACCACCAATTTTATTTAGTGGCAACCTTACAACTCTCGACTGATCGGCAATAGCCTGTAATATAGATTGCCTTATCCACCATACCGCATAAGAAATAAATTTAAATCCACGTTTCTCATCAAAACGCTGTGCTGCTTTCATAAGGCCTAAATTCCCTTCATTAATAAGATCCGGTAAACTTAATCCCTGATTTTGATATTGCTTGGAAACAGATATTACAAAACGCAAATTAGATTTGGTCAGTATTTCAATAGCTGCGAGATCTCCCTCCTTTATTCTCCTAGCTAACGACACCTCTTCTTCAGGTGTAATCATTTCTATCTTGCTTATTTCCTGTAAGTATTTATCAAGGGAGGCTGTTTCCCTGCTCGTAACTTGTTTGGAAATTTTTAACTGTCTCATCTTTATAGTATTTAATAATACTATAGACGATATATTTTTTTTATAGTTGCTTATTTAGAATTAATAAAAAATAGTTAATTTTTTATTAAAAAATCAAATAACTTTATTTAAATTCAATACATACTGATTTTATGGTTTAAAAATTTTAATTTTGAAAAATATCAAAATTGTGAATATTAATTATTTTTTTTAAATTTAATAATCCATATTTAATTAAGTTTATCTGCATCAAAAAAAACAAAAAATGAATTCCAGAATAAAACAACCCCTTATTAAACCCATTAAAAACATTAACATAAACGAACCAGAAAAGTTATTTTTTAAAAATGGCATTCCAGCATACATCTTTAAATCAGAAGAAAATATACTAAAAATTAAATTCATTTTTAAAGCAGGCAATTATTACCAAGAGTATCCGTTACAGGCATATTTTACAAATAAACTTTTATGTGAAGGGACTAAAAATTACAGTTCAAAAAAAATAGCTGAAATTTTTGACTATTATGGGGCCAGTCTTAATTTAAATATTGATGATGACAATGCATCTGTATCGATGATTGTTGCAAAAAAAGACCTGAGCAAATTATTGCCGGTTATGGCAGAACTTATCATTAATCCTATTTTCCCCAATTCTGAATTTAATACACAAAAAGGTATCACTTTTCAGAACTTTATTATAAGCAACGAAAAAGTTGCAACAATCGCTAAGTACGATTTCTTACAAACAATTTTTGGAAACACCAATTATTATGGGTATAAAACCAAAGCAGAAGATTTCAATAATCTTAAGATCGAGGCATTAAAAACTTTTCATAAAAAATATTATACACCTCAAAATTGTTTCATCATCATCGCTGGGAATGTTAATAATCATGAAATTAATCTCATTGATTCTAGTTTTAATGATGACCTCTGGAAAGGTAAAAAAGTCAATACTCCTGCTTTTATAGCAACACCTTCAGAAAACAGTATTATACATATAGAAAAAAAAGATGCTCTGCAATCGGCAATACGTATTGGCAAAACTATGTTTAACAGGACTCACAAAGATGATATTGGATTCAGAGTTTTAAACATGATATTAGGTGGTTATTTTGGTTCCAGGCTGATGGCAAATGTTCGTGAAGAAAAAGGTTATACATACGGTATTTACTCAAGCCTTTTTTCTCTTCAACAAACTGGTTATTTCTCAGTTATAACAGAGGTTGGTAGCCCTGTCTGTAAAGATGCTATAAAAGAAATATATAAAGAAATAGCAAAATTGCAAGAACATAAAGTAGGTGATGAAGAATTGGCTCTTGTTAAAAACTATATTTTAGGTAATTTTTTAAGAAATATTGACGGACAGCAAAATTATTCCAACTTATTTGAAAATATTATCATTTATGGCTTAGACACTAAATATTTATATAAATATCTTGATGAAGTACAAAATATACACTCTGAAAAAATACTTTCTCTGGCTCGATTGTATCTTAATCCTGAAAAGTTGTACGAAGTAACTGTAGGATAATAAATTAATGTTTGCCAGAACAAAATCTTTTCTGTAATTTTGTGTTATTATTTAACGGATAAACTTCTTTTCATCAAGTTTAAATAAAGCAACGAAATGGTTTTAAGGCGTCAAAGATAAGTTCAATAGTATAAGAAATGAAACAAAGAATATATTATATCAATCTATATCTATTATTAGTCTTTACAGCACTTATAATAAACTCTTCTCTTTATGCTTCACATTACATGGGTGGTGAGATTACATGGGAGTGTCTGTCAAATGGCCAATACCGTTTTAACATGAAAGTTTACCGTGAATGTGACGGTATACAGTTTGGTGCTACTGAAATATTAAATGTATTAAATCATCCTTCAGTAACATCAATCACTATGACACGTATATCTCAAATAGATATTTCTCCTCAATGTAATACTATTGGTCCTCATATAACATGCGCTACAGTTACTGCTCCGAATCAAGGAGCTATTGAAGAACAGATTTATCAGTCGGCACCCATCACTTTAGCAGGTGTACCTCCTGCACAAGGTTGGATTTTTTACTGGGGATCATGTTGCAGAAATCCTTCTACAAGCATTGTCAATGCTTCCAGTTTAGACTGGCTTTTAAGAGCGGTTATGTATAGTTATACACCACCCGGATCATCTACACCAAGCAATGCCAATCCATGTTTTGATAATTCTCCTGTTTTTGCTGAACGTCCTTCAACTGTAATATGTACAGGATATCCTTTTACATATAACCATAATGCATCAGATAAAGAACTCGACTCACTGGCTTACGAATGGGCTCCTCCTCTTGAGGACTTAAATATACCTGTTTCCAGTTGGGCAGCAGGTTATTCATATAATAGTCCGTTGCCTGGTGTTGTTCACAACCCAAATAATGTACCCGCAACAGTAAATCCATTTACAGGAGAAATATCCTTTACCTCTTTTACACAAGGAGCTTTTCAGACTGTTGTTAAAGTTACAGCCTATAAATGTGGGCAAAAAGTAGCAGAAATTTACAGAGAAATGCAGATTGTTTTATTAGCTTGTGGCTCTAATAATCCACCTGTTGTAACAGCACCTTTTCAAAATCCAGTTACCTTATTATACACTTCTTATATTGACACTGTCTATGCTGGCGCTTTGGTTACTTTTCCGATGTCTGGAACAGATTTTGAATATCTGCCAAACGGTCAGCCACAGACCATGACTATCTCTGCGTCTGGGACTCAATTTGGAGCTAATTTCTCCAGTACTACCACCGGGTGTTTAAACCCTCCATGTGCTGTACTTAATCCCCCCCCACCAATAACAGGACAATTTGGAGTTCAAACCAATTTTTCTTGGCAAACCACCTGTGCGCATTTAGTTGGCCAAATGGGTTGCGGCAATACATCAAATGTTTATAACTTCCTGATAAAGGTTCAGGATGATTTTTGTCCAGCACCAGCCATAAATATAAGTACTGTGACAATAGTAGTGCTTGCACCACCGGTATTACATCCTCCTGAAATAAGGTGCATCTCTGTTAATCCAAACGGTGACGTAACTTTAAACTGGATACCCCCTGTTGATAATTTTAATAGTTATAACAGCTATGTGATTTATTCATCAAGTTCACCATCTGGACCTTTTAATATTATTGACACCATATTCAATATCACTACAACATCTTATACACATGTAGGAGCCAATGCCAATACAAATAGCATATATTACTATATTAAAACTCTTTCCGGTTGTGGAGGTGCACCAATGAATTTTTCAGTTTCTTCAGATACACTTAATACTATTTTGTTGTCTGCCGCCAATTCGGGTACAGGAAATGCTGTATTGAACTGGAATCCAATTCACTCACCATTATTGCCAACATCTTCTTCTTGGTATTATATATATCGTGAATACCCAGCAGGCATCTGGACTTTAATAGATTCAACACAATCGTTACAGTATAGTGAAAGTATTACCTTATGTAATGCCACAATAAATTATCGTGTTGAGATTGCTGACTCGTTGGGTTGTATTTCCGTTTCTTCTATAGATGGAGATTTGTTTCAGGATTTGACAGCTCCTGACTCTCCTGTTTTAGATTCAGTAAGTATTAATATGACGAGCCATAAAGCTATAATCGGTTGGACTCCTTCTACCTCTCCTGATACTCATGGTTATGTAGTTTACATCAATTCGGGAGGCATTTGGACCGCAATTGATACCTTATGGGGAATCAATACTACATTTTATACTAATCCCAATTCAAATGCTAATAATGCTTCAGAATCCTATACTATAGCCGCATTTGATAGTTGTATGAATATAAGTCCTATGGTTAATCAGCAAAATACAATATTTTTGACATCACACATAGATATTTGTGGAGGAAACATCTCTCTGAATTGGACTCCCTATATAAATATGTCTCCTGCAATAAGTGGGTATACTATATTTGTCAGTGAAAACAATGGGCCATTTACTATTCTGGACACTAATGCTGCCAGTATTACTAATTACATTCATTCTAATTTAACCCCCTTATCAAATTATTGTTATTATATCCAGGCATTTAATAATGATGGCAAAACTTCAACTTCAAATATTGTATGTATTGTTGCTTCATCTCCGATGCAACCTAAATATGTTTATTTGAAATCAGCTACAGTTGTAAATAACTCATACGTTAAAGTGACATTTTTCGTTGATACTACAGCTTATGTTTCTTCTTATAAGATATTGAGAGCCGATAACGCTACTGGACCTTATACACAAATAGCTACCATGCCACCGTCATTAGCTCCTAACGTTTCTTATTCTGATATGTCTGCAATTGTTACTTTAAACAGCTATTTTTATAAAGTTGTTGTTGTTGACAGCTGTAATGTAGAAGTTCTTACTTCTAATATAGGCAGAACCATTTTACTTGTTGCTGAAGGATTAGGTAATATGACAAATGAACTTACCTGGAATGACTACGAAGCATGGTCTGGAAATGTAGATTCTTATAGCATTTACCGTAAAGTAGATGGGAACTTTGAGCCATTGGTTAATGTACCTTTTGGTACAAATACATATTCAGATAATGTTGCTAATTATACCACATCAGAGGGTAAATTTACATATTATGTATTAGCTAATGAAGCACCTGGAAACATTTATAATTTTTTAGAAACCAGCATGTCCAATGAAGCTTTTGCTAAACAAACACCAAAATTATTTGTTCCAAGTGCCTTTGTCCCTAAGGGTTTTAATACTCTTTTTAAACCTTTTGGGGTTTTTATTGATGCTACTGATTATGATTTTATAATATTTAACCGTTGGGGACAGATAATTTTCGAGACTCAAGATCCGAATGCCGGTTGGGACGGCACATTTAAAGGTAATGAATCTCCCTATGGAGTATATACATATCTCATTACATTCAGAAATCCTGATAATGTGCAAATTCAAAAAAGAGGTACTGTTACTTTACTTCGCTAATATGTTACTATTCTAACATAATAGATTTTAAATTTCTATTTTACTGCTTAACTTATTTTTTATTAATAAAGATATCTATTTGTTGGTCTATATTCTCGCTGGGTTTCACCGCTGGACAATTAACAATATTTCCTTCTGTATCAATTAATACAAAAAAAGGCAGATTGCGAACATAGTAACTATCTAATAGATTGTAATTATAGGCAAAATGTAAAACCGGAAAATCATATTTGTGTTTTTCAAGAAAATAATACATATTAAACGGTTCTATATCTATTGAAATACCTATAATTTCCAATTTATCTGCATATTTTTTCTTTAGTTCATTCAAAAGATTCATCTCAGACATGCACACTGAGCAACTGGTATTCCAAAAAAACAAATAAATATATTTTCCTTTATTTTGGGATAATGAAAAAGACTTTAGTTTTTTATCTGTTAAAGAAAAATCTGCTGCTAATGTACCAGTAGGATATCCAGATAAGTATTTTATTGTTGTGAACGCAATATTCTTATTGTCTTTAAACTTGCTTTTTTCAGTAAGAGAAGTTAATATAGATATAATATTCTCTTTATTAAATCCGGGAACATTGTACAATTCAGATAAGCCCTTAATCAATACCATCTCACGTAGCAGCTCATTACGTAGGACACTGTCTTTGCCAAGTGTATCCATCAATGCTGAATAACTTTTTTGATCATTAATAACTGTTTCTAAATCAATAAATTTAATATTTTGTGTTACATTGGTAAAAAACTTATTAAAGTACTGATTAAAAAACTCCATGTATCCAACATTATTAATTAAAATTGGTTTTTTGTAAATGTAATTTTCGAAAAGTGATTTTCTCGATTCATTAGACATTGCCTCTTCAATTCCAGCTGTTTTATACTTTATATAAGTAAGAAGATACTCATTTTTAACACCTTTAAAAGCGCTATCAATCTTTATCTTAAAATTTTCAACAACTTTTTTGTTTCTTTTTTTCATAAGAGCTACAGCATTATCAGCAACAAATTTTGCATTAATACTGTCAAATTTGTTAATAAGATCGTTTAATTCTTCAGAGCCAGCATTCACTATTTTAAAATTAATAGTTTGAGGAAATAGAAAAGGATTCTCATATTCATTGGTTTTTTTGGGATTTAAAGTATCATATAATAATTTATATGTTTTTCCTGGTTCAACAAATAAAACCGATTTATAAAAATCCACTCTAAGAAAAAAAATTGAGATATTATCAATATTGGTTTTTATGGAAAAATTTCCATTTTTATCAATATTTGTTTTTGAAATTAATTTCTCATTATAAGTAATTAAATCTGTGTAAGAATAAGCCCTGATTTCTTTCCCTTCTGCTCCCGGAATTTTACCATCAATAATAACTTCCTTACCAATTGAAAATTTATAAACTAAGGTAAAACATATCAAGAGAAAATAATATTTCATATAATTATTATTAGCTATTTAATTTTAACGAGTTAATGAAGAAGATATTATTTTTAACTATTCATCACATATTATATTAAAAAACTACAGCTTCAGGAACAAATGGACTGGCGTCACCCCCATGGCGAATAATATCTCTTACTATCGAAGAGTTAAGAGAAGCAAATTCGGGTGTTGTTAAAAGAAATATTGTTTCTATTTCAGAATAAATTTGCTTATTAATCTGACCTATACTTCTTTCAAACTCAAAATCAGCAGATGTTCGTAAACCCCTTAAAATATATTGAGCATGGACTTTTTTACAAAAATCGACAGTAAGTCCGCTATAAGTGGAAATCTCCAGACTGGGAATAGAGATAAAAACTTTTTTTAGCCACTCAATTCTTTTTTCAAGTGAGAAAAAAGCAT
>Ga0114951_10005197_pt1 | contig 12142 bp, 8 predicted proteins | sample AM7aDNAmetaG_FD_88677 | JGI IMG/M metagenome (GOLD analysis project Ga0114951, IMG submission 88677) | Freshwater microbial communities from Finland to study Microbial Dark Matter (Phase II) - AM7a DNA metaG | ecosystem: Environmental > Aquatic > Freshwater > Lake | place: Finland: Lake Alinen... | reverse complement strand
GTCTACAGGCAACAGTTCGATCACCAGCGATGGAGTCATCAGCGGAAAGATCGTGAATTATGTGGCCAATTCCCTGGATTCGGTGAAAGCCAGGAACACTAATTACGTTGGTTCTGGTCTGGTGTTATCAACCGGTGAGTTCACAATCCATCTAACGATCCCTGAGTTATCAAAAATAGGCTCATTAAGCGGTGTTGCCATCAGTGACACCACAGTAATGGGAGGGGCAGTAGCTATCAGAGCCTACCTGAATAATAGTATTCAGGGGGATTTGCAAAGATGTAATTATGCCAACGATAGTCTGAATAAGGCAGGTCTTTCTTATTCCTCGTTTATCTATACAGACAAGCCTTTAACCCTGAAAGGAACCCATATTGAAACATATACCGGTGGTGGATATACAGAGAATTCCACAAATTTTTATGATGTAACTTTTAAAAAGGGGTGGAATGAAGTAGTATTTAAAATCACTGCCTATTCATCAACTACAAACAGTTTAACTGAATCAGTGAGTATGACAAACATCATTCCTTCGGATCTTCAATGGCACTTTATCAAATTATATTACTCTGTCCGGGGGGAATTGCCTGTCAGAGAAAAGACTGCAAAGATATTTCGTTGAAGTAGGTTATTTGAAAGTTTGCAGCATGATATCGGCCGTGCCTACGGCACTATGGCATAAGGTTGTGGCTTCTATCCCTGGGTTAAAACCACCGGGTTACACTATCGGTCATGCCTACGGCATTAAAAACCGCTGCAACGAAGTTCCGTAGGAACGATCGATATTGTAGCAATGGAATTTATTCCGTTGAAATGATGGTCGTTTGAAATGATGTTGTTGCAATTAGACAATAAAACAAATAAACAAATAAATAAAATGAAAAGAATTTTTAGGACAATTACATTTCTATCGATCGTTCTGGCTTTTACCAGTTGTGCTTCCATCGTATCTTCGGGCTATAATCATTTAACCGTGAAATCGGAACCTGCAGGAGCAACCATACAAGTTACCAACAGGAGTGGAATTCCTGTATTTAGCGGACAGACTCCGGCAACATTTTTATTGAAATCGGGTGCAGGATTTTTTGAAAGTGAATCGTACAAGGTCAAATTAACCATGGATGGTTTTGCCGAAAAGACCGTTCCTGTGAATTGCACGCTCAATGGCTGGTACCTGGGGAATATCATTTTCGGAGGGTTGATCGGCATGCTGATTGTCGATCCGGCGACAGGGGCTATGTACCAATTGGAAACAAGCAGTATTCATGAAACATTAACACCCGATAATACGGTCCCTGGAGCAGCACCTGTCGATTCGGCTAAAACAGTTGAAATTTATCATGAGCCTTCAGCAGTTTTCACATATCCGATATCAGCAAATCTCTTTATAGATCATGTCAAAGCAGGCAAAACACCGTTTACCACTAATTTATCAGTGGGGAGACATGATGTGGTTTTGATTCTAAATAATAGAAAGATGAAAAAAACCATAACCATTCTGGCATCGGATAGTGGCAATAAATTCAAATTAGATTTTGATGATTATGAAGATTAAAATAATCGTAACAGGTATTTTCAACGTGAGATGATATCGGTTGTGCCTGAGGATTTATTCCATTAGAATTTATTAAAACTCATTCCGTCAGGAGTGTACAAAACCACACAAAATTACAAACATAGGTCCTTGTTAAATTCAAATTAAGCGACACTTGTAGAAATAAAATAGCCAATCAATATCATTCCTGATCTTTGATTGGCTATTTCTTTAATCGTAAATCCTTCTTATTCTACCGAGAATTTATATACGCACCATTCGTCGTACTTTTCTTCGGGACGCAGCACCGGACTTGGGAAATGGGCTACGTTCGGTGAATTGGGGAAACCTTGTGTCTCCAGGCAGATGGCATCCTGACGGTCATATTTCTTTCCTTCTTTGCCAATGACGTTTTCAATCCAGTTTCCTGAATAGACCTGCAAACCGGGTTGAGTAGTAAATGTTTCCATCTTACGTCCACTGACAGGCTCATAGACTGTTCCAGCCAATGCCAGGTCGCCTGCCTGATGTTTGCGGATACACCAGTTATTGTCCAATCCCCAGCCGGGAACGAATGCTTCATCATCCACCCGTTCTTCCACAACCACTGGTTTACGGAAATCAAAGGGAGTCCCTTCCACCGGACGAATTTCACCTGTCAAAGCAAATGATTCATCCAATACCGTGTAAAAGTCTGCATTAATCTGCAATTGGTGATCCCTGATTGTTCCATTTCCGGCACCTTTGAGGTTGAAATAAGAGTGATTGGTCAACCCAATGATCGTTGGTTTATCTGTAGTAGCTTCGTAATGGATTTTCAACTCGTTTTCATCGGACAGGAAATAGGTGGCAGTAATGTCCAGATTACCCGGATAACCTTCTTCCCCATCGGGCGAAAGAAGGTTAAGTACCAGTTCCTGTTGTGAAACCGATTTCACCGTCCACACCTTTTCGTTATATCCATGGATACCCCCATGCAAGGAGTTAGTCCCATTGTTCACAGGAAGCTGATATTTCTCTCCATCGAGTGTAAACCTGCCATCCTTGATCCGGTTGGCAAAACGGCCGCATATCGCACCAAAATAGATTTCTTTTTCGATGACTTCTTCCAGTGTGTCGAATCCCAGTACCACGTCCTCAAATTTACTGTTTCTATCGGCAGTCATCAGGCGTAATATCTTAGCCCCATAATTGGTAATATCCACCGACATGCCTTTCTTATTGAAAAGTGTATATAGCGATACCGGCTTACCGTCCATCTCAATTTGTAATTCCTTTACTGTCTTCATCTTTAGTTATTAGTTAATTGGTTGATTAAGTTAATTGGTTGATCGGTTAATTAGGTTATGGGGTTAATTAGGTAAGAGTTTGAAAGTTTGAAAAGTTGAAGAATGGCAGTTTTAGAAAACCAGTCAACCGATTAACCAATTAACTTAATCAACTCATTCAAACCAATTAACCAATTAACTAATTAACCAATTAACTCTCACTTACAATTTACACGCTCCGTCACCAATCTCGGCGATATAGAATTCGGGTTTGATGCCGATTTTTGCTTCATAGGCTTTTCCTACGTTGGCAATAAAGGGTTCGATGGCTTCGTCTTTTACCAGTGAAACAGTACAGCCACCAAAACCACCACCTGTCATACGAGAGCCGATAACACCGTCAATCTTCCAGGCTTCTTCGGCCATGGTATCCAACTCAGGTCCGGTTACTTCATAATCGTCACGCAGTGAAACGTGGGAGGCATTCATTAATTGGCCGAATTTCACGATATCACCCGCTTTCAAGGCTTTTACAGCATCGGAGGTACGTTGTACCTCTCCCACGACGTGACGGGCACGCTTATGAGCAGTCACATCGGTGATGGCTGATTCTATCTTTTCAAACTCAGCTTCCGTCAGTTCAGCCAGGTATTTGAGTGGCCGAACTTTATTCAGTTGTTCAACCGCCAGTTTGCATTCGGCAACTCGTTGGTTGTAAGCGCCCGAATCCAGTTTGTGAGGACTATGAGTGTTTGAGATGAGGATCTTTATTCCTTCCAGTTTCACCGGAACGAGTTCGAATTCCAATGTGTCGCAATTCAGGTGAATAGCATGGTCTTTAGCACCGTTGGCAGATGCAAACTGATCCATGATACCGCAGTTCACGAATGCAAATTCATGTTCGGCTTTTTGACCGATCTGTGCCAGCACAGTACGGTTAAATCCTGTCGCCAATTGGTCGTTCATGGCATAAGCAGTCACCACTTCCAACGAGGCAGAAGAAGAAAGACCGGCTCCGTTAGGAACGTTACCCCAGATCAGGATATCATAACCTTCTTTAATTTTAATTCCACGTTTGATGAACTGGGCAAGAACTCCCAGGGGATAATTCACCCACAATTTATCCAGGGGTGTAGTGAGTTGGTCCAGTGCAAGGCTGATGATCTCCGGTTGGTTCAACGAACGGAAATTGACCATCTTCTTGTCGTTTTTACGAAGCAACAGGTATGTTCCGAAACTTAAGGCACATGGGAAAACCGATCCACCGTTGTAATCGGTATGTTCGCCGATCAAATTCACACGTCCGGGAGCAAAATAAACAGCTTCTGCTTCCTGGCCATAGGCAGTTTGGAAGGCAGCTTTTAATTCTTGTACAGTCATGATTAATTGTATTTTTTACATTTATTATTCTGGGCACAAATTAACGCAAAAAAGCATAGTTTTTTGGTTCATAAATCATGTTCTTGAGCATAATTCATAAAAAATAACTTGTTTTTTGTTTGAACTCATCAATCGGCAACAACTAACCTACCCTGCCGTCTTAACTTGCCTACCTCCTGCCTATCTCCAGGGTTATTCATGGTTTCGTTTTTATAAATCACATCTTAAACAGATACTCGTTACATACATGTTAAATAGATGTTACATACCTATATAGTTATGTGATGTATATGTAATATATATGTAACATGTATGTAATATGTATGTAATGTCTAAAAACGAAAGTATGACGAAGGTATGACAAAGGTATGACCAAGGCATACCAACGGGTAAAGATGTGAAGAGTTCAATGTTACGTGCCTGAAAAATTGCGAAACTGGATCCGTTTAACGGAATTATGCTTCTCAATACAGATTTTTATCGACCCTGTCGCAATTAGCGACGGGGTCGTTTGTGGAAGATACATGGGGTCATTCCAGGGGTGCTTTTAGACCGATCGTTAGAATGATTTCAAGCATAAAAAAGAGATGGAAATGGCTTTTGATAATCTAGCAAGGAATAATCAAAGTATTATTTGAATTGCCTGAACTTATCACTCTCCCGTTTATGCCTGAACGTACGAAAAGTAGTATCGATGATCATTAAAAGCAGGATTAGGAATCCGATATAAAAACTAAAACCATACCGGCTAATGAATTCATTCAATGAAAGGAATGCCGGAAATTGAAGGGTGACATTTAGTGGAATATGATCTTTCAACAAATATGCTGCCAGGGAAATCAACCCTAGTGAAGCCACTGCAATGGAGCTCAGGCTGAGGATATACGAACGCTTCTTCCTTTTTGCTTCGGCATGATAAATCTGATCCATCATCCTGGAGTTGAAGCCCGCTGATAGAATAGGACTCTTACGCGAATGGACTGCCTTGAAAATTGCTTTATCTTGTTTCATAGGGTTTTACTGATTCATTAATGCATAGATTTTCTTTCTTACCCTGAAGAGCTTCACCTTAATGTTATCCGTTGTTTGTTCGAAAACCACGGCTATTTCGGCTACCGGTTTAGCTTCGTAGTAATAGAGTGTAATCAGGGTCTTTTCTTCCACATTCAGTTGGTCAATGGCAATTTCCAGCTTTTGCAACAATACTTCATCCTCGTCCCTCTCAAACAGAGTATCCATATCGTCATCGGTAAGGGTCTCCATCATTTTCTCATCCAGCAATGGCAATATGATTTTTCTCTTTCGGGTTTCCGAGATCGCCGTATTGTAGGCTATCCGGTAGAGCCAGGTAGAGAAACTGCAATCGCCTTTAAAAGTCACCAGCTTTCTAAAGGCCTTAAGAAAAGTGTCCTGTACGAGTTCTTCCGCATCTTCCCTGGAAGGAATGATCCGTACAATCAATGAATAAATGGAAGAACTGTATTTCTCCAGGAAGCAGGAAAACAAGTTTGTTTCGCCCTCCAAAATCCGCTTTATGTAGATTAATTCTTCCTGATTCTCCATGTTGTACGATAGACGCAAAGAAACCGTTTTGGTTACAAGATTCGGGAAAGAATAAAAAATACAGGTGAAATTGTAACCATTTTCAAGTTAGAGCGTCAAACACTGCAAAGAACGAAATTATTTATCTAAAAAACAAAAATTATGATGGACTTTATTTTAGTTCCACTGGTTGTAGGGATTGTAACCGTTGGTATTTTCAGGTTGTTTGAATTGTTTGTGCGCAAGAAAGAGCGTCTGGCTATTATCGACAAAATCGGTGATAAATTTGAGGCTTCACAGATTGAAAACAAATTTTCATTTCCGGTGGCGAATACCGGGAATAGCATGTTTGCCACTTTAAAAATTGCCTGTTTGTTACTGGGTGTTGGATTAGGATTGCTTATCGGGTATTTTATCTGCTTGAATTCGGTAGCCGGTTACAGCACTATGGAATTGCAGCATAATGCTTATGAGATTTCAGGGGTGGTGTACGGTGCTTCGGTATTGTTATTCGGGGGATTGGGATTGCTGGTGGCTTTTATCATTGAAATGAAGTATAGTAAGAGTCGGTAGCTTATAGTTTATAGTCGGTAGGAAGAAAAAAGTAAGTGTTAAATTAGAAGATTACGTTACATTCTAACACTGGTTGAAATAAAATATTCAAAACAACCCGAAAGAATTGATACTTTCGGGTTGTTTGGTTTGTTCGATGTCGGCTAGAAAAGTTAGAAATTCTGGAGGAATTCGGATAGGTTGATATCCCTGTCGAGTTCCATTTTTTTGCGCAGGCGGTAACGGCTCATCTCTACACTGCGGAAGGACATGTTGAGCAAGGGGGCAATGTCTTTCGAAGATAAATCCATTTTGAGGTAGGCGCAGAGTTTCTTGTCGCTGATGGTCAGGACAGGGAATCGCTCACTGAGGCGCATGAGGTAGTTTTCGTATACCAGGTCAAAGTTCTCGGCGAATCGTTTCCAGTTGTTGTCGTGTTCGATATTGTGCTTGATGTTGTCCTGCATTTTGGCAATTACCTTGAGGATGGAATGAGGTTCCGACTGTTCATTGATACCAGAGCTCACCTTTGTCAAATTCTGGGATATTTCAAGCAGGATTTCATTTTTGCGGATTAAATTCATCGTTGAACTCGCCAGTTCCTGTGATTTATGGCGTAAGTCATGATTCAACCGTTGGTTCTTTAATTCCACGATTTCTTTTCTCTTTTCCTTGGCGTCTTCTTCAAAGCGCTTTTCCTGTTCTTTAAGTTCCAGTTCTTTCTGAACTTCCATATCGCGGGCACCTTTTTCGGAGCGTTCATTAATAAAGATTATCAATCGAAAGATACTGAATGCAAGCAGGAGAAAATAAATGAAATATGCAAATTTACTTTCATACCAGGGAGGTAGAATGGTAAATTCATACGCTGTTTCCACCGATTCGGCTTCCAGCAAGCTCTTTGCCCTGACCCTGAATATGTACGTGCCTTTTTTAAGTTTCGTGTACTCTTTAGTATTTACAGGGGTAAAAGCTGACCACTTTGAATCGTAATTATCAAGCAGGTAACTGTAAGTCACCGAGGCTTCATTTCGATATTCGGGAGCTACATATTCAAACCTGATGGAATTATGCATGTGATCATATTCCGGAACCTGGTTTTTGTTTTGAGAGGATTGATACCCACTGACTATTGAATCGTTTTCGTTGGTCAGATATACATTCCGGATGGCGACATTGAAAAAGCTTTTCTCCTTTTTTATTTTCGAGAGATCAACCCAGGAGAAACCATCCTCGGTGCTAATGATAATATTGTTGTTGTTAATAAAATTGAAATGTTCGAAGCCACTGATCAGTTTGTTTTTAAGGCTTGAGAATGAAAGGGTATCCAGGTTGTATTTATTGTTTTTTTGTTTAAAAGCCGCCCCGATAAATGAATAGGAAGTACACCATAGGTTACCGTCGGGAGTTTCATTCAGTTTAATGGAATGGGAGGGGACTCCAAATATGTGTTGTAGTTCTAATGAACGTTCAATATGCCTGGATTTATAATTGTAGCTATAGAACCCGTTTTGCGTTGAAAATACGATCTTCTTGTTGATTCTGTAGATGGTGTTATCCCTGTTTGTGGGGAAACCTTTCGTGGTGTCGAAGTGTTCAATTTTCGAAATACTATCCAAACGTGCATTCAATGTAAGCCTGGAAATCCCTTTAATCCAGTGGCTAAACCAAATACATCCTTCGTCATCTTCTTCGAACATACCCCCTGTATCAGAAAATCCCTTGATAAAATTTGACAGTTTCCAGTTTCCGTTGCTGTTTTTCAGGATAAAAAACCCCTGATAGGAACATCCCAATATACAATTTGGCGAATGCTGCAATTTCCGGAAGCCCCAGGTGCCGGGTATCCCGGGTATTTGTTCCACCTTGTTTTCATTAATAATAAATGCCCCGTGATCGGTTCCGCAAAATATGGTTTTGTCGATCAATGTCAGGCTCCAGACTTGTCCCTGCATTTTAGGCAATAGTTTTACGGGCAAGGGATTTGGTGAATTTTGCAAGGGGTATGAAGTGGTATATAGTCCCTGGTTGGTGCCTAAATAAAGCGTTTTATTGCGGATAAATGAACTATAACCTGCACCAAACAATTGGCTGTTCCCAAATAAATCGTAGATAGGCGAATTAATCAACACATAATCAATCCCTTTGTCCAGCCCCAGCCACAGATTATGTTGATGATCGAAGGCAATGCTTAGAATCGTATTATTCTGCATCCCTGAGAAAGTGTTGGAGAACAGATTTGAATTGGTGATCAGGTCTTTCACCACTAATCCGTCCCTCACCGTACCAAGTGCCAGCTTTGATCCTTCTATCGTGGCACAGAACACCTGGTTTTCGGAAAGGAATGCATCGATATCCGTCTTGTACGCTTCTATTTTTTCACCGTTGAATACGAACAAACCATAGAAATCGGTCACGAACAATATTTTTGTCTTATCGAAAGGTAGTATAGCGCAAATCTTTTTATTCTTCAGGATGTCAGCCCCCGGGAATTTCATAAACATATTTCCATTTAAGAAAGAGGGTCCATCCTGAAGGTTTGAAATGATCAGTGAATTATTCACAACCGCCGAGCAATCGATCTTGATTTTAAAAGGGAAACGGTTTATTTTATCCCCTTTATAAAAGAAAATCTCATTATCTCCCTGAAAATAAAAGGTATTATCGATTTTATGGATATTCCAGATTTCAGTAAAATACCGATCCTGCAGTTTGATTTTTTCTACCAATGTGTGGTAAATCAGTATTCCTGATTTATTTCGGGCGTAATATCCAAATTCATTAAAAGCACCGGCGTAAATACGATCGGCTGATTCATCATAATACAGGGAACGGACATTCGTGTAATTCCGGATTGGATAGGTTGACCAACGATTGCCATCATACTCCAGCAGGCCTATATTATTCGCAAAATACATCCAATCATTTTTATGTTGAATGATGTGCCAGTTTTGGGTTCCGGCCATCGATACTTTCCGGTTAAAGTTCCGGATAGTGGGTTGAATCGCGAAAAGACCTTGAAATACAAACAAAAGAAGGAGTAAAAAGGTATTAAATTTTTTCATGATTGTGTATTGGAAGTTAAATGTCATTCTTCGGAGTCAAAAATGTGATTTATGGTCATTATGTGTGTCAATTTTAATAGTTTTTTTTTGGTTATAATCTATGTTGATATATGTTATATAACATAAAAAAACACAACATGCAGTAAAACAGTATTTTAGATGAGTTAATGTAGTGGGAATGTCGTGGCAAATATTTGACTGTGTAGAGTTTTTGTGAGGATAATAATTTGTGTTGGCAGTAAATAATAAATACTTTTGCAATGTTCGAATCTATACAAGTTTTGATTTCTATTTTATATCGTTAATTTTAATTAAATCAAAATTCACAGGATTGAACACTTTCATATCAATTATAAAATTAGAGGAATAAAAATGTTTAAGAAGAAGTTGTTTTTTATCATGCTTACCATTGTCCTTGTTGGGTGTGCTCACACAAATGATCCAATAGAGGCAAAAATAGATGAATTGTTGTCGAGGATGACCCTGCAGGAAAAAATTGGGCAAATGAACCAGTTAACCGGGACCGGTTTGTCGAAAGACATGATCAGTCAAATCAAGTCGGGTAAAGTCGGTTCAATATTGAATGAGCTGGATTTAAAAACAACAAATGAATTGCAGAGGAAGGCTGTCAAGGAAAGCCGGTTGGGTATTCCACTTCTTTTTGCCAGGGATGTGATACACGGATTCAAGACAATTTTTCCCATCCCCCTGGGTCAGGCAGCCACATGGAACACACAACTGATTGAAAGTGGTGCACGCGTGGCAGCCCTTGAAGCTACTTCCACCGGAATTCGCTGGACATTCGCTCCTATGATAGATATAGCCCGTGACCCCCGTTGGGGACGCATTGCCGAATCGTGTGGAGAAGACCCCTATCTGACCTCCCAAATGGGGGTAGCCATGATAAAAGGTTTTCAAGGTAAGAATCTTTCCGATCCCACTTCCCTGGCTGCCTGTGCCAAGCATTTTGCCGGGTACGGAGCTACAGAATCGGGGAAAGATTACAATACCACCTGGATTCCGGAGGTTCAACTACGGGATGTTTATCTGCCGCCTTTTAAAATGGCTGTCGATGCAGGTGTTGCCACGTTCATGTGTTCATTCAATGATATCAATGGGGTTCCCTCTTCGGGGAATGAATTCCTAAACCGCCAAATACTCCGCAAAGAATGGAACTATTCAGGCATCCTGGTCAGTGACTGGGCCTCGATCGACCAGATGATCAAACACGGGGTATGCAACGATTTAAAAGACGCTACTCAAAAAGCTGTCAAAGCAGGGGTTGACATGGATATGATGAGCTATGCTTATATCAATCACATAGAGGAATTGGTAAAATCGGGTGTCATTTCTGAAAAACAAATTGATGAATCCGTCCGAAATATACTGCGGTTGAAATACCGGTTGGGATTGTTCGATCATCCCTATACGAAAGAACCTGCTAACATGCCTTTTTATACTGAGGAATCCCTCGAAAAAGCCAAACAGACTGCCATTGAAAGTGCCGTTTTACTTAAAAATGACAGAAACTTGTTACCATTAAACGAAGCTGTTAAATCGGTGGCTGTTATTGGCCCTTTATCCGATTCACCCGCCGATCAACTGGGCACCTGGTGTTTTGATGCAGAACCTTCGCATAGTGTTACTCCCCTTGCCGCCATACAGAATTTATATGGGTCGAAAGTCAAGGTGATTGCTGAAAAAGGATTGACTTATAGTCGCGATATGAATGCCCAAGGAATTGCAAAAGCTGTATTAGCCGCCAGGAAGGCAGATGTAGTTTTACTTTTTGTGGGAGAAGAAAGCCAATTGTCGGGAGAAGCACATTGCAGGGCAGATATTAGTTTACCCGGGGCTCAATCGGCCTTATTGACGGCCCTGAAAAATACAGGCAAACCCGTTGTGATGGTTGTAATGGCAGGACGACCGTTGACTATCGGGAAAGAAGTTTCGGAAGCCGATGCCGTACTATATGCATTTCACGGAGGAACCATGGCAGGTCCGGCGTTAGCTGATTTGATTTTCGGGAAAGCGGTACCTTCGGGTAAATTACCGGTTACCTTACCACGCATGGTGGGTCAGGTTCCCATCTATTACGCTCATAAAATGACAGGTCGTCCAGCGGATAAAATGACGATGATTGACAAAATACCGGTGGGGGCTAATCAAACTTCACTCGGCAACACCAGTTATCATTTGGATGCCGGTGACGGCCCACTATTTCCTTTTGGATTTGGATTATCCTATACTGCCTTTCATTATTCAGGAGTAAAGATCTCAAAAAACAGCATTTCGCAAGGTCAAAGCATCACTGTTTCCTGTGAGATAACGAATACAGGAAAATTTGATGCGGCAGAAGTGGCCCAGTTCTATGTACGTGATTTAGTGGCATCCCTGGCACGTCCTGTAAAAGAATTAAAGGGATTTCAAAAGATCAGCCTGAAAGCAGGAGAAACAAGAACAATTAATTTCACACTGAATACAGAGCAATTAGCATTTTACAACACGGATATGATAAACCGGGCAGAACCAGGTGATTTTCAGGCTTGGATATCAACTGATAGTCAAAGTGGAAAACCGGCAACATTCAAGTTACTATAAATTAAATCAGGATGAAAAAAATCACACAGGTACTCTTTCTGACCGTTATTTTTCTAGGTTTTATTCAAATAGCTCATTCTCAGAGAAGAAGTGCTAAACGTGGTGTCTCTTATGATATACCATATACAGGAGATCTACCGGCTCTTTCGAAGGGTATATCCTGGTTTTATAATTGGGGAACATCCCCCAATGCTGTAGAC